>Ga0154588_1187_pt1 | contig 17480 bp, 17 predicted proteins | sample RifGroF2_FD_116017 | JGI IMG/M metagenome (GOLD analysis project Ga0154588, IMG submission 116017) | Lentisphaerae bacterium GWF2_44_16
CCGCGGGTATTCACCCTTAAACGGCCTTCATTCCTGTAAGAGGGCTTCTCCTGCAATTCCTCCACAAGCTCTCCCGGCACAGGAAAAGAGGGCAGCGACTTGTAAACTTCAAATTTTACCTGCCATATTCTCATAATCTCACATTCGGCTTATCAATATCACATTTTGCATAGCATATAGCTATTGCCTTATTCTTTCAAGTGATATAATATTGTTTCATGCACAATTAATCAATCACATTTTGAAGTGTGAATATAAATCTCAAAAGGAGAAAAGTCTTTATGTCAGAGAAAATCAACGTCATGGTCTGGAATGAATACAGACACGAAAAACTCAATGAAAAAGTAAAAGCGATATACCCGGAAGGAATGCACAACGCAATAGCGGACGGCATCAAGGCGAAAGATTTGAACGTAAAAACCGCCACCCTTGACGAACCTGAACACGGACTCACAGACGAAGTTCTGAAAAATACCGACGTCCTTATCTGGTGGGGACACAGGGCGCATGGCGAAGTCAATGACGAAACAGTGAAAAAAGTTCAGAAGCGGGTTCTCGAAGGCATGGGGCTGATTGTGTTGCATTCCGGGCATTTTTCAAAAATATTCAAAGCGCTCATGGGCACAAACTGTTCTCTGAAATGGCGCGTGGCTGATGATAAGGAACGCCTCTGGAACCTCGCCCCGTCCCATCCGATAACAAAAGGAATCGGCGACTACATAGAGCTCCCGGCAGAAGAAATGTACGGGGAACGCTTCGACATACCTGAACCCGATAAACTCATATTCGTATCATGGTTCGAAGGCGGCGAAGTATTCAGGAGCGGATGCTGTTTTGAAAGAGGCAACGGACGGATATTCTACTTCAGGCCGGGACATGAAACATACCCGACATTCCGCAATGAACAGATACTTAAAGTCATAGGCAACGCCGTCAGATGGGCATCCACTAAAATAACAATTACGGACGTATGCCCCAATTTTCAGCCCCTTGAAAAAATTTCATCTAAAAACAAGTAACCAGGAGATTGGTAATGAATAAAATTAAGGTCGGTGTAATCGGCCTGGGAATGGGCTCTTCACACATTAAATCTTTCAGCGCCCACCCTCAGGTTGAAGTCGTCGCCGTCGCCGACAGCAATAAGGCAAGACTTGAGGAGAGAGGCAATCAGCATAACATAAAAAAACTTTACCTCTCCGCTGAGGAAATGCTGAAAAAAGAAAAACTTGATGTGGTCAGCATCGCTGTGCCGAACAAGTTTCACAAACCCCTGACAATCGCCGCCCTTGAGGCCGGATGCCATGTCATCTGCGAAAAACCCATGGCGATGAACGCAAATGAAGCGCGCGATATGATAAAGGCCGCAAAAAAAGCAAAAAAAAGACTGATGATAAACTTCAGTTTCCGCTTCAAAGAGCAGTCTTACGCCCTGAAAAAACAAATTGAAAGCGGTATTCTCGGCGACATATATTTTGCGAGAACGGTCTGGATGAGAAGGCGCGGCATGCCCGGTTTCGGCGGCTGGTTCGGTCAGAAAGCCCTTTCCGGCGGAGGCCCGCTCATAGACTTGGGTGTACACCGCCTTGACCTGGCGCTCTGGTTCATGGGATACCCGAAACCAACATGGGTAATGGGCAGCACCTTTAATCACATAGCGTCAGCCATAGCAAAGAAGGAGAAAAAGGCTTTCGACGTGGAAGACATGGCGGCGGCAATGATAAAATTCGACAACGGCGCGACATTGGAACTCGAAGCCTCCTGGGCATCCAACATAAAAGAACGCGAACACATGTCAACGCGTCTGCTCGGGACAAAAGCCGGACTCCTTCAGCACAACATTGGAGACGGATACGAGTTCGAAGCCGAGGTTTACATGGAACACGAAGGCTGTCAATACGACATGAAACTCCATCCACCCGTTCCCGAGGCACATAACGCGATGTACCATTTCGTTGACTGCCTGATAAGCGGCAAGCCCCATATCGCGACAGGCGAAGAAGGCCTCATAGTCATGGAAATACTGGACGCGATATACAAAAGCGCCGCCACAGGAAAACCGGTACAGATAAAAGATTAAAATATAAAAATCCGGCTGGGAACAGGACAGACATTCCAATCCCTGCCGGAAATTTCTTTTCATCCTTGATTTTCATCTCTCCTGACATTACCTTTTTCCCGCTTCAGAGAATTCGGAAAATATAAAAACGGTAATGACATGAGCAAACTTGTAATAGAGGGTAAAAATACCCTTTCAGGAGAAATAAGCATAAGCGGAAATAAAAACGCTGTGCTCCCGATGATAGCGGCGTCTCTTCTGACGGATGAAGAAATTCTCCTCCGCAATGTCCCCGACATAATAGACGTAAAAGTAATGCTGAACATTGCCGAAGCCCTCGGCGTTTCCGTCAACAGAGACGGCGATACTCTCCGACTCAAGGCGGAAAAAATAAGCAGTTGCGAACTTCCGCATGAACTCTGTTCCAGGATAAGGACCTCAATTCTCTTCACTGCCCCCCTGCTCCACAGGTGCGGAGAAGCATTGATATGGCCCCCCGGAGGAGACGTCATCGGCAGACGGCGCCTTGACGGACACTTCTACGGACTCAAATCGCTGGGGACGGAAATAAACGTCGACACCATTCCCTACCGTTTCAAAGCAAAGAAAAACATTTCAGGAAAAGACCTTTTTCTGGATGAAGCCAGCGTAACGGCGACCGAACATATAATGATGTTCGCCGCGCTCGCCAAAGGACAGACGATAATCCGCAACGCCGCAAGCGAACCGCATGTTCATTCCCTGGCCGACCTGCTTATAAAAATGGGGGCGAAAATATCAGGGCTCGACAGTAATACGCTGGTTATAGACGGAGTGGAAAAACTTCACGGCACAGAACACAGCGTGGATGGAGATCACATAGAAGCGGGGAGCTTTCTGGCGATGGCCGCCGCGACCGGAGGCGAATTGACAGTAAAGGGAACAATTCCCCGCCATTACTGGATGACACGAAGGGTTTTTGAGCGCATCGGCGTGAAGATGAAACTCAGCCCGGGAAAAATATACATGCAGGGAGGCCAGGAACTCGAAATAAAACCGGACATCGGCAACGCCATACCTGTGATTTCAGACGGCCCGTGGCCTCAGTTTCCCAGCGACATGATGAGCTGCATGATTGTAGCGGCAACCCAGGCAAAAGGAACTGTTCTGTTTTTTGAAAAGATGTTCGAGAGCAGAATATACTTCGTTGACAGGCTGATAAACATGGGTGCTAACGCCATAATTTGCGATCCGCACAGAGCGGTCATCTGCGGCCCTTCGACATTGAGAGGAATTGAAATGTCAAGCCCCGACATACGCGCGGGAATGGCGCTCATGATCGCGGCCCTCTGCGCGAAAGGCAGAAGCGTAATCCATAATTCCGACGTAATATTCAGGGGTTATGAGAATATAGTCGAAAAAATAATTTCTCTGGGCGGCAAAATATCCCAGGAATAAAAAAGAAAGAAGTAATCATCATGAAAAATTTACTGATAATAGGCAGCGGCGCGGCAGGTCTTACAGCGGCGGTTTACGCGTCTCGGGCAAATCTCGCTCCCCTACTGATAGCGGGCAAACTCCCCGGCGGACTCCTCACACAAACAAGCGATGTGGAAAATTATCCAGGTTTCCCCGAGGCTATAAACGGCTTTGAACTGATGATGCGCTTTCAACAGCAGGCACAGAGGTTCGGCACTGAGATTTTAAACGAAAGCGTTGCCTCAGTGAATTTCACCAATAAAGGCCCTCACGAAATAACTCTTGGAAGCGGCGAAAAATTTGAAGCAAAAGCCCTGATCATAGCCACAGGCGCATCACCGAGATGGCTCGGACTGGAATCCGAAAAACGCCTCATGACAAAAGGCGTATCGGCGTGCGCCACCTGCGACGGGGCATTCTACAGAAATATGCCCGTTGTAGTAATAGGCGGCGGAGATACGGCAATGGAGGAAGCTCTCTTCCTGACACGTTTCGCCAGTGAAGTTACTCTGATACATCGCAGAGACCAGTTCAGAGCATCCAAAATCATGTCGGAAAGAGTCATGAAAAATCCTAAAGTCAAAGTCATACTGAATTCCGCAGTAGACGAAATACTTGGAGAAAACGAAGTCGAAGGCGTCAGCGTCAAAAATCTCGTCAACGGAGAAAAAAGCGAGCTTAAGTGCAAAGGATATTTCGCGGCGCTGGGACATTCTCCCAATACTGAGATTTTTAAGGGTTCCGTTGATATGAACGAAAACGGATATATCGTGCTCAAAGGCAACAGCAGTTACACCAGTGTCGAAGGCGTTTTCGCCGCAGGCGACTGCGCCGATCATGTTTACCGTCAGGCCGTCACCGCCGCCGGTATGGGCTGCAAGGCAGCTATTGACGCCGAACGCTGGCTTGAAGCAAATAGCTGAAATCCTGATCTGAATTATTATTTTACAGAATAAAATGCCATCTCCATTGCTCTGAGCCCCCCTTATTCTTATGCAACTCGCCATTATTGTCACATTCAACAAATTGGTCAATTTGTATATTTGTATATTTGTATATTTTTTAATTTTTCTTCCTTGAAGGTATTGACATGCAAGGGAAAAAGTATTATAATAATGGTATCCTTGGTATCCTACGGTTAAATTTTGCGAAAGTAAATATATGGTTGAAACCAGATTAAAAATCAGAAAAGATATTACACTTTCCGAGCAATTGGCTGGGATCATCATGGACGAGATCAAAACTGCCAGGCCAGGTTACAAGGTGCTTCCGGAAAGAAAGCTTGCCGGGAAATATTCCGTTTCCAGGAAAACCGTGCGTTCCGCCATAAAAATAATCAGTGAAAAAGGTTTTCTGGACAGAAAAGTCGGCAAAGGCTCCTTTGTTTCCGAAAAAATAAAAAATAATGCGGAAATTCCTTCGATTCTTCTGAATTTCACTGAAGACATGCCTTATGATACTATAGAAAAAATGGTCCGTAATATAAACAAGGATAAAGAAATTTTAAAAGTGCGGCATTTTTACGGAAACTACAGTTATGTGAACAGTTTTCTGAAATTAATAGAAAATGCGTCCGGCACCGGGGAAAAATTCGATTTGATATGCGTTGATGAAGGGATAATTCATTATCTGGCAAAAAAAAATTTAATAGTTCCTCTGGATGAGCTTACCGAAAAGTCCAAGGTCATAAAAAAAGAAATGTTCCATCATGAAGTGCGCAGGGCTTTTGAATATAACGGGCGTCTGTATGGCATTCCACAGTTTTATTCTACAATAGTAATATTTTACAACAAAAAACTTTTCGATAAGTATGGAATTGATTATCCTGATGACGGATGGAATTGGAATGATCTTCTCGAAACGGCCCTGTCCCTGACGGTAAAATCTACCGGGACAGGAAAAAACCTGATTTACGGATTTGGTTTCAGTCCCATGCATTTCAACACCATAATGCCATTTATATATCAGGGCGTCCCGAAGGAACAGAAACTTGATGAAAATATTCTCAGGAACGGCAAAATCATCGAGGGACTGAATTTTCTGTATGACCTTATCTACAAGTATAAAGTCTCTCCTCCCCTTTACAATGAAACAATAATTTCCCATGAAAAAATGTTCAAAACCGGAATGCTCGCAATGTTTACTGGGTTTTATTCAAGCTACTGTCATCTCAATGCAGAACCGTTTTCCGGATGGGGAATGGTCAGGCTTCCCTGTGGAAAGCGGGAAGCGGTATCGGTACCGGTACAGGGTTGGGCTGTATCCTCGGAAAGTTCCGTGCGGAAAAGTTTCAGGGCGATTGAGAAAATTTTTGCTTCTTCCAATACCGCAGCTCTGACCGATGAACTTAAAAGAATTCCTTCATGCAAAATCCCCCAGTATAAAATACCGGAAATATTCATTGAAAGTCTTGATAACGCCGTTCCGTCCATGAAAGTATTTTCTGATATGGAATTAAGAAAAACATTCATGGAAGAACTGCTTTTTCTTTTTAACAACTGCAAAACAGCGGAAAATGTGGTTGAGAAGATAAAGTCCTGTTTTGACCGGAAAAATTAACCTTTATTTATCTCTTTTCCGAGATAGGAGAGAAGAATGAAAATGTCAATTTCAAAATACGGAAAGGCCTGTAAGGCTGCAGTGTGTGGAAAAATGGACTTCACAATTGTCGAGCTTCTGGTAGTTGTATCTATAATAATCATTCTCATAAGCATGCTCATGCCGGCGCTGAACAAGACTAGGGAAAAAGCGAGGGAAATAAACTGTTCAAGCAATCTCAAACAGACCGGAAATGCCCTTTCTTTCTATGTAAATGATTTTGGCGATTGCCTTGGGCGCACTTACGAAGTTGAAACAAGCCAGACATGGTCTCATAAAATAATCGAGCTGGATTATCTTAAGAAAATACCCGGCGATAAAATGCTCGGCAACAGCCCGCTTCTATGCCCTAAAGGAGCCAGAAACAGTTATAATTGGCCGAAAAACCAGGCGCTTCCCGATGAATACGCCACGTCATATGCTTTGAATGCCTGTGTAACAGGATATAGTATGAGTTCCGTCTTCTATTATATACGGCTTTCCCGGCTGGTAAGACCTTCGACGAATATTATGCTTGCCGAATCCAGTACCTACTGGTGTTATTTTTATAACTCGACATACCCTAAAATGCAGGAACGCCATTCCGGGCGGATGAATATTCTATTCTGCGATTTTCACGTCGGAAATGCGAGAAGACTTGATACGGGGACCGGAGACGCGGGGATAAGCAATGATTTATTTTCGAAATGGTGGGGCAACCTTGAATATAAAAAATGGTATTGAAATGAAACTTTACAGAAAATACTTTTTATTTTTTGTTATCCTCCTTATGTTTGAGAAACAAGACATAAAAGGAGCTGATGACGATTTCAGAGATATCACGCTGCCGTTCGATTATTCAAACAACTTTTTTACATGCAGAATGGAAAATTCGGGTACAATTTCAAACCTGAAATTTGAGAAAAAGCTTATATTCATGAAAAACCTCATTTCCGCGAGAGGCAAAATAAATTCAAAGGGAACAAGGATATATCAGACTGAAAAAGTTACGGTTTCAAAAATAAAGGAAGATGCCGATACGAAAAATATACTCATCAAAGGTTTTCTTTTTTCCACGGATAAAACGAAAGTGGTGGAATTTGAGGAGAACATCGTTTTTTCTTCCGGCAAAGTGGAGTTCAGATACGAAGTAAAACTTTTAATTGAAATGGAAATGAAACACTGGAACCCTTTCTTTTCTCTTTTGACGGTTCCCGCCGAGGCCTATTACGGATGCCCTCTGGAGATGCTTGATACGAACGGCGGAAAGACCATAAGCGGTGTGGCTGAAGATTACAGAAAAGACCTGAAGTGGCCCGGCAGACTTAAAAGTATGAAGATTGTTTTCAATGATTTCAGTGCGGAATTTGCGACAGAATCCGAGGCGGTCAATATATCCGTGGGAGACGGGAGAGCATGGAAATCAAAAGACCTGGAAATCATAATCAGGCCGGTAATGAGGAAATTTCCGAAGGAAGATGTTCCTTATCCGGCGGGAACTGTTTTTAAGTGGACTTACGATATAGTTTTTGATAAATACTAAATGCAGGGGGAAGAAAGATGAGAGGGAAAATGTCGGTCCTAGGTTTCTGGGTTTCATTGTTCTGGCTTTCAACGGCGGCATTTTGCGGAGAAAGCAATGATGGAAAAGAGTTGATCGGGAAACAATTTTTCAATCAGCTTTATCCCGGTGAAGACCCGAAATTTTTCTGGTCGCCAAGGCTTGAAAAACTTTCTTTTTCCGACGGGACAATGCAGTTATCGACCGGAGACAAGGAAAAAATCAGTGCCGAATTCAAAGTAAGTCTGGAAAATGAGATTGCCCCCGCCCTTAATTTCTCATGTGACTGCAAAACAGAAAGCGGAAAGGCGAAACTGCTGATATATTTCAATAGTTCTTTAGGCAAATGGCTGAGTGAAAATTCCTTTGATCTCCCGCAGGACAACTGGAAAAAAGTCTCTTTTAGAATACCTCTTCCCCCGAATGTGTCCACGGCCAAAATAGCATTTTTCCTGAACGGAAAAAATGCCAGGCTTTCGGTAAAAAACGCATCTGTGAAACTCATTGCCATGGAGAAAACGGGAACCGGAGATAAAATCAAAATCCAGAGTGGAAATTCAACTGAAAAATGTTCCGGTATTTATATCATGAAAAGTGATTCTGCCAATATGGTTTATGATGAAAAAGCCGCCAAAATACTTCGGAAATATATCTATGACTCAACCGGTGAAATTTTGCCTGTGACTGTCCTTGATGAAAGCCCGGCGGGAAAGCTTAAACCGGGAATGATTCTCCTGGGAAAGGCCGCCGCCGAAAGCGGAAAAATTTCTGAGAGCATAATCAAAAACCTGAAAAATGAAGGTTATGCCCTGAACACATCCGGAGGCATAGTCGCCCTTGCCGGAAAAAATCCCTCAGGCGTAATATCAGGAACATACGCTTTGATTGAAAAAATGTTCAATGCGGTATTTATAACTGAAAACGAAATGGAGCCGAACCCGGGGAAATCCGAACAATTGACTTTCAAGGAAATGTCCTTTTCCGCCAGCCCGGTTTTTGAATTGAGGCTTATACATGATGGCGAAGCTCTCGGCTACACTGACTCCGATTATATCGGAGATGCCAGATACATAGGTTCGAAATCGGCGACAACATGCCACACTGCCGAAGGATTGCTGAGTTTCGAGAAATACGGAAAGGAACATCCCGAATATTTTGCGATGGACAAGAACGGCAGAAGGCTTTACAGGGATCCGGATTCCACGCGTTTTAATGTTCATTTCTGCATGTCGAACCCTGACGTCAAAAAGATTATTTCCGAAAGAGTGATGGAGTGGATGAAAGTCAATCCCGAGGCAAAATATTTTTATCTCACTTTCGGCGACGGCGGCGGCAAATACTGTCACTGCAAAGAATGCGTTGCGATGGGGAAAACCCCTACCGACAGATATATAAAATTCGTTAATGAGATAGCCGCGAAAACAGCGGTGAAATATCCTGATAAATTATTCCTCACACTGGCTTATGTGGATACCGAAGAAGCCCCTCTTGAAGTCAAGCCTTTGCCTAATGTCAAAATGCTTTACTGCCCTTATCCCATGAACTGGTCAAATCACCTCGAAGCGTTCAGCGAAGAAAACAAAGAGGGAATGAGGACGCTTGACGGCTGGTTGAAGAAATGTCCCGGAAACATGTATATTTTCGATTATCCGAGCTGTTGTGGGGAAGCGCTTAATATATGGCCTGCGTTTTATGCGAATTATGATAAAATCAAATTCTACGCTGAACATGGCATCAAAGGGCTTATATTCTGCGGTCTCAGACCGAAAGGGGGGGGTTCCCTGGATTTAATTCTTTCAATGCAATGTCGCGTTATGTTTTCGGCAAAGTGCTCTGGGACCCGAAGCTTGATGCGGAAAAGGAAATCGACAGTTTCATGAAACTGTATTACGGCCCGGCGGCCCCTTATATGAGGGAGTTTTTCAATCTGATACACAAGGAAGTCAAAGACAGGAAATTCGTTCAGCATACGGAGGACGTAAAGCGCGGTTTCGTTACAAAAGAGCTTGCCTCCAAGGCGTATGATATCTTTTCAAAAGCTGAAAAAGCGGTAAATGCAGAACCCAAATATCTTGACCGCGTTCTACTTGAAAAGGTATTTCTCTTATTTGCCGACCTGAGCGACCGTTGCCGCACAAATGGAAAAATATCGGAGGGCGAACTCCAAGAATATGCATCAAAACTTGCTGAGTTTGCGGGATTGGGAAGAAAATTCGGCATCTCATACTTTGCCAGAAACAGAACCCCTGTAGAATGGTTCTGGGATACTGCCCTCCTTAAACTGGCAGGGAAAACCGCATGGTATAAAGACCCGAAAATAGAAGCGTTGATTAAAACCCCCCTTGAAACCATAGGCGAAACAGTTCCGCGCTGTCAATCAAAAATCAATGGCGGCTGGCAAATCCCCATTGAAGGTGTGGGCGGCGGTGTAAGCCTAGACAGCTATTCGTACAATTGCCCTCTGAAAAAAAATGTGAAATTGCTCAGAAGGCCCAGTTCTGGCTATGGGTATATGATGACCAATCTTTACCTTGATGAAAACCCCAGGGGTGCTGTTAAATTCGAACTGGAAGGAATGGACAATGGCAAGGAAGGCAAATCCCTCATGGAAATAACTGTCAATGGCACGACCGTATTCAAAGGTGAATCGCCTTTTGCCAAAAATGAATGGAAATATGCGTCTCTCAATATTCCTGAAGGCGTTTTGAAAAAAGGAAAAAATCTCATCGAATTCAAAAATATAACGCCCGATGAAGTTTCGGAAGAAGAAAAGAAGCATGTTGAGTTTATAGTCGGAAAAAAGAAAAACTATTATTGGGGATGGTTCATCATCTCCAATATGAAATTTATGCTCGATTAATCCCTTTTTCTCAAAATCAAGAAACTTTCTCTTTCGCATCTTTGCGAAGCCTTTGAATTTACCAATTCACTCAAAAGAAATATTGCATTTCCAGGGAAAATAATGTAATATTTTGCATGAAAAAGATTTTCCGGCAAATAAAATTAAAAATACAACGTTCTTTGTATATAATTTTCTGTTCCGTCACAAAACAAGGATATTGAATGAAAGTATTGCTTGGAATGTTATTGGTTACGTCAGTGATTGTCTCGGCATATTGCGAATCTCCAGATGAAAAACTTATCGCCAGTATAAAAGCAAGCAATCAGAACGCCCTAAAACAGGCACTGGCCGAAGGCGCAAACGTAAACCTCGCAGACGCCAACGGCACAACTGTCCTGATGCTGGCAATAACATTCGGACAAACAGAAAACGTCAAAACACTTCTGGAAAAAGGCGCTGATATCAGTATGGAGGATATCAGAGGAAATAACGCCCTGTTCATCGCCTCAATGAACCACAGAAATGAAATTGTAAAAATGCTCCTCCTGAAAGGCGCCGATATAAACGCAAAAAACAAACAGGGCCAGACCTGTCTTACCGCGGCTTTGAATAAAAGACTTCCCGATACTGCAAAAATTATAATGGAATCGGGAGCGCCTTTTGCCTTCAACTCAGCCCTGCTTAACGCGGCGCTCAGATGCAGAAACGAAGAAATGCTTCTGATGATAAGGAAAAAATCCGTCCACGAACCGAAAGATGAAAAAACTATTGACAAACTGCTTGAAAGGATCAGGGAAAACAACAGGAAGAGAGAAGCCTTGAAAAAGCCTGTTCAGCCGGAAAAGGGATATGCAAAATATTTCTCCAAACCTCTTTTTACAGCTCTTCCCCTTTTTATTATAGCGCTCTCATGTATCTCTATAATTGTAATTAAAAAAATGGTATTGAAAAACAAAAAGAAAACATAGGCCTTTTATGATCGCCCCAAAAATATGTCGTTTCATGTGGTTTACCTTGGTCGAGCTCCTCGTTGTCGTATCTGTTATATGCATTCTCATGGGGCTATTGCTTCCGTCGCTCGCCAAGTCAAAAACCAAAGCGCAAATCACAAAGTGCCAGGACAATCTCAGCCAGATACATAAACTCATGACCTCATATACCGTCAGTTGGAACAGCATGTATCCCCCCGCCGTAAACCAGCGCGACTGGGGCAATGAAGACGGATGGATGAACCTTATAGCGGACGGGCAGGATATCAGAAAATCATATGTCTGTCCTACTGAAAAACCCGGTATTCTGGCTTCATATTCCCTAAACTGCCGGGAACTTTACATAAAAATATATTTACTTACGGGAAAGTATCCGAGCTGGCATGATGCCGATTTCGCCAAAAGCACGACAGGCCCCTCAAAAATACTGCTCGTTTATGAAACAAATTACAACAGCTACCGTTCCGTAGAATATGACAAGGACAATTATTCCCAGGATGATCTTGCTTTTTCAACGGATGAACAACACTGGGCGCCGAACCACGGCAACCGCATGCCCATACTCTATGCTGACGGACATTCAAACGCGCCCGACAAATTCGATACGGGTTCAATGACATATTTCACCGATGCCATGTCAACATGGTATGAACTCTGAAGAATACATTTTTTCAAAATCGGCATTAATGAGCTTTTTCCATTGGCAAATAACAGGATATGTGTTATTTTGAATATTCAGATCAGGGAGGCCATATGGATATAATGAAGATTCTTATTACGTTCTGGCATGACAAAAAGAAACGCAATAAATGCCTGTTTGCCATTCTCCTCATCGTGTGGGCCATAACATTTCTGCAGATGATGAACAAGATATTCTGGAAAAAAGACGAAGGCGCTGTCGCGACTATGATTGTGATGATGTGCCCTAAATGCAGCATCAAGGAAAATGTTCCGGTTGAAACATCAGCCGGTGAGATAAAGTGTAAAAAATGTGGAGCAGACATGGGCTTTGCGTACAAATGCCGCGACTGCAAGTTTGAATACAGTCTGCCGGAGGTTCCCAATGTCAGCCCCAAAGCTACGCCTGATAAACTTATTGAAGCCCAAAGAATGGCAAAATGCCCAAACTGCGGCTCATTCAACACAGAACCGATATCGCAGTAAGAAACTGAAGCGTCAAGGCTTGCCCATGGTATAATGACCCTTTATCTCAGAATCGCTGAGGGCACGCTTATAGACTATAAATTCATCCATTATTACATTGGCGAACCAGCCTGACATGGAATATGACGCATCTGGCTTTTTTCCCTGCCATCCCAGAATTACATTGGTCTCTGCGCTTGATTTTTGCGCTCCCGTACTCCAAGGAGAGGGGTCCGCGTCAACCGGTTTTCCGTTTAGAAAGAAATCAATGACTCCCTGAGTCTGGCGCCGGGGAAGATAGACCTGAACTGACTTATACCCCTGATAAACGTATTTACCTTGCACGGCATCATAGGTATAACAGTTCGCGTTGATTGTGCACAAGGTACTTACAATCGAACCGGAACCGCCTTTGCACCTGAGAGCGATATGTACCCAATCCCCGCTTGTGCCCACCTTGAAAAGTCCAGCAGTCTTGAACGTAACGCATTTTGTGCCTACGTCAACATCCATATTACCGCTGAGACCGTTAGATGTCGTATTGGTACAGTACATATCGAATTCCGTATCAGCCGTACTCATTACAGTAGCAGGGCTTGTGCTGGTATTCATGGCTACATCCTGCCAAAGGGTCTTGGCGAAAAGAAGCCCGCCACTCTGAAACCTCAGCATTTTTACCCAACAGAGCACTGTGAAGTCGGCCTCTTCAGCATCGCTGTTGTCATTTCCAAATGACAGAGCATCCCGCGTCCTTACTTCAACATACGCATCCGAACCATTCAGAAGAATCCCCGATTTCCATTTAGGCCATCTGCCGGGGACCCAATATACATTTGACGCTTCAGTCGGCGTTGCCGCGTTTTTCATGAAATAAGCGTTATATGCCCGTGCGTCATAACGCTTATTATTCACATCCCCCCCTTCGGTCGTCGTCGCAAGATAATCCCCTTGGGGGGCCTTTGTTCCGCTGGGCTTGGTCTTAAAACCTTTCTTCAGGCCTTCCTGCATGTCATAATTCAAAACACAGTCAGGGTCTCTGCTGCATACCTTGTTAAAGGCATACCATCTTGTAAATCTCGCGCGGTCCCTCGCGTCTTTCAACGCGGGCATACTGAGGTTCAGAATTATAAACGTAATCGTGATAACGATAAGTATTTCGATCATGGTAAAGACATTGAAAAACAATAAGCTTTTCTTCAATTTCCCTGCCAACGTATTCGGATCTGAAAATAATTTATTCATAGCACAAACTCCATTTTCAGGTGAATCTACCTTAACTACACTTTCCAAGCATAAACAATACCATCTCTCAATATAAATTGCCAACTTTGCAAATTTTTATTCATAAGAGCATAAAGCTTATTTCCATGTCAGCATATGGGGTTTATTGCCATCCTTGAACATATCGGGATAAAGTTTTTTCGCGCACTCAGGACAGAGACTGTGGGAAAAATCTGCCGTCGCAAGCTTCTGAAGATACTCTTCGATAGGATGCCAGAAACCATTTTCATCCCTTATATCCTTGCAGCTTGAACAGATGGGAAAACGTCCGTCAAATGAATCTGATTTGACAGCCTCTTTCAGGCTTTTAATCAGCTTTTCCTGTTGTTCACCAAGGGTTTTCAGGTCGCTGTTAAGCTTTTCACTTTCCTGATATTTCTTTTCTATTTCAGAAATATCCTTTTCAAGAGAGCTAACTATTTCCTTTGTACTGTTGAGAGAAATCTCCAGCTCACGGTTCTTTTTTTTAACACTCATGAGCATTAAAAATAAAACAGCGCAAAGGAGAAAAAGCACTGCTGAAATTATAATCAATATATTCATGATCTCTGTATTTCCCTGAAAGTATCTTTTTATTACGATACATCCGGGGAACAGAAATAAAAGAGCGGTTTTTCATTTTCCTTCTCAAGGAACGCGAACTTTGCGGAAAGTTTTAAGACTCATTCAGTTTCAGGCGGCTTGTTCCCGTAGCCCCACGGGGAACCCGCTTTCTCGATAAGCGGGGCTGACGGAACTTTGTCGGGCTTCATTTTTCCAGAGAGCCTTATTGAGGCATCCGCGATTTTCCGGCCTGTTGATATTTCTAGATTTGAATATGAGGTGAGGCGGGTTTCATAGCCGCCGCCTTTTGAGCTGAAGGCTTCTTCATCCGGTATGTAGCCTATGATATCGTTTGCCAATTCAACAACAAAGGGAAACGGAACATTCGGACAGGATTTTTTTATATCCAAACCAAGCGAACAGAAATATTCAGACGGGTTAGCCATGAAAACGGCAGGGCCGACCTGTATGGCCTGCACTTCAAATTCTCTCTCAGGCTCGACACTGTTGAGATAGTCCGCGAGAATACGTTCTTTTGCCCATATAAAATCATCAGACATCGGTTGTTCCTCTGAAACATTTCCGAGAAAATCATTTGCGATCCTAAACGCCTCTTCAGTCTTTTTCCTGTTACTTATCCGCCTCTTCACCCTGAGTTTTTCAGTGATTGCTGAAACTGTTTGAAAAGCGCCTTTTTCAGACGAAACCAGCACTTTAACGGCTTCCGCTCCAACCCTTTTTCCAACGATGTCAACCCATTCATCGGGAGTATTATTTTTTCTCAGGCCGATATTGTCCACCTGCGTTATGTCACCGCATGCGCCGTTCAGAAAAACTACTACAGCATCCTGACTGAACGCGCCTCTGATGGTTTTTTCCATCGCCGATATCCAGTCCGCGGAAGCATTCATGCCGGAAAACGCCGTGCCGTGGCAGGTGTAATTCACGATACAGCCGGATAATTTGCCGTCATTTGTCCATGCTCCCAGCACACCGACCTCCGGGTCAATCGGCCCTGCGGGTTCAATAATATCGGGATTTCCCTTGCCGGGATGTGTCCATGACTCGCCATTTTTCATCCTGAACCTGCGATTGAAAACAGCCGCGCCTTCAAACCCCCTGCCTATGGAAAATAAATGTTCTTTTCTGTTGTCAAAGGCTTCCTTAACGGCTTCATGGATACCATTAATAACGATTTTCTCATAAGCAATGTCCACTGAGGGAGAAATTTCCAGGGCCAGCTTTTTTATCAGTTCAGGCGCATTGACAAGTTCATCGGGACGAAAGCCCCAAAGGGAACCGCCCGAATGCGTATGCGAGGCGGCTATCATGATGTTTTCCGGCTTTATGCCGCAGGATTCGGATATCATTTTCCGCACCGCTTTTACGGTATTTCTGCCGATCAGGCAACAGTCAACCCCAACGAAAACGACAAAATTTCTCCCGTCGTCAAAAACTGATGCTCTGGCTTTTATGGTATCCCGTTTTTCTTTGATATACAGCTTTCTGTATGCCCCGGCGCGTTCAGTCCCGACGGGCGGCGTAATGTCTTTTTCCGCGAATCCTGTTTTCATTTATTTTATGACCTCTACTTTAACTGCTTTACCGCTCTTCGCCGATTTGATGGCAGCTTCACCAAAGGCGACAGTGCGCGTACCTTCATAAACATCCGTCAGTACCGGGCGTTTTTCATGGAGACATTTTACAAAGTCATCCAGTTCGGCGGCTACATTGTGGTTGTTTATATTGACGGGCAAAGTTGAAAACGCGCTTCCGGTCTGCTCTATGAATTTTTCCTCAAAAATCTGTATTGAGGGACTTGTGTTGTCACAAATTATCGTGCCGCGAGTGCCTGATATCACCGTGCGCATTGTATAAGAACGCTTAATGCCGACGGACACGAAAACTTTGCCTATGACCTCATTGGGGAATTTGCATATTGCCACGCCGGTGTCGTCAGTGGGCCACTTGTTTTCAGCAAGAAGCTTTCTGTTCATGTAACACGAAACTTCAAGAGGGCTTCCGGCAAACCAGCGCAGGAGGTCCATAGCATGACATCCGCCGCCGATGAAGCCTTCACGTTTGATTTTCGGGTCGTTTCTCCAGTTGTCAAAACCGGGGGCCTTGGCGTAATCATGGGCGTATTCGCTTTCTATAAAAGCCATCTCGCCTATGCGGCCTTCGTCAACAAGTTTCTTTGCCAGCACAAAACCGGGAGCGTAGCGGCATACCTGTCCGGTCATGAAACGCTTTCCGCTCTTCTTAACAGCCGCTATGATTTTTTTGCATTCGGCCACGGTGGGAGCAAGAGGTTTTTCACAAATCGTATGACTTCCCGAAGAAAGGGCCTTTATGCTCTGTTCCGCATGAAAGTGGTCAGGGGAAGCTACGATAATCACATCAAGCCCGGCTTTGTAAATGTCGTCTTCCTTTTTAAGAATTTCACAGCCGGAACTTTCAAAGAATTTTTTGTCTATTTTATCGTTCCTGTCATAATTTTTATCATAGACCATGGTAAGTTCAGTAAGGGGATTTGAAGCCGCGGCCCTCGCCCAGGGGGCCCCCATTTTCAAGGCGATTACTCCAACACGGTATTTAGCCATAAATAAAACTCCTTTTATAATTCTATTGCCTTTTGAATTGCGTTTCAAATAAATTATAGTAAAGAGCGGATATAAAAGCAACAAAAGACGATTGTCATATATTACTGATTTATTGTCTGAAAATCCTGTCTTCTTTTATGAATGATTTGCCGGGAGTTAAAAAAGTTTTCCATAATCTGGACATGACAAACCCGTTTGCCGTGTGCGGCGGCTATGCCAGGGAAGCTTCCGACACATTCGGCGGGGACAGCCATTTTGACCCGCAGATGATAATAGTTCTCTCCGGCGCGCAGGAGGTAATGTATCCGGATTATCAGGACACTTACGAGGCCGGTCAGATATGGTGGACATCCTGCTGGGAACCCCACGCAAGCAGAAGAACCAAAAAATATTTTTCATATATTGCCGTTACAATATCGCTTGAAGC
>Ga0154588_1152_pt1 | contig 17382 bp, 13 predicted proteins | sample RifGroF2_FD_116017 | JGI IMG/M metagenome (GOLD analysis project Ga0154588, IMG submission 116017) | Lentisphaerae bacterium GWF2_44_16
CAACCCTCAGATAATGAGTCTAAATTTGGGAACATAAGTGGTCTCTTAATCAACTTAACACCTGTGCTTTTTATAATACTGAATTACTGTTTTGATTTTTTTTAAATACTTATTTCTATGTCCGTTAATCTTCTTGTTACAAATAACTGACAAGCGCAGAGAGCATTTCGTTTTTTTTGACACTTTCTGGGATTTCACCTTTTAACAGAGAGGAAACAACTTGGAGATTTATGGCGAATATTATGGGAAAATGAACTTGAAAACTGAAGTTATATTGCCTCATAATAGGGGGAATGATATTGTTACGGTTGATTTTTTATTCTCTGAATGATAGCTTTATGCTATTAATTATTGGTTTCAAGCTTAAAAGCATTAAGCATAGACGTTTTTGGTGAAGCTGAAAATTTGCCGGGGTATTGAGATATAATTTCAAAAACTTAACCTAAATAAGGATAAAGATATGGTCTTATTCAATTTGGTTGCCGGGAAGCTTGCGCATATCAAAGAAAAACCTTTTGTTTTGGAAAAGAATATTCAAGAATTAGTTGAAAATAACTTGGCAAATCTCCTGAATCTGGAACTTGTCTGTTCTGAGTTTGCAATTAAAAATTTTCGCTTTGACACAGTCGCCTTTGACCGTAAAAGCATGGCTTTTGTGGTTATAGAGTATAAAAGGAATCAAAATTTCAGTGTTATTGATCAGGGCTATGCCTACTTATCCGTCATGTTGAATAATAAGTCGGATTTTATTCTTGAATACAATGAAAACTGTAAAGACAAATTGAAAAAAGATTCGTTAGACTGGTCTCAGTCCCGTGTAGTTTTTATTGCGCCGTCTTTCTCGGCCTACCAGAAAGAAGCTGTTAATTTCAAAGACCTGCCCATCAGCCTCTGGGAAATACGCCGTTATGCCAATAGTACCATATCTTTTAATGAAATCCGTAAGATGGGCGCCCCTGAAAGTATAAAAACAATCTCCAAGGGGAATGATAAAGTCAGCCAGGTGAGCAGGGAAATCGTCGTCTACACAGAAGATGATCACGTTAAGTCATGCAACAGAGAAATAACTGAACTGTATCAATCTCTGAAAGAAGCGATTTTAACTTTTGACGATGTCGAAATGATTCCCAGGAAGCTTTATATAGCATTTACTGTCAAAGGCACTAACTTTGTAGATATTCATTTTTTGAAAAAGGGATTAAAACTCTGGATAAATTTGCATAAGGGCGAATTGAAAGACATCGAAAATAAAGCAAGAGATGTTTCGAATACTGGTCATTGGGGCAATGGAGACTATGAAATTCAAATTACTACCCCTGCCCAGCTTGATTATCTAATGACGCTGATAAAGCAATCATACATCAGGCATCGCGAATAATCACGATGCCACATAAAAACATTTTCGGTCAATACCGCATCTCTCTTTCATTGGACGAAAAAGGGCGTTATCTTGATGCTTGGGGTACTCCGATAAAAATCATGATAAAAGGGGATTCGGTGATTCTCCATTCATTCGGTGAAAACAAGAAAGATGACAATGGAGAAAATGACGACATTATTTCTCGAGGGATGGCACATAAGAATTTTTCAGGAACAGAAGCAGAACCCTTAAAATAAATTGACGAAGCTTCAAAGCTCCCGTAATAACTATTTTTTCAGATAATCCGGCAAATCAGTATTTTTTATCATATCCTCAAAAAGTTCTCTTTTTCTTATGAGATAATGGGACTGTCCGTTTACAAGGACTTCAGCGGGACGGAGCCTGCCGTTGTACTGGTAGCTCATGGCGTAACCGTAAGCTCCGGCGTTTTCCACTATTATGAGGTCGCCTTCGGTTATTGAGGCAGGAAGTTCTCTTTCCTTGACCCAGAAATCGGTATTTTCACAAAGCTGTCCGCAGAGGCCAAGTTTTTCACGCTTTTCGTCTTCTTTGCCTTCCACGTATATATGGTGATAAGAGCCGTACATTGCCGGACGCGCGAGCGTGCTCATGCCTATGTCGGTACCGACAATCTTTTTGTAAGAGTTTTTTATGGAGTGAACTCTGCCGATTATATAACCGGCGTTGCCTACGAAATAGCGGGCCGGTTCCATCATGAGGCGCGGGGGCTTCAGGCCGTATTCCGCTACTTTTGCCTTGAATACTCCGGCGGCTTTTTCAGCGGCGGCATCAAGGTCGAGGGATTCTTCTCCGGGCTTATACGGTATTCCCAATCCACCGCCAAGGTCGATGAATTCAAAATTAATTCCCAGTTCTTTCCCTGTTTTGCCTATTATGTCCATAAGGAGGCCGGTAATGAAGGGGAAGTAATCCGCGTCCGTAATACACGAACCCGGCATCATGTGAGCGCCGAAACGCTTTATGCCCGCTTCCTTTGCCATGCGGTAGGCCTTCAGGACGTCATCGGGATGAACGCCGAATTTGGCGTTCGGTCCGGCGTTGGTCACAAATTCGCCTACATTGCTCTTGCCATAACCGGGATTTACTCTGAAAGACATGATTTCAGGTTTTCCGAATTTCAGTACTCTCGGCAGGATTGATATGTCGTCGAGATTGAATATTACTCCGCTTTCAAGTCCGCTTTTGATATCGTCATCGGAGAGAAAATTTCCGCTGAACATCACGTTTTCGCCGCCGAGCCCGATTTTTTTTGCCAGCAGGATTTCATTGACGCTGGCGGCATCGACTCCGGCGCCTTCCTGTTTGAGTATGCTTGCTATTGCCGGATTGTTGCATGCCTTGACCGCGTAGAAAAACCTGAAATCCGGATAATGTTTTGAGAAGGCCTTGAAGGCGCGTCTGTAGTTTTCCCTGATTTTCTGTTCGTCGTAAACATAGACGGGTGTGCCGTAGGTTTCAGCCAAAAGCTTTACCGGGACATCGCCTATGAAAAATTCTGAATTGCTTCTTTTCATTGTATCTGCTGTTTCCATATTTTCATTAAGTAAAATTGTAAAAGCAATAATTTGCTCCGTTAAGGCAATCTTTCAAATCGGGAAGATGAAAATTATCCGCGTGATTTATCAGTAATAGTTTTTCCGAGCAGGGAAATGACTTCCTGAGGGGTTTGCAGTTTGAGCGCGTTTTCGAGAAGTTGGCGGCATTCTTCGGAAGAAAACATTTTGAGTGTTTTTTTCACTTCGGGAATGCGTCTCGGGGCCATGCTCAGATCATATATTCCGGCCCCGGTCAACAGAGGGGCTGCGAGAGGATTTCCCGCGAATTCTCCGCATATTGAAAGAGTTTTATCTTTTCTGCCGCTGAAGGCGTTTCCCGCCTGCTTGAGTATTTTGAGGAAGAGGGGGTGGAAGGACTGGAAGCTTTCAGAAAGGGCTTCGTTGCCTCTGTCCGCGGCGAAAATGTATTGAAGCAGGTCATTGGAGCCGATGCTCATAAAGTCCACTTCATTTATAAGTTTGTCCAGATCGAAAAGAATAGAAGGGACTTCAATCATTATTCCGGTTTTATAATTTTCCGCGAATTTTATTTTATTTTTGCGGAGTTCGTCCTTTATTTCCGCGAGTATTTTATTGATGGCCCTTATTTCACTTGAAGCCGAGATCATAGGAAAGAGTATTTTGAGTTTTCCTGAAATTCCGGCCCTCAGTATGGCTTTCAGGTGAGGCCTGAGTATATCCTCTCTTGACAGTAAGAGGCGAGTGCCTCTTACGCCGAGGGCGGGGTTGTCTTCTTTCGGGAAATTCATGTAGGGCAGGGGCTTGTCGCCTCCTGTGTCGAGAATCCTCATTGTCACTTCATTGCCTTCAGCTTCTTTCATTATGCGGGAGAATACTTTGTACTGGTCTTCCTCGGTGGGCAGGTAATCCCTTATCATGTAAAGGAACTCTGTTCTGTAAAGGCCTATGCCCTGAGCGCCGTATTTTTTGAGGAGCGATGTTTCGCAGATAAGCGATATATTGGCCCTCAGTGTGATATTTACTCCGTCCGTAGTTGAGCAGGGGGTGCTGTCGACGGGCAGGGTTTCATCAAGTGAGCCCGAACGGATAAGGTCTTCAAAATTCTTCTTTATTTGCTCAGTGGGCCTGATGTAAATCAATTCAGCATGACAATCCATAAGTATTTCATCATTTTCTCTGGCTTTTCTGCTGATTTCCTTTATGCCCATCAGCGCGGGGATATTCAGTGCTTTAGCGAGGATTGCCACGTGAGCGGTTATGCCGCCTTTTTCGCAGGCGATGCCTGAAATCCTGTCGATGGGCATTCTTATCAAGTCTGAAGGCAGGAGTTCTTCGGCAATGAGAATGAGTTTTTCCGGAAGATTCTTGAAAGTAACGCTGCCGTCGCTTCCGCTTTTCATCCCTCTCACTGTTTCAATAAGGCGCAGAAGGACGTCTTTCAAGTCCATGACTTTTTCTCTGAATGCCTGGTCTTTAAGATGCTTGAAGCGTTTCTGGTATTCCTGAAAGATGATTTTGATGCCGTATTCGGCTGTATGGCGGTTGGCGGTTATTTCTTTTTTTATGGCCTCAAGCAGTGTCCTGTCTTCCAGGAAAAGGAGGTGGACGTGGAATATGGAAGCGTCGGCTTCTGAAATCATGGAGAGGGCGCGTCCCTCGAGTTCCAGCGTTTTCTTTTTTGTCAGCGCGATGGCTTTGTCAAAGACGGCCAGTTCTTTTTCCGTATCGGAAGAGAGTTCATGATGCACAGTGTGGAAAAAGTCCCTTGATTTGAAGATGAAGGCGGCGCCCTTCGCAATTCCTGAATTTGCGGCGATGCCGCGGAGCAGGAGCTGTTCCTTTCTGTTTTCCGGGACGTGATGGTTTGATTTGCCGTTTCCATTGTTTCCCGATAGGGCGTTAAGCATTTTCGCGTTCAGTATAAGATTTGCGAGTTGAGTGCTGAGGGATTTTGCCATATCAAGTATGCTGGATGAAAACTTTTCCGGTTTTATTCTCTGCATGGTAAGTACGCCCAGGCAGTTTCCTCCTGCCGTAAGGGGAACAGCCAGGAATGACTTGTATTTTGCCTCCCCTGTATTTTTAAAGAACATGAATTGAGGGTGTTTATAGGAATTTGATATGTTCAGAATTTTATTTTCCTGAAAAGAGGCCCCGGTGAGTCCTTCTCCCGGGTGCATCATGACTTTTCCAACGGATTTTTTGTTCAGTCCCTGAGTGGCCGCGAGTATAAGGCTGTCAGAAGAGTTGTCATAAACGTAAATGGAACAGACTTCGACGTTCAGGTGTTTTGCGAGGAGTTTTACTATTTTAGTGAGGACAGAGTTGTAGTCATCGTTTTTTGCTATTATCTCGGATATAAGTTTTAAAATGTTCAGAATTCTGTTAATCATAAAATATCTTTCTTTATGGCATAGATAAAGATTTTCCTGAATTCCGTAAAATCAATCTCTTTAAATAAAAATTAACTCAAAATAGTTTTACGCCTTATAAAATATTCCTTTCCAGAGTTATATTTACCCGAAGGATACACGTATATGAATGAAAAATATAAAATATGGATATTGGCCGGAGAAGCTTCCGGTGACATTTACGGGGCCCGCTTGTCCGAAGAGATAAGAAAGCTGACGGCTGGAAAAACCTCCGTGAGCATTTCAGGTATGGGCGGACCTGAAATGAAAAAAGCCGGCGTCGATATACTCGTTGATTCGACGGAACTCGGAGTTGTGGGGCTTTTCGAGATAGGTATGATGATATTCAAGTTCATAGGGATTTTCAGATATCTCGAAAGAAAAGCCGCGGAGGAAAAACCGGATGCCGTGATACTTGTCGATTACCCGGGTTTCAATATAAGGTTTGCGAAGAGTATGTACAAAAAGGGAATACCCGTTATCTGGTACATAAGTCCGCAGGTGTGGGCATGGCGCAAGTCCAATATTCCGAAACTGGCGAAGTACTGCGCTAAGATGCTTGTGATTTTCCCGTTTGAGCCTGAGACATACAAGGGCACGGGGCTGGACGTTGAATTCACCGGGCATCCGCTGGTTGATGTTGTGGCGGAGAGGGGGGACGCTTCAATAGAAAGGCAACTGGACACGGTATTGCTTCTGCCGGGAAGCCGCGGCGGAGAAATTAAGCGTCTGCTTGTGCCGATGCTTGAGACGGTAAGCCTGCTTAAAAAGAAAAACAGCGCTTTGAAATTTGTCATTTCCGCTCCTAATGAGAAAATATTCAGTATGGTCAGGGAAATGTATGATGATTTCCAGAGAAAAAATCCGGATTTGCCCGGGATTGAAATATCCTGCGGACGCACGGCCTACTGGCAGCAGGCCGCAGGCACGGGGCTGGCGGCATCGGGTACAGTTACCGTGGAATGTGCCATTGCGGGGCTGCCTCTGGTTGTCGTATATAAACTGAACCCGTTTACGTTCCTGCTGGCGCGTATGCTGATTACTCTTTTCAGGGGATTTTTCACGATGGTGAACATTATAGCATACAAAGTAGTATTTGAGGAATTTCTCCAGAAGAACGTCAGGGCCGAACTGCTTGTCCCGGCGATGGAGAGGATAATGCCGGGAGGGGCAAGGCGGGAGGACGTCGAGAAAGACATGCTTTCGGTAAAGGACGCTCTCAGCGCAGGAAGTAAGGGAGCGAGTTTCAGAGCGGCGGAGGCGTGTGTTGATTTCTTTAGTTCTGGAAAGCTGAAGTAATCTCAGCTTTCCATTTCTCTGTGCCCGAATTTTTTCAGTGTTTCGCTGATTGCCTGGAAAAGCCTTGATTTCTTCAGGGGTTTTGAGACGTAGGCATCCATTCCGGCTGAATAACAGTGCCTTATATCTTCTTCCGCGGCGTGTGCTGTCAGTGCTATTATGGGTATATGCTTTCCTGTATTTTTTTCCTCATCCCTTATTATCATTGTCGCGCTGAGCCCGTCCATTTCCGGCATCTGTATATCCATTAAAATGATGTCATAATTTTCTTTCTGAATGGCGTCAATCGCCTGAATTCCGGTTGAAACAATTCTGCATTTGCAATTTTCACCCTGAAATATTTTCCTCAGCAGGAGCTGGTTTGTTGGTTCATCTTCGGCAATCAATATGGAGAAAGGGTTTAATTTTTCTGAGATTCCGGTGTTGAGTGTAATTTCGGTTCCCGGCATTGCTTCTCCATTTTCAGGTACAGGGCCCAGGCATAACGCGAAACGGAAAATACTGCCCTCTCCGATTTTGCTTTCAACGCTTATCTGACCGCCCATTGCCTGAATGAGTCTTTTGCATATTGCCAGGCCCAGTCCGGTACCTCCGTACTTTCTGGTAAATGAATTGTCAACTTGAGAAAAATCATCGAAAATGCTTTCCGTTTTTTCTTCCGGTATTCCTATACCCGTATCCGTGACGGTAAAGCCTATGACAATCTTGTGCTCTGAGAGGGAGAGCTTTTCAAGAAGATTCTGATGAATTTCTCCTCCTGCCGTGATTTCTATCTTGCCCTTATTGGTAAATTTCACCGCGTTTCCTACGAGGTTTATGAATATCTGCTTCAGCCGGAGAGGGTCAACAAAGATGTCTTCCGCCGAATTCTTTTCAATTCTGACGGAAAGCGCGATATTTTTCGAGCTTGTCTCCGGCAGGAATGTGTCTGTTATTTCCTCAAAAAGTTTCCGCAGGTTTGTTCTGACCGGATAGAGCTCAAATTTGCCGGACTCTATTTTTGAATAGTCCAATATATGATTTATGAGTGCGAGAAGGTCTTCGCTTCTGGATTTTACTATATGCAGGTATTCCTTCTGGTCTTTTTTTAAATCGGATTCGACAAGTATTTCAGTAAAACCGATTATAGCGTTCATAGGCGTGCGTATTTCATGGCTCATATTGGCGAGAAACTGTGATTTCGCTTTGCTTGCCGCTTCCGCCTGGATTTTAGCCTTGAACATTTCCTCTTCCGCGTGTTTTCTCCCGGTTATGTCCAGCATTATGCCCTCGTAATGAGTTACATTGCCGGAAGCATCTCTCAATACCCATATATGACTGCTTATCCATAACATGCGTTTATCCGGCAGAAGAACCCTGTATTCCTGAGTAAATTCATTCGCGCCGATTTTGAGCAGATTATTTCGTTCAGAAAGTATTCTGTCGGCGTCCTCCGGAATCATGATATCTTTGAGCGATATTTTCCCATTCATGAAATCTTCTGGTGGATATCCAAAAAGAATCTTCAAATTTTCTGAAGCATATTCTGCTACCCACTTTGCTCCGGCGCGCCAGCGGAATACCACTACAGGGCTTCTGTTTACGATTTTTTTGAGCTCGGTGAGTTTTTCCAAGGCCAGCACTTTGTCAGTTTCATCAATTATGGATATCATTACCTTGGATAAGGTGTCTTTGAACTCGGGAACGACATGTATTTTCATTGAAACGTGAATTTTCCTGGCCTTGAAAGTTCGGAATTCAACATTAGTTTCAAAATCCAGTCTTCCTTCTGCCAGGGAGGCAAACACCTCATTGAAACTCTTATAATCTTCTCCGTCGATGTAATCGGAGGGGAACGTGGAGATTATCTGTTCTTTGCTTTCCGCGTCAAAAAGTTCAATGTTTTCTCTGTTTATATCAATTATTTTGATATGCCGGATACAGTCTTTAAGTACCTCCGGGTTCCGTGCAAAATAGTCGCTGAAATCCCTGACCCCTTCGTTTTTCAGTCTGTCAAAAATCTTTTTCACATCGGAAAGGTCTTCTTCCCATATTGAAATTGGAGAATTCTCGAAAAGGCCCTGATAGTGTATCGCGTTTTCCATCAGTATGCTGTCGGCGCGTTTGCGTTCTTTTATTTCTCTTGTTATGTCATTGCATACCTCAATCACCAGCTTTACTTTTCCATTCGGGTCGCGTTCAAGAACATTTGATGTGCAGGATAAATGCAGGGGACTTTTATCAGGGAGGATGAATTCGTTCTTTTTCTGATGGGTTTTCCCGTCTTTTATGCTCAGGCAGGCTATACATGTATCGCAGGGGTTGGTTTCACGATGCAGGGCCAGATAACATTTTTTTCCTTCTATATCATCTCCGAACTGCTTTTTTGCCACGGAATTAGCCCATACGATATTCAGCTTGTCGTCAATGATCCTTATATGGTCTGTCATAGACTCTATCATGTTTGAAAATTTGAGCTTGCTCTCAATAAGCTCCGTTTCAATTTTCTTGGCATAAGTTATATCTGTCTGAGTGCCTATCATCCTCATCGGGGCGTTTTTGTCATCGCGCTCAAATATTTTGGCTTTTGCAAGTACCCATATAAAGCCGCCGGATTTGGTCTGCATCCTGTATTCGGCCTTGTAAAGTCCCTCTCCTGATTTCAGGTATTCACGGAGTGACTCTATGGTTGACGGCAAATCATCTTTATGGACAAGGTTTTCCCAACTGTTGTATGAGGCTGGAAAATCCCCGATTGCATATCCCAGCATTGTATAGAAACGGGGGCTGAAATAATTTTCACCTGTTTTTATGTTCCAGTCCCAAAGCCCTTCATCGGAGCCTTCGAGCGCGAGATTGAGCCTTTTCTCGCTTTCGCTCAAACTCTTCTGCGTTGCCATGATTACAAGCTCCGCCTGGTTTCTCCTGTCGATCTCATCGAGTGTGTCCTTATGTGCTTCGATGAGTTCTTCTGATATTTTTCCCAGATAGACATGATAGCCCAGAAAGAGTAAAATCAGAATGATAGCGGAAGTGCCTATTAATGTCAGAAGAAGCTTGTCCAGAAAAACGTATTTGGGCGTAAGATCGCTGAACAAAAGCATTTTTCCTATTTCTTTATTCAGTCCGTTCCTCAGCGGTGTACTTGTCAGGAGGTAGTGCCTTTTATTTGCCGAGAGTGATGAAATTGTTTCCGGGATTTTGTCTTTGAATTTTTTTTCCAGTCCGGGAAGCAGGCCTTCTTCAGTCATGTTTGTTATCGCGTAATCGTTGAAAGTATTCCAGCTTCCCTTATTTCCGAAAACTTTCAAGCCCTCCTCCCACTTTTCCTTCGTCAGATTCTTTTTGTTTATAGCGAAAATAACATCAAGACCAAGAACTTTTTTAAGGTCAAAGATTGTCCTTTCGAGTTCCTGTCCGACTTCGATATAACCGCAAGTTTTGCCGTTTATAATCCACGGGCGGACCACGCGCAATGTCAGAGAACCGTATTTACCGAGTTCAACGCCGAATGAGAGACTGTTGCTTTCAATCGCGTTCTGAAGTATGAAATGAGAGATGGTATCGCCGTACCTTTTGGGATTGTGAACTCTCAGAAAACATTTTCTGTCCATCTCGATGAAGTAAAGATGGGTGGTGTAATATTCCTTGTTCAGGCGACTGAATATCAGTTCAGCGTCTTTATAGAGTTTTTCTTTGTTTTTTTTCGTCCAGTCGAGCTGAAGCTCTCTGTCTTTTTCAATGTTTTCAGAGATGATATTATAGAGAAGGGCTTCCGTTTCTATTTTTTCTCCGAGCATTTTTGACGCGCGTTCCGAAAGAGAGATCACATCACTCTGAAAATAATCTTTCTGAATAAAATAGAAAACTGCCAGGGCTATAACCGACAGCGTCAGGATGGCTATAAGTACAGGAATAAATATACGCATCCTGATTTTTGTAAAAACAGCTTCCACTTAATAATATCCTGTTTTTATGTCTTCGGCTTGCCGTACTCATGAGAAGGCGGAAGTACCGAAATCAGATCATACCTGCTTTACGGGCGTAAGTAAAAATGCCGCCGCTGTCGATAACTTCCAGCACATCACCAAGTGACTTTAATGTATATTTCTTCCCGTTCGAAGTGATATGCACATCAGCGCCTTCTATTGTTATTTCAGCTTCGTCACCGGTCTTGAAATTGCCGGCGATATCCGTTGCCGTCTCAATGGGGTAAAGCTCGCCTGTAGAGATGCAGTTTCTGAAAAATATTCTCGCGAAAGAAGACGCTATTACGGCCTCGCAGCCTGCCGCGCCGAGGCTTATGGGCGCGTGTTCGCGGCTGGAACCGCATCCGAAATTTCTCCCTGCTATGATGATGGGGTATTCCGTTTCCATTCCGCCATTGCGTATATAGCTTGTTTTATGTTCGGCCGGGAGCCCGGAAAGAGCATAACTGCCGAGTTTTTTATATTCTTCGGGTATTGTCGGCACGAGGTTCAGATATTTTGCGGGAATAATCTGGTCCGTGTCTATGTTGTCTCCGAGTACGAAGACTTTGCCTTTGATTATTTTTTTAGACATATTGAAAAACACTCCTATTTCAAAAATTCACATGGGTCTGTTACGTATCCTGTCAATGCCGAAGCCGCGGCTGTCAGCGGAGATGCCAGGATTGTCTGCGAATCGATTGAACCCATCCTGCCGGGGAAATTACGGTTTGTCGTACTGATGCAGACTTCCTTGTTGTTGCAGCGCCCGTAAGTGTCTTCCGGACCGCCGAGGCAGGCCGCGCACGAAGGTTCGCCAGGCTCCTGGCAACCGGCTTCCCTGAATATGGTGAAGAGGTCTTTACCGTCAATCTTTTCTTTTTCCATGGCTCTCTTGACGTTTACGGTCGATGGGATTATGAATGTATCGACTTTCACTTTCCTGCCGTTAAGTATCTTTGCCGCCGCGATGAAATCTTCGAGTTTTCCTCCCGTACAGCTTCCAATGTAGGCGCGGTCTATTTTCCGGTCCTTCAGTTCAGAGGCATTGAAAACTTTGTCCGGCGAAAACGGAAGCGCCACGCAGGGACGAAAATCTTCCGCTCTGTATTTATATACTTTCAGATATCCGGCGTCCTTATCGCTTTTGAAGCATTCAAAGCTTTTATCTGTATGGGCTTTGACGAAATCGACAGTTTTCTTATCCGCGGCGATAATGCCGTTTTTGCCTCCGGCTTCAATTGCCATATTACATATTGTCATGCGCTCGTCTATGGAAAGAGCGTCTATTGCGGGGCCTGAAAACTCCATCGCGCAGTAAGTCGCTCCGTCAACGCCGAGATCGCCTATGATTTTCAGGATGACATCTTTGGCCATCACTCCGTCCAGGAGTGTACCGTCTATCTCAAATTTTATTGAGGCCGGGACTTTTATAAGGAGCTTGCCTGTACCCATCACGAAACCGGCATCGGTGTTTCCTATCCCGGTGGCGAATTCGCCGAACGCCCCATGTGTGCAGGTGTGGGAATCCGTACCGAAAAGCACTTCTCCCGGCCTGCAATGACCGTTTTCGGGAAGGGCTACATGACAGACACCGGCGTATGAAGGCGTGCCGGGATCATAAAAATGCGGCAGTCCCTGCTCCTTTACGAAATCCCTGAGTATATCAACGTTTCTGTGACATTTGGGGTCGGCGGTGAATATATAATGGTCCGGGATTATGACCACGCCTTCCTTGTTCCAGACTTTGGCTTTTTCGCCGAATTCTCTTTTGAATACCCCTATTGTACCTGGTCCGCATACGTCATGTGTCATGAGTATGTCCGCGCTTACCCATATATTGTCTCCGGGGTCCACCCGGCGTCTGCCTGATGCTTTGGCAAGTATATATTCTGTAATTGTCATTCCCATTTTATAAACTCCTGTTTAAAGCATAAATAAAAATATTCTGAATGTTCAGACTCTAAGTTATCACTGTTTTGCAGAATTTTAAATAGCGTCTTTGAAAAATCATCAGTTGTTTTCGAGAAACAGCTCGAAGATAAGCAGCGACCATAGTTCATGACTGTAGTCGGCCTTCATTGACTGATGAGAGTTTATCATTCTTTCGAGAGCGTCCCTTCTGAAAAAGCCGGTCTTTACGGCTTTTCCCTCAAGCAGGCACGACCTCAGCTGATTGTTCCAGCGGCTCCTGAACCATGCGCCTATGGGAACGCCGAAACCCATCTTCTTTCTTGAAAATATCTGGGGGGGCAGTTCATTTTTGAAAGCCTCGCGCAGAATGTGTTTTCTTGTTGAAAATCGCTGTTTGAATGAAAGCGGCAGTGACGCGGCAAATTCGGCGACTTTGTAATCAAGGAAAGGAGATCTTATTTCAAGGGAATTCGCCATGGACGCTATATCGACTTTCACAAGTATGTCGTCAGGCAGATAATTATGCAGATCTATTTCCATCATTTTTTCGACATAGTCGTTGGCTTTCGTGAGATTGTAGCACGCCTTTATGTATTCATTCGTTCCAAACGGTTTGAAATCCCTGAACGCGTCTCCGTAGATTTGCGCTTTTTCTTCCTCCTGAAACTTGGATATGATGCTGAAATAGCGTTCATCCGCGCCGACTGAAAAAATTTTCAGCAGACGGTGAAATATTCCGTAGAAAGTCCTTTCCTCCGAGGGCAGGGGAAGCATCTTCAGTGCTTTTTCCAGCACTTTTGTTCTCAATGCGCGCGGCATAAAATTCAGGGCGCGGGAGATTTTCATGACCAGGTAGCGGTTGTATCCGGCAAAGAGCTCATCCGCGCCGTCTCCGCTCAAGGCTACCGTCACATGTTCCCTTGTGAATTTGCTGAGCAGAAAAGTGGGGAGCATGGATGAATCGCTGAAAGGCTCGCCGTAATGCTTCACGAGCTTTCTGAGGACGTCAAAATCATCGGCTGAAACAATTTTTTCCTCGTGTTCCAACGTTTTTCCGCTCTTTCTGGATATGAATTTGACCGCGATATCCGCATAGTGCCTTTCATCGTATTTGGCTTCCTGAAAACCTATTGTGAAGGTCTTTACCGGAGCGGAGCAGAGGCGGGACATTATGCTGACGATTATGCTTGAATCTATTCCCCCTGAGAGAAAGGCCCCGTAAGGGACGTCAGACGTAAGGCGGGCGCGGACGGATTTCTCCATGAGTTCGCGAAGCGCGGCGGAAGCGTCTTCAAAACTGATGTTCAGTTTTCTTGAGTAATCTATGTTCCAGTAGGCGTGAAGTTCCCTGCTGCTCTTTTTCAGGTTTATTTCCAGTACGTGAGCGGGCGGAAGTTTAGATACTCCCGTATAAATTGTTGACGGCGCCGGTATGTATTGCAGGGAAAAATAGTTATGTATAGCCTCCATGTCAAAGGCTGACGGCATGTCAGGATGCGTTTTCAGCGACTGGAACTCGCTGGCGAAAACAAATCTCTTATTGTTGTAAAAATAAAGCAGGGGTTTCTTGCCCAGCCTGTCTCGGCCCAGAAGCATATAATCTCTCTTTCCGTCATAAATGGCGAAAGCGAACATCCCGTTCAAATACGCCACGCAGGATCTTCCGTATTCCTCGTAAAGATGCACGATTACTTCCGTGTCGGAATTTGTTTTAAATATATGTCCTTTGTCTTTAAGAGATTCGCGGAGCTCTTTGTAGTTATAAATTTCCCCGTTGAAAATTATCTGTATTGAGCCGTCTTCATTTGAAAGCGGCTGTCTGCCGCTTTCCAAATCTATTATGGACAAACGCCTGTGGGCGAGGCCCACGTTTTTATTTATGAAAGTCCCGCTTTCATCAGGCCCCCTGTGGACAAGGGCGACGCTCATTTTTTCGAGCAGTTCAGGAGATATAGCTTCCCCGTTCAGATTGATTATTCCGGCTATTCCACACATGTGATTTTCCCTGTTTTCCGGGGAGAATTTATAGCCGGAGACAGTTAATTCAAAGTTTTTTTTAAACTAAATAGAAATATTATTCAGTGTTTTCGGGATAATCATGAAAAGAAGAAATTGCGGGAATAAGTGTTATATTAACTGGAATAACCGAATCTGAAAGACGCAACATGGACAATAAAATTGATACCTGCGTCCCCGGCCAGGACGCGTTTTTTCTGAGTGATGACAAAAAGAAAAAGGCCATGTCCACGGCGATAAAGTCTGTCAGCCTTTATTCTATCGGAGATCTGCTTTATAAAAACAGTTTCATGCTGATGTACCTGGCGGCGCTCGGCATATCCGGGGATATGATACTTGTGTATCTGGCGGTGCCCAATCTGGTGTATATGCTCCTGACTATCCCAGCCGCGCATTTTTCTGTCCGCATGACCTATGTCCACAGCGGCGTTATCGGGCTTATTGTAAGCGCTTTCGGCCTTGTTCTGCTTTTTACGGCCCCCTTTCTGCGTCCGTGGGGAAGCGAATGGATACTGTTGTTTGCCGGGATGCTTGCGCATGGAGTCGGGCTGGCCATTTATGTGGCCACATGGTTTCCGCTTTCCTCAATATTCGTCCCTGAAAAAATCAGGGGCCGTTTTTTCGGGAACATGCGTTTCTGTTTCCAGTTTGTTTCCATCCTCTTCGGCCTTATCGTTATCGGGGCCCTGAAAAAGGATTCAGGCATCACTGTTTTCCAGTTTTTTCTTGCCCTTGCCGTTCTCGCGAAAATACCGGGGATACTTCTTTATTCAAAGCTCCCGCCGAATCCTGTTCAGTCTGCGCCCTCCGCAAGCCTGAAAGAAACTGTGTGGAATGCTGTTTCAGCCCCCGGTTATATGCCTTTCTGCGCATATACTTTTCTGCTGATGCTTGCCACTGGTTCCTGTTCCAGCATTTTCTGTCTCCTTGCGAAAGGGCCCATGGGGTTCAGTGATGGTGAAGTGGTGCTTACCGGAACCCTGCTCATGTTTGGTTCTGTCGGCGGATTTTATTTTGGTGGAAAGATGGTTGACAGGCTTGGCGTCAAACTTGTGTTCATGAGCTGTCATTTTTCTTTCGGCATTATTCTTTTGTCCTTTCTTGCCAGGGGGTTTATTCCGGCGTCGTGTTCTCTGCTGTTTGTATGTGCTCTTTCTATGGCGTTTGGCGCGGTGCAGGCTGCTTCCGGGATTGCCCTTACCTCTGAGATGCTCAGCCTTGTTCCTCACGAAAATAAACCTGTCGCCACCTCACTTAACCAGGCATTAATGTATATGGGGGTTGCCCTTTCGGGGCTTTTCAGTTCCCAGGCCATAAAGTTTCATATCCTGAATGACGATTGGAGCTTTGCCGGATGCAGGATGGGGCAGTACGACACACTGATACTTTTCTGCGGCATCATGGTTATAATGCTTGTCGTAACTTTGGGACTTGTTCCGTCCGTGGTTAATTTTGTGAAGGTGTCGATGGTTTCGGACAGGACGTAAACAATCCGTTGAAACAGACGAAGCGTCTTTCAAATGCCGGGGAAAAACTTATTTATAGAGCATTTCAATGTGGCCGCGCTTGCGTATTTGAGCTGAATTGCTTAAACTTGTGCTGCTGTTAAAATTTCTTCCCGGTTTCGTATGCGGCATCCAGAAGTTTTTTATCGGCTTTTATATCACCGGCGGCATACGCGGAGCCATGGATCACGCCTATGCATTCTCCTTTGGAGAAACTCAGGATATCCTGAAATGTCCTTATGATATTCATCGTGCCGGATGTCAGTACATCAGGGTCTGCATAAGAAATGGCGAGCGCGATTTTTTTACCCGTAAATGCGGAAGTAAAATTTTTCATATCGACAAGAGGGTATGTGCGGTCAATGAATGTTTTCAACTGTGCCGACATGGAACACCAGTAAACAGGAGTCGCCAATATGAACGCGTCCGCGTCTTCCAGGTCAGGATATATTTTCTGCATATCATCTTTGATGACACATTTGGCGGAAGAGCTTTCCTGGCAGGCATTACAGCCGGAGCAGGCGGCGATTTTCAGGCTTTGAAGGAAAATTTCTTTTACTTCAGCACCGTTATCCTTAGCGCCGTCGGCTATTCTGCGTGCTAAAATGGTGCTGTTGCCGTTTTTTCTCGGACTGCCGAGGACGACAAGTATTTTCTTCTTTTTTTCAGGCATAAAGAAACTCCTGGTTATTTAATGCCTGAAATCTATCATCAGGATATGATATTGCAACTGTTCAGCGGCAGTATATGGCTGCGCTTGTCTGTGTTCGTTGTCAGTTATTCATAAAGGATTGAGTGCCAGGGCTTCTTCAGTTTCTGTGACGAGTTCGTTAATTAGGGCGTTGACCGGGACTATTTTATCAATTCTGTGGGCATTGGCCCCGCAGGGGGCAAAGCCGGACTCAAAATTACCGCGTTGTGCGTTAAGGAGTGTTTTCGCTATACAGTATGTGGTTTTGTCCGGTTCGCATGTGAAGAGGCAATGATAACGGCACTCGAAGTTGGAGCTTGCGCCATTCTGTATCTTTCTTACAAAGTCGTTGCGTATGACGCGGAGCGGCATTTTAACCGGGCTCTGAAGAACGACTATGTCTTCGGGCTTCGCGTTGATGTATTCGTTTTTGAATTCCAGAGATGCGTCGCATTCATCTGTGCAGACAAAGCGCGAACCCATCTGTACCCCTGATGCTCCCAGTTTCAGAAAACGGGCAATGTCTTCTCCGTCGAATATCCCTCCGGCGGCCACAACCGGTATCCTGGAGCCGTCTTTCAGCTTGTATTCTGCTGTAACTTCCAAAACTTCCGTCACGAGCCGTTCCAGTTCCGAATGAGGGGCTGAAACAACATCGCTCATGGTAAAGCCGAGGTGTC
>Ga0154588_1170_pt2 | contig 16959 bp, 12 predicted proteins | sample RifGroF2_FD_116017 | JGI IMG/M metagenome (GOLD analysis project Ga0154588, IMG submission 116017) | Lentisphaerae bacterium GWF2_44_16
TCTCTATAAGAAAAGCATCGCCGCCGAAGAACTTGAGTTTAAAGCCCAAATTGAAGATGGTACTCACATAAATTGGTATATGAACATCGACTGGGATGGCTCCTGGGCCCCCTCAAAAGGACTCGGCGGAATAATAAACAATGAAGGCTGTATCCTCGCGATAAATGGTGAAAAAAAGAAAATCCCCAACTCTCCCAGAATAGACAACAAAGAGCATCACTTCCAGATAGTACTGAAAGACGGCATGGTCTTGTGGGGCATGGACGGTAAAATCATAGCCGAAAGCCCAGTGCCCGCGGAACTGATTTCACGCAAGGGCAAAACAGGCATCGGCGCATGGGATTCGAAAGTCATCGTTTCCGGGGTCTATCTTAAAGGCAAAGAATAAAAAAGGATTCTCATATGAAAAGATCTGAAATAAACAGATATTTGAGAGAAGCTGTAAGTTTCTTTTCAGAATTCAAATTCGCTCTTCCTCCCTGGGCATTCTGGTCACCCGATGACTGGAAAGAGAAAGGCACTGAATACAATGAAATAAAAGAGTGCGGCCTTGGATGGGATATTACCGATTTCGGCAGCGGGGATTTTGAAAAGACAGGGCTTTTTCTTTTTACGGTGAGAAACGGGAAATGCGGCAGCTCCGAATTTGTAAAACCCTACGCGGAAAAAATAATGATAGTCAGGGAAAATCAGGTAACGCCCATCCACTTCCACTGGAAAAAAATGGAGGACATAATAAACAGAGGCGGCGGCAAACTTGAAATTACCCTCTGGAAAGCCTCGGAAAAAGAAGATTTGTCGCAGGAAAATTTCACTGTCCGCATAGACGGAGTCGAACAAAAATGCAAAGCCGCTGAAAAGCTGATATTGGCCCCGGGGGAAAGCATTGCTCTCAACCCATATGTATATCATACTTTCAGAGCGCTTGAAAAAATGACTCTCGTCGGTGAAGTTTCAGCAGTCAATGACGATAGTAATGACAACAGATTTTATAAGCCGGCGGGACGTTTTCCAAAAATAGAGGAAGATGAAAAACCGCTCTATCTATTGTGTAATGAATATCCATGATTAAGAACTTTTTTTATGCCTGATTTCATAAAGAATTTTATTGCGGACGCCGAAAGGGAAAACCGTAAAAGGACGCTCCGCTCAATTATTCCGCTTTCTCCTGCGGAATGTATTCTGGACGGGAAAAAAGTCCTGAACTTTTCATCCAACGATTACCTTGGCCTTTCATGGCATCCGCTCCTCAAGGAAGAAGCTCTGAAATGGATGGATAAATACGGCTCCGGCTCCACAGCTTCCCGCCTTGTCTGCGGGACAAACCCCGCCATCGTGGAGCTTGAAGAAAAAATAGCGGAATGGAAAAAATCCGAAGCCGCCCTCATTTTCGGTTCCGGTTATCTCGCCAATGCAGGCATCATCAGCGCACTCGCAAACAGGGAAACCATTATTTTCGCGGATAAACTCAATCACTCCAGCCTTAATTCCGGCTGTCTCCTTTCCGGCGCAAAATTCCGCCGTTACCGCCACAACGATATAAAAGCGCTGAAAGACATGCTTGATTCTTCGGACGCCTCAACAGGAAAACTCATCGTCAGCGACACTGTTTTCAGTATGGACGGAGACATCGCGCCCATTGAGGAAATCTATAATGCGGCACGAGATAATAATACCCTTCTATTTCTTGACGATGCTCATGCTACTGGTGTTTTCGGCGAAAACGGCGAAGGACTCGCTCATGCGGACGCAGGCACTGTCGTCATGGGAACGTTCAGCAAAGCCATGGGTTCCTATGGGGCTTACGCGGCATGTTCAAAGGAACTGAAGGAATATCTGGTGAACCGATGTTCCACTTTCATATATTCCACAGCGCTCCCGCCGTCCGTCTGCGGCTCCATCTCGGCGGCATTGAAACTTGTCCGCTCTTCCGAATTCGCCGCCATCAGAACTGAATTGAAAAATAAATCGGATTTTCTGAGAGAAGAACTTAAAAACATAGGCTACGATACCGGCGCGGGTTCCACCCAGATAATTCCCCTGATTATCAACGATACTGAAAGAACGTTGCGCCTTTCGGATTTTCTTCTGAAAAAAGGTATTCTGGCCATCGCGATAAGACCGCCTACGGTACCGGAAAACAGCTCAAGAATAAGAATCTCACTCAATGCGTCTCATTCACATGATAATATATCTTTTCTGCTCAAAGCTCTGGCGGACGCTAAAAAAGAACTCCTCTGATAATTGGGCTGTGAATTTGATTTTACAGCTTGAACAGCTTAGTTATATTGGATGACGAAAAAACATGAACGAAACTAAACAGGAGTTTATTATTTATGGCTTGCGTATCAGCGTTTTGCGGACTTCTTCCTCAGCCTTCTGAAGTGAAAAAAGTTGCTGCCGTTCCTTATGACGTAATCAATTCAGAAGAGGCCGCCGTCCTCGCGCAGGGCAATATGCTCAGCTTCCTCCGCGTCTCCAGGCCGGAAATCGAAATGGAAAAAGGCATTGACCTCCATGACGACAGGGTTTATGCCAAAGCCGCGGAAAATTTCAAACGCCTCCGCAAAGACGCTCCTCTGACACCTGACGCTGAAGCCCATCTTTATGTTTACTCCCTCAAAATGGGCAGTCATGTCCAGACCGGAATAGCGGCAGCCGTATCAACTGACGAATATAACAGAGACATTATCAAAAAACATGAGAAAACAAGGAAAGACAAAGAAGACGACAGGACCCGCCATATTGTTACCCTACGTTCACATACCGGGCCTGTTTTTCTGACATACAAAGACGACGCGGCCATAGATAAACTCGTTTCTGAAATATCCAGTACCGCACCGCTTTTTGATTTCACGGCAGAAGACGGCATAAGTCACAAAATGTGGAGAGCTGACATAAAAAAGAGTTCCGAACTTTCAGCTCTCTTCGGTAAAATACCATATCTTTACATAGCCGACGGACACCACAGGGCCGCCGCCGCTTCCAGAACAGCCGCACAGCTGAAATCATCCAATCCCTCACATACAGGAAAAGAAGACTACAACTATTTCCTGTCTGTAATATTTCCCGCTTCACAACTCAGAATAATGTCTTATAACAGAGTGGTAAAAGACCTCAACGGACATACGTCTGAAGCTTTCTTTGAGGCATTGAAGAAAAAGTTCAAAGTCTCCCCCACAAATAAAAACGAGCCCTCAGAACAGGGAAAAATGTGCATGTACATTGATAAAAAATGGTATCTGCTCGAACCCCTTTTCGACATATCGAAACTCGGTGTTATCGAAAGCCTTGACGTGAGCATCCTTCAGGACAATGTCCTTGCGCCATTGCTCGGCATAGATGATCCGCGCACGAGCAAAAGAGTCGATTTCGTAGGCGGAATACGCGGAACGAAGGAACTGGTGAGACTGGTTGACGAAGGAAAGGCGGCGCTTGCTTTTTCGATGTACCCGACAACTGTTTCCCAGCTTATGGCCATAGCGGACGCAGGCGAAATAATGCCCCCGAAATCCACATGGTTCGAGCCGAAACTCCGTGATGGCCTCGTATGTCATAATTTCTAAGGGACGGCACTTTATATAGGGTTTACAATCTTTTTACAATCCTTTTACAGCCGGATGACAAGCTCACGGCTGAAACGGTATAGAATAACAATAGAGAAAAAATTCAACCGTCAAAAAAAGGAGAAATGGGAAATGAAAACTCTGAAAAGAAAAATGTTGGGCGCTTTCTGGCTGGCCGCACTCTCTATTGTTACGGCGTTTAATCCCGCCAACGCTTCCGGCGGAGGCAAAGTTACACTGAGGGCCGAAGTCGAAAGAGGCGTACTTCCGGCGGACACCAGGCAGAACGCATTGATAAAAATAACCGTCAACGCCCCCGATATGCCCGTTGAAAAAGGAGTACGCTCTCACCGCATGAACCTTTCCGTGGTACTGGATAAATCCGGTTCCATGAGCGGACAGAAAATTGAAAAAGCGAAGGAAGCCGCAATAACGGCCTTGAGAATGTTGAGGCCGGATGATGTTTTTTCTCTTATCGTATATGACACGTCCGCAAGAATTGTCGTCGCGGCGGCACCAGTAAATAATTATTCATCCATCGAAGAAATGATAAGAAGCGTGAGATCCAACGGAAGCACCGCACTTTTCGCAGGCGTTTCACTCGGTGCCAATGAAATCAGAAAAAACCTTAGAGAGGGTTTTGTAAACAGGATCATCCTGCTTTCAGACGGACAGGCCAATATCGGACCGAGTTCCCCCGATCAGCTCGGACGTCTCGGCGCTTCACTGATGAAAGAAGGAATATCCGTCAGCACCGTGGGTGTGGGAAGCGATTACAACGAGGATCTCATGACATCGCTCTCACAGAACAGTGACGGCAACTTTTATTTTGTTGAAAACAGCAATGACCTGCCGATGATTTTCGCGAAGGAACTCGGTTCCGCTCTGAAAGTCGCCGCACAGGGACTCGAAATAAGGATAATCTGTCCGGACGGTGTGAAGCCTCAGGGCATTCTCGGGCACGACTGCAAAATCAACGGCAACAGCATTGACCTTTCCTTCAATCAGGTTTACGGCGGACATGCCAAATCTCTGATACTCCAAGTCGAAGTCCCTCCCGAAAGCCCGGAAAAAATCCTGAAGCTCGCCACCGTAGAAATGAGCTACAAGGACGCATCAGGCTCCAGATATTCCATCAGTGAAAACGTGGAAGCTTCCTTCAGCAGGGACAGGGAAAAAGTCCGCAAAAGCAGTAACGCGGCAGTGCTTGATGAATCAGCGATACAGCAAAATGCGGTATTGAAGAAGCAAGCCGTCGAAGAAGCCGACAAAGGCAGTTTCACAAAAGCTAAAGAACTGCTCCAAAAAGGCGCTGAACTCCTTTATTCAAGATCAAAGCTAACAGGTAATAAAGCGATGGAAGACGCTGCGGAAAAAAGTGAACTACAAGCAAAAAAGATGGATTCAAATAAACCTATTGACAATGAGGAAAGAAAGAAAATGAAGGGCGAGACTTATCAGATACTGAACAGTCAGCCTTATAAGCAGTAATGAAAAAAAACAGGACAGTACTTGTATTGGGAATATGCGCCGGGGCCGCCGCCCTGGCGCTTGCCATATTGGCGTTCCGCTTCGCAAAACACGAGGAAGAATACCGGAAGGCCGAGACCCGCAAAATCCTGCTTTCGGAATGCGGTCTTCTCGCCGGGCGCTGTCTTGACGTACTGAAAAGTGAAGAGAAAAACATCTGTTCCCTTCTGCGCAATTCGGATGGAAGCATAAATTCGCTTTCAAAGCTTCAAATGAAAAATCCGCTCATAAAACAGGTTTTCGCTACGGACGCTTCCGGCAATCCGGTTTATCCCGGAAAAGAAGATCCTTTCTGTAAAACTTTCAGTTCCCTTTTTTATGAACATATAAGCGTCTCTGAGGAGAAAGACGAGATGAACACAGGCAAATCCAATAAGAGCGGCGCGTCAAGACTTCTCAGCCGTTTCGGAATCTTCGTAAAAAATGGACGTGAAGGCTGGATACCGTGGATTACTGAAAATCGTCTTTGTCCTGTGATATGGGCAAGAAGCGTTAAAAATCCGTCGCGGATTTACGGAGCGGAAATCGAACTGATGGCGCTTCTTTCAAAAATGGTTTCAATCTTCCCTCAAAACCTGCCGGATTACTTCAGCATGGAATTGACGGACACTCAGGGAAAAACCGTCTGCTGCGTCAATTTCATGAATGAGGAAAATGGCAAAATTAAGAAGTCATCCTCTGATGTGATAATCCCTGTATCTCAGGAAATGGTCCCCGGCTGGCAGATAAAGGGATACCTGAACATGGGATTGACGGAAGGAGGCCGTTCCTTCGCGCTTTTCAATCTCATGCAGATTGTTTCTTTGATATTCATACTTCTCGCCTGCGGCGCCCTGATACTCTGGCTGGCGCGGCGTGAAATGGAACTCGCCGGACAAAAGACAAGCTTCGTCGCCAATGTCTCACACGAATTGAAAACTCCTCTCACCAGCATAAGGATGTATTCGGAAATGCTGCTCCATAATAAGGAAAAAATAACTGAAGAAAAACAGACGCATTACCTCTCCGTTATTCTTTCTGAAAGCGAAAGGCTTTCCCGTCTGATATCAAATGTCCTGAATTTTTCAAGGATGGAGGCCGGACAGAAAAAGTACAATCCAAGCCTTTTCAATCTGAAGGATTTCCTTGATGAGATTTGCGAAATATACCGTCCGTCACTTATGGAAAAAGGTATTGACCTGAAGCTGGAAAGTTCCGCAAGCGATATCGGCGTTTTCATTGACAGGGATTCGCTGGCGCAGATAATGGAAAACCTGATTTCAAACGCCCGCAAATACGCCGCCTCCGGAAAAGAACTGACAATATCGCTGGAGAACAGTGAAAAAGAAACAATGATAAAAGTAATGGACATGGGGAAAGGCATACCGGTATCGGCGGCGGAAAAAATATTCAACAAATTTTACAGGTGCGACAACAGCCTTACAGCCGAAACGCGCGGAAACGGACTTGGGCTGACAATAGCCAGAGGCATGATGCGCGATCAGGGCGGAGATATTCTTTACCGTTCCAGGGAAGGCGGCGGTTCGGAGTTCCGCGTTATAATCAGAAAACAGGAGAATTCATAAAATGAAAAGGAAAATACTTGTAGTCGAAGATGAGGAAAATATAAGGGAAGGACTTATAGACGCGCTCGGAATGGAAGGTTATGAAGTAAAAGGCGTCGCTGATGGAAGGGAAGCTTTGAAATATTATACGCAATGGGAACCCGAACTCCTTCTTCTCGACATAATGATGCCGCATAAAAGCGGATATGATATTTGCAGAGAAATCCGCAGAGGCAATCCGCATATCCCCATAATTATGCTGACCGCAAAGGGCGAAGAGATAGACAAGGTACTCGGCCTGGAACTTGGCGCCGATGATTATATAACCAAACCTTTCGGACTGCGCGAACTCGCCGCCCGCATCTCAGCGGTACTCAGGAGAGCATATCCTTCCGAAGAACCGCGAAAGGAAAATTTTACAGAACTAAGCGAAATAAAATTCGGAGATGTTCAGATTGATATAAAAACCATGCGCGGAAAAAAAGGCAAAGAGGAATTCGAGCTTTCCAGAAGGGAAATAGATATGCTTCTTTATTTCACGAAACACAAAAGCGAAGTCCTCGACAGATATAATCTGATGATGGCCGTATGGGGTTCCGAACACCGCGGTTTTTCCCGGACACTTGACCAGCACATAGTCCAGCTCAGAAAAAAAATCGAGGACGATCCGAAAAATCCCGAATACATAAAAACCGTTTATGGCATAGGCTACCGCTTCGACGCTTAATTATTTTACACAGAGTTTATGTCCGGTCTCATAAGATGTCCTGAAATATCGCAATGAATTTCATGAGATTGAAAACTCTTATGAAATGGAACATAGTAAATGTAGCATTATATATTAAGGATATCTGTTTATGAAATTGAATGAAGTTGTCCCATGGGGAAGGAACGCTGATGAATACATCAGGATGTTCAGTCTCTCAGATGCGGATTTGAAAGGAAAAATCCTGGGATGCGGAGACGGCCCCGCAAGTTTCAACACTGAAATGACTGAAAAGGGGCGCAATGTTATTTCTGTTGATCCGATTTATGAATTTTCAGCGGAAAAAATAGAGGAGCGAATTAATCATGTCTATGACATTGTAATTGGTCAAGTGAAGAAAGATCCTTCGCCCTATGTCTGGAATTTTTTCAAAAGTCCCGATGAAATGGGACAATGCAGGCTGAAATCCATGAAGAGGTTTTTGTCCGATTATGAAAAGGGGCGTAGCGAGGGTCGTTACAAGCCGGAAAGTCTGCCTGAATTGAGTTTCCCTGACAAGGTTTTTGATTTATGCCTTTCGTCTCATTTTCTCTTTCTCTATTCCGGAAATCTTGGTCTGGACTTTCATATAAAGGCAATAAGTGAAATGCTGAGAGTTTCGCGAGAGGCGCGTATTTTTCCACTGCTTGACCATTATGACAATAAGGAATCAGCGTTTACAGTGCCTGTTATGGAATATTTCAATTCAAAGGGATACAAGGCGGAAACGCTTAAAGTTGATTATGAGTTTCAGATTGGCGGAAATCATATGATGAAAATAAAATCTCACTGAAACAGAGATATCGGTACAGTATCCCAGTACAGTGGAATTATCTGTTTTCTTCGCACTGCTTCCAGTCTTGCGGAATATCTCTTTAAAAAATGTAACTTTTTTATTTCGCGCTGTTATATTATTTAAGGGGGGACTTGGATAAAATCAAATAATTTTCCTCTGAAAAAACGAAATTTATACAAGGAAAGAGAAATCAGAATTTCTTTTGTAATATTTGCTAAATAAATTGCATTTCAGGGAAAAACAAGCTATATTTCTAAAATAGGGCTTTTTGAATTGTATTTAATTCTGCGGCGGTCGAGGTTGATAATTCAGGTTTAAAGCTATAAGAAGGAGTTCGATATGTCGGAAGAGCAGAATCAGCAGCAAAATCTACAGGTTCAGGCTAGAAAAACTATAAAACTTAAACCTCTGACTAAAAAAGTTCCCACAGCCATGGCTTCAGCCCCGGTCAGTGAGCCTGTTCCGACAGGAACATCTCCGGTTTCAATGGCTTCAGCTGTTACACCTTCATCGCCTACAGCTATTTCACCGATGCCTTCACAATCTCTTGACGATACCATTGCCATGGAAACTCCAACACCTGAACAGTTGGAAGAAGCCACTCAGAAGCTCAACAGGCCCGCTCCTGCCGGCGGCGGCGTGCTTCCCGGCGCTAAACAGACTATCAAGTTGCGTCCGACTCCCGCGGTGCTGCCCGAAGTAAAACCCCAGACCGCAAGAGCTACCGGCCCCAATATGACTATCAAACTGAAACCAAAAAAAGCGAATGTTCCCGTTGCGGAAGAAGTTAAGACAGAAGATGAACAAACCGTAGCTATCGCGAAGCAGACTATAAAGCTGGTCTCCAAGAAAGAGGATTCGCCGAATATCGCAACCAAACCCTCTGATCCGACTCTCAAGCTTGTTGCCCAGCAGGTTAAGCCCTCTGACCCGACTGTCAGAGTTGAAACCGGAATACCTGTAAAAACTGCTGATCCTACTATTAAATTGGGTTCTCCGCTTACTCCCGCTTCTCCTACTATAAGACTTTCTCCGACCGCGGCAGCTCCGGCAGCGCCTACGCTTGAGCCTGAAACAATGCCTGTTCAGAGGCAGGATGGGGCAGAAGGTGTAGAAGAACCGGCAATGACCAGTACTAAGTCTAAGCTCACAATTAAAAAACCTATGGAAGCCCCTTCAATTAAAGAAGGCGAATTTGCTCCCATGTCTCCTGAAGAAGCCGCCGCGGAAGCAGCGAGAGGCGTACAGTCAGATGATGTCAAAGCTGAACCGTCAATCATATTTTCCATTGCCGCTATCCTTGCTTTTGCGGCTATGAGCTTCACGGTGTATATGCTTTCAACCCAGTACTATGGACAGTGGATTAAAGGCGGGGGAGGAATGTCTTTGACTTCTTCCGTTTCTTCTTCTGCCCCAGCTAAAGCCGCCGCGCCAGCCAAGGTTGACGATAAAAAGGCTGCTCCTGCTAAAGCTACCGCACCTGCCGCGAAAGCAGAGGACAAAAAAGTTGCCCCAGCTAAAGCCGCACCTGTCAAGGCTGATGATAAGAAAGCCGCCGCGCCTGCCGCGAAAGCAGATGATAAAAAGGCTGACAGCAAGAAAGCCGCCGCACCTCCCGCAAAAAAATAAGTGAATCTAAACCGTATTGGAACAGGCAAGGCGGGCTGCTGTTTCGATAGCAATGGCTGCAACGGCGGCACCGTAATCCAAATCTATATTATGCATGGTGTCTTTGGTATCGTGGTAGCCGCTCCGGTTAATATCGTAATTTTCCATGAAGAGTACAACCGGAATACCCATATCGGAAAAAATCTGCCCGTCTGTATTGTATAGAGAACTCCGTGGATTATTATGTGTTCTCACTTCTCCCAACAGCGGCAGGTGAAGCGCCGTTTCCGGGATATTCAAATCATCAGTATTGCGTTTACCGCGTCCACGACCGTGCCTTTCGGGGCCCCTGTTCCACAAATGTGTACCGGCATTCCATATCATATTGGCAGTGTGGGCTTCGAGAGCTATGCGGAGCGCATCAGGGCTTTTTCCGGGTGAAATCTGAAAAATATCCTGATCGGAATCACGGTTATGCGCTATCATGTCCATGACGAGAACTGCGCTGATTGAGGTATTTGATAAATCCATGCATACATTGCCGCCGCTGTAAAGTTTGAGCCTTTTCTCTATCAACGCCTGACAGAAATGACGAGCACCCATGCAATCCGAAGGAAATTCCTCGCCTGTAAGATGAAGAAGCCATACATCTTTTTCCAGGCGGCCTTCAGAGGCGAGCTTCAGGAAAACCGGCGCCGCCTGCAAAAGCGTTGAAGTCGCGGAGTGGTTGTCATCTGCCCCGGCCGCCGATAAGCGCGCGCCCGTGCCGCCGCGGGATTTGTCATAAATGTCTTCCATAAAAGCCGTGTCATAGTGGTCTGCCATTACAACAGCCTGAGTACGGTCTTTTCCCGGGATTACCACTAGAATATCACGTTCATATCCGTTGCCTTTATGGTTATGGAGCCAGCCCCCGAAACCGTCAAATGAAAAATCAGTCTGCCACTTGAAAGGCAATTCTCCGCATAAGGCCCTGTTGCGCATTCCAGCTCCGTCAATCGCGTTCTGATGGCGGCTTATCAGGTAATCGCCCAGAAGTTCCAGATCCCGGTGATGGTGCTGAAGCGCGCTTAAAGTAACATCATCCTTCACGCAATCGGCATTGTCTTTATTTATATATTTGCCGTGAGCAAGATATCTTATATCATTCCACCATGTCTCCTCAAAAGTTCTTGACGCCGTGAAATTATAAGTTATGGCGGAGGGAAAGGAGTTGTCTTCTTCAGGCGCGATGATTTTATTCAGTTCCTCCTGTATGCGTGCGGCTTTTTCGGGAGATGATGATTTTTCCGAGAGGGAGGCAAGCCATTTTTCAAGGGATTCATTTTTGGAGACGCGCAGAAGGTGTCTGGTAAAACTTCGCGGCAGAACATCCATGCCCAAAGCTTTTTTTACATTAAACATAGAGATAATATTGAGTGCCGTCTGATGGGTGTAGTGGTCATGACTGCTTTCAAAATCGCGCAGGGCTGAAAAATAAATATCCCTCTGTCTCATGCGGGGCCACAGTTCGACGGGATTTGAAATATTCTGAGATTTGGTTTCGTATGCGGTCATGTACCCTGAAAGGGCTGCAGGCATGATTTCGATTTTTCCTGTTTCCTGAGAAAGACAGGCGGTAAGAGGCCTCTGCCAGTAGATTTCATAGCGCCCGACATGCATGGCAGGAAAAATAAAACGGTATCCGAAAAGACCTCCTTCAAGGAGAATTTTTTCAGCCTTTTGTATTTCAGAAGAAGAAGCGATTGGGCCGTTAAGAATCATTTCATAGTTTTTTGTCCACAACTGGCAGTTGCGGGCCATGGGTTTGTCATAGAGCCCGATGGTTTCAAGGTTTGTGCTGAAAAGCACTTTTGCCACTTTGTCTGCCCTGCTGTCAGCGAGCAGTTCATCCATGTAGCGCGGCACACGGTTATAGCGGTGTATCCTGTGATATGTATCGATTACGAGTTCTTTCTGTATTTCCGAATGCTTCAAATCTGGATGAGGCTCGCTTAACCAGCCCGACTGCGGAATACGGATTCCGCGCGAGCCGCAGCGCCGAGATAAAAGACGAAGCAGCGGTATCTGATTTGCCATCGGCATTTCGCGGCTTAATTTCGTATAAGGGAGCGTACCCCAGAAAATCAGGCTTCCCGGAAACGGCAAGAGGGCGATTTTTCCGCCAAGATAAAGTTTTTTCAGAGACCCCGGCAACCGGCTGAACGGACGGAATGTCAGAATATAACTCAGGTTGCCGAAGAAAGAAGCGTCGCTGATTTTGAATTGTTCCGCCCATGAAGGCAGAACGGAACTTTCTTCTGTCGGAAGTATGCGGAAGCCTTCCTCGTAGAGCTGACTGAAATCACTTATGGTTTTGCCGTAAGCCGTCTTGAAAAGCAGTGAAAAAAATGAAAGGGCGTCTTCTTCCGGGCGTTCTGTTCCGGGGTTTGAATAAAAACTTTTCCAGAAAGCCTTTTCCGGACCTTGTTCACTGCCGCCGAAAAGGGTCCAGTGGACGCGTCCTTTGTCATCCTGAGTGCGTGAGAGCGATAAAGGAAGAAGAACAATATAACGTTCGTGTTCAAGTTTTCCGGCATTTTCGGCCAGTTCAGGAGGCCAGTAAGGATTTTCCGTAATATTCTGTTTAGCCTGTCCGTAGATATTATATACGGGTTTGCCGTTGCCCAGATTGATGAGCTGCTCCATTATGCGGAGACCTATATGGGCCATGCCGGGCTTCAGCTCATATTCTTCTTCTATTTCAGAAATCTGCCAGCCGTAAGGATCATCCGGGGCAAATAATTCAGAATAAAAATTGCCGGAGGGGGTAATGCCGAGCCGCGGGGGAGGCATGAACTCGGAATATGCCGGGAGGGGAAAACTGTTTTCCCCTTCAAAATCAGGATATTCAGATATGAGCTTGTGAAAACCGCAAAATTCTTTTTCTGTCATGAAGACCTTTTTTTCAATGGACGAAAAAACCTTTCAATCCGCGGACATTAGTATCGCCGAGGGTTTTGGCTATCTGCACCAGTTCCTCATCGCTGTAGGTGGGGCTTTCGAGGAGGTCGTCATCTATTATTTCCACGGGATTGAATTGCTGCAAGACCCATTTTTTCTGTCCGGCCCCGCTCAGCTCCTTTCTCATTATCTGCAGATCGTGATACGAAAGAAGTTTCTTATGGACAGTGGTCCGGATGTCTATGAAAACATTTTTCCCCACGGCAAAATTTATTATTTTATGGACTCTCCCGGCAAAATCCGGGATATTTGAAAGAGTTACTTCATTGTACATTGAGGAAGGCGCTTTATAATCAATGCCCAGCGCGTCGATAAGGCCGTTTTCTATATATTCTATGACCTGTTCGGGATTACTTCCGTTAGTGTCAAGTTTTACAAGAAAGCCCATTTCCTTGATTTTTCCCGCGAACTCGGCCAGATTGCGCCGGAGCGAAGGCTCGCCGCCGCTGATTACGACGCCGTCAAGTTTTCCGCGCCTCTTTTCCAGAAACACGAACACTTCCTCCTCGGATATTCCGGGCTGGCTTTCGGGATCGAATACCAGGCATGGATTGTGGCAGTAAGGGCATCTGCAATTGCAGTTTCCCACAAAAAGCACACAGGATATTTTACCTGGATAATCTATCAGGGAAAACTTCTGAATGCCCCTTATGTTCATTAGAATTCTCCTAAGCTGCTTTTTCTTTGAAATATTTTCAACTCGGCTTAACCCTTGAAAAAAAGCCCCTGCCGGAGGGCGGCAGGGGTCAGGGAAGGATGGGATGAGTTAAGCAACAGCTTGTTTTTTTTCTACGTAAATAAAAGCTTTTCGATCTTTGAATTCTTCTTTTTTGCCCTTGTTCCAGTTTGACACGGGCCTGAAATATCCACACACCCTACTGTAAACCTCAGTTTTGCAACCGCACTTAGCCATTTTGACGTCTCCTTTTCTTTTTTTGTTTTTCTTTATAATTTCGGTTTCATTGGGTGGTTGGAAATGAAACTGAAAACTGAAATTTTTAAATTAAGCGCCCACTACTTTGAACTTCATCTGGTTTTCCGTTCCGGTTTCTGATTCCACCGGACACTCATCGTGGTTTCCGGCGATATATCCGTGTACCGGACATATACTGAAAGACGGCGTAATCGTGAAATACGGCAACCTGTAATTTTCAGCTATGCGCTTGACCAGTGAAGCCACTTGCTCAGGATCGTTTATGCGCTCGCCCATGAAAGCGTGGAAAACTGTTCCTCCCGTGTATTTGCGCTGAAGGGGTTCCTGCATGTCAAGGGCTTCAAAGAGGTCGGTGGTATAACCGACGGGGAGTTGTGATGAATTCGTGTAATACGGGTTTGTATCCCCGGCACAGATGATATCAGGGAATTTTTTTCTGTCAATCCTGGCCAAGCGGAAACTGGTGCCTTCCGCGGGAGTGGCTTCAAGATTGTAAATATGTCCGGTCTGAACCTGATATTCTGAAATCCTGTTTCTCATGAAATCAAGTACTTTGACAGCAAAGTCATTGCCTTCCTGATCGCAGATGGAACAGCCCAGGAAATTAAGGCATGCTTCATTCAGGCCTACAAGTCCTATGGTGCTGAAATGGTTGTTCAGGGTCTTCAGATAATTTTTAGTGTAAGGCAGAAGATCACCGTCGAGATGGCGGTGTACGATTTTACGTTTTATTTCCAGGGATTCTTTTGCCAGGTCCATCAGATTTCCGAGACGCGCGAAAAATTCGTTTTCATCTTCAGAGATATATCCGAGCCTGGGCATATTGATGGTGACAACGCCTATCGAGCCGGTTTGTTCTCCGGCGCCGAAGAGGCCGCCTGTTTTATTGCGCAGTTCCCTTATGTCCATCTGAAGGCGGCAGCACATGCTTCTTACGTCGCCCGGTTTCAATTCGCTGTTTATGAAATTCTGGAAATACGGGAGACCGTATTTGTCGGTAACTTCAAAAAGCAGCTTGGCATTTTCGCTGTGCCAGTCAAAGTCGCTGGTGATATTGTATGTGGGTATCGGGAAAGTGAAAATCCTGCCATCCCTGTCTCCGCTGCTCATGACTTCGAGGAATGCCTTGTTTATGAGGTTCATTTCCTGCTGATAGTCGCCGTAGTATTTGCCTTCCTGAATTTTTCCGCCGATGATTACGGGAGTGGAACGGAGATCGTCGGGAACTACCCAGTCAAATGTAAGGTTCGTAAATGGTGTCTGTCCCCAGCGGCTCGCTATGTTAAGCCCGAAAACAAACTGCTGGATGTTCTGCCTGATTTCCCTGTAATTGAGCTGGTCTTCCTTTACGAACGGGGCAAGTAATGTGTCAAATGAACTGAAAGCCTGCGCCCCTGCCCATTCAGTCTGAAGTGTTGAAAGAAAATTTACTATCTGTCCCAGAGCGGTGTCAAAATGTTTTGCGGGGCCCGCGCTCGCCCTGCCTTCACGTCCTCTGAAGCCTTCCATAAGAAGTTGCCTGAGGCTCCATCCCGCGCAATAACCGACAATGCCGCATGAAAGGTCATGCATATGAAAATCGCCGTCATTGTGTGCTTCGGCTATTTCCTGAGGATAAATATTTGAAAGTGTATAGCGTGCCACTACGGTGCCGCTGACGTGATTAAGCAGACTGGCATAAGAATAGCCGGCGTTGGAATTTTCATTTACGCGCCAGTCTTCTCTGTCGATGTAGGAGGAGACAAGCTCCTGCACATCCATCATTATCTGTTTGCCTTCGCGGATTTTATCATGCTGCGCGCGGTAGAGGATAAAAAGCTTTGCCGCCTTTGAAAGGCCTCTTCTCATGAAAGACTGTTCAACCAGGTCCTGAAGCAGTTCAATCCCGGGAACATCATTCTCTAAACTCAGCGCGTCAAGGGAAGTTAGGACATCCCTGCATATGGTTTTCGCGAGTTTGTCATTAGACGTACCGGCAGCTTTTAATGCTTTGCTTGCGGCCAGTGTTATTCTTTCCGGCTCAAAGGGGACGATACGACCGTCTCTCTTTTTTACAAACTTGCAAGGCAGACGCGTTGACATAATTTTTCAATTCCCCATTTGTAAAAAGGTTAAATAATTCAAACAAAAATCAAGGTTCAGACGGTATGGGTGGAATACCTTTTTCTCCCTTGAAGATTTCTACCATAATACATCATATTGTATATAGCAAATAAAAAAATAACAATATGTTGTGTTTTTTTTGCAGAAAATTATAATTAACGAAAAGCAAAGAACTTACGAAAATGGAAAAAATAGGAAAAAGATAATATTTCATATTTTGCATGCGCGGAATAAACTGCTTGAAAAATAAGCTTTTGACAGTAGATTAAAGTAAATGGTTTTTCCCGGAAGGACAAGTTCAACAAAAACGGGGGATTTTCCGCCTTAAAACATTGGAAAAATTTATGGAACGCAACAAGCGAATACTTATAGTCGATGATCAGCAGGACCTGCGTGAACAGCTCGCCAAACTTCTGCGGCGCTCAGGGAAGAAAAATGAGACTACTTCTTTTGTCCAGCAAATGAGGGACAGACTTTCGGGCTCAAAAAAAGAAGAATCCAAGGGAGATGATTTAGGCGATACATACACTGTGAACACAGCGGCGCAGGGTGAAGACGCTTTCGAAATGGTTAAAAAAGCCAATCAGGAAAATGAGCCTTACGCGGTACTTTTTACGGACATGAGAATGCCTCCCGGATGGGATGGGCTCGAAACAGCCAAGAAAATAAGAGAAATAGATAAGAATATCGAAATAGTTATAATGACGGCTTACGCCGACCACGACCAGACTACTATCGCCGAAAGCATCGGTACGCCCGAAAAGCTACTCTACATAAAGAAACCTTTTCAGTCAGAGGAAATTTATCAGCTCGCGCTTTCCCTTACCTCAAAATGGAATTTTGAGGAAACAGAGCGCATGCGCAAGGAATGGCTTGAAATCCTCATCAGAAGCATGAGCAAGGTCAAAACCGTTACCAGCGGCAAAGTAGGCGACCTTTATTCGACTATCCTCAAATCCGTACTCAATTTCACCAGCGCTACAAAAGGTTTCATTACGGTTTGGGATGAGTCAGGAAGCAGATGGAAAGTAGAAAATTTCATAGGAGTGGATGAAGCTGAAGTCAAAAAATGCATAGAGGAAAATTCAAAGCGCTTCTATGAAAGCAGAACGACTCAGAATTTCGACGGC
>Ga0154588_1161_pt3 | contig 16734 bp, 15 predicted proteins | sample RifGroF2_FD_116017 | JGI IMG/M metagenome (GOLD analysis project Ga0154588, IMG submission 116017) | Lentisphaerae bacterium GWF2_44_16
CGGAATGGAGCTGGAACCGTTTCTGAACGCTGTGGCGGACAAGGAGCTGAAAGGACAGCTTGGAATACCGCGGGGAAGTAAGGTTATAGGGGTTATCGCAAGAATTTTTCCTCTTAAAGGTTATGAATTCCTTATTCCCGTGGCAAAAAAAATAACGGAAACTTACCCGGAGGCCCATTTCCTCATAGTAGGGGACGGCATACTTAGAAAAGAGCTTCAGGATGAAATAAAGGACTGCGGACTTTCAAAAAGGTTTTCTTTTGCCGGTCTTGTGCCGCCGAATGAAATACACCGTTATACTGCTCTTATGGGTATGCTCATGCATCTTTCGCTCAGGGAAGGTCTTCCCAGGGCTGTTGTGCAGGCGCTGGCTTCGGGTAAACCCGCTGTCGGTTTCAGGCTCGACGGTACTCCTGAAGTAATTAACGACGGGAAAACAGGCTTTGTCGTTGAACCCCGGAATGTGGGCGATATCATAAATGCCCTCTCTATCTTATTTGAACATCCGGAACTGGTTAAAACCATGGGGAAAAACGGCAGAAATCTGGTCTCTGATAAATTCGACTGGAAAAAAATGGTCGATATTCTCGAAGATGAATATCTGAACAATCTCCCTGCAAAAACGATATGAAAATATAATTTGAATTCCGGTTGCGACGACGCGCAACCCTCCACAGATTTATTCATGACGCGTGGAGGGTTTTGCTTCGTCAAAACCGCATTTGGAGCGAAGTATGCATGCTCAGGAACAAAAACTCGAATCGCTTCTAAAATCATACGGCTCTCTGGCCATAGCTTTTTCCGGCGGTACTGACAGTACGCTTCTTGCGAAAATCGCTTCGAAAGTATTAAAGAACAAACTTCTGCTTGTCCATGTTTCCTCTGAATTTTCCACTGCGGAAGAAACTCAATTTGTCAGAAAATGGAGCAGGGAAAATAAAATTAAACTGAAGGTCTTAAAGCTGAGTCCTTTGAATGTCACGGAAATAAAAGCCAATGACAAACTGAGATGCTATTACTGCAAAAAACTCATTATGAGTTTTGTTATTGCCGAAACTCGCAAGCGCGGTATTGAAGCAGTGGCGGACGGGACAAATACTGATGATTTTGACGATTACCGCCCCGGCCTGAAAGCCGCGAAAGAATTGAATGTAAGGCATCCGCTTGCCGAAGCCGCTTTCGATAAAAAAATGATAAGACGGCTTGCCCGCAAATACAAACTTCCGAACTGGAACAAACCCCCTTCGGCCTGCCTTGCTTCAAGGATACCTTACGGTACGCCCATCGAATTGAGAAAGCTGGAAATGGTGGAAAAAGCCGAGAGATATTTGAGATCTCTCGGCTTTGAAGAATGCCGCGCCAGATGCCTTGGGGATGCCGCCAAAATAGAAGTCTATCCGAAAAACTTCAGGAAACTTGTCTTTCTGAAAGACGATATCATAGCCCGTTTTAAAAAAGCCGGTTTCTCAAACGTCTATCTTGATCTTTCAGGGAAATGAAACTCCTCTGAACGCTGTTTATTTTTTCTGTTCAGTTTTTTCTTCTTTGCTATGTTTTTTCCTGTTTTTGAAAACGGACATGAGTTTATATACCGGCACTGAAAGTATGAAGGCGATAAGAGTATAAATGATTGCCGCTCTTATATATCCTTCAGTGGAAACGACCGTCCCCATGGAATGTATGGTATAAAGGGTTTTGGGCAATACCGCCGTGTAATAAAAATGATGTGCGAGAATCATAAGCATAAGTGTATATCCTGCAAAAAAAGGCGAAAGATGCGCATGCGTGACAAACATAAAAAAGATTTTTACGAAAGAGAAAAGAAGCAATGGGAAACCCGGAAAGAGGATTACAAGCGCTATCACGACTTTAAGCCAGAGGCTTATTTCTTTTTTATTCATTGTTTCTCCATGTTTCGGGATTGCGTTCTGTATTGTCGGGGGGATTTTTCGGTAATTTTTTTAAAGACCGTACTGAAATAGTTGCTGTCGTTGAAACCGCACATCATGGCGATTTCGCTGATGCTGTGCTGACGATGGAACCTGAGATAAATTTCAGCCTCCTTTATTCGTTTCTCGTTAAGGAGTTCACGGAAGTTTTTAGAAGTGCCCTTCTTTATGAGTCCGCTGAGATAGTTCGGATTTACATTCAATACCCCGGCAAGGCTTGTCAATGCTATGTTTTCAGTATAATAACGGTTGATGAATTCCATGCATTGGGAAATATAATCGTTATTGGCGGATTTCTTCTTTTGTGCCCCTTTTTCCTGTTCAATAACTTCAAGTTCAAACCTGAGAAAGTCGGCAATAAATCGAGCATATTTACGCAGTTCTTTTATTTTCTGAGTATTTATAATTGGAAGCTTTCCTGAATAGTTGATGCCGGGCGGAGTATTAAGACTACGGCCTTCTTTAAGAAAATGACCAAGATAGACAATCGCGGAAAGAGTACCGTTTGTCAAAACCGGAAAAGCCAATTCCCAAATGCCGTTGGGACAGCATCCGTGAAAACATTTTCCGTAAGCGGCGATTTTCCTGCTGGCCTTTTTATTCCCTGTGCATATTGGCAATGCGCCGTTGCGTTTGACAAGCGAACAGAATTCGCCCTGATGGATATACTGGTCTGGCGCCAGTTTCAAGCGTTTCTCATTCAGGAACGCAGGATGCAGCGCCTCGATGTTTACAAACGCGCCTGTTTTCTGAGAAACTGTTCTTAATAAATCCGTTAATTTCATGGCAAATCTGATATTTTTAAAGATTATATCTGAAAAAAGTTAAGGTTCTAAATATAAAAATCAAGTATAATATTTAACATAACACTAGAATAAAAAGGAAAATTTGAAAATGAAAAAAGAAGAAAAATCAAAGAAGGTCTCTGGAGAGAAGAAGAGCATTTTCAATGCAGGCGGTGTAATACCGAGCCTTTGTTTAAAAGCGGAACTCGGGCCGCCGAGATCGGAATGCGGCGTCGGCGCATTAATGGCATGGGCTGACAGGTTATGGGCGATAAGCTATGTTTCGAGTTCGGGCAAATCCGGAAGAGGTACCGGACTTTATGAAATAGATGAAGAACTTAATATGACTAAGCGCATGGAAGGGCGTACAGGCACTTATACTAACCGCATGGTGCATTATCCTTCAAATCAATTGATAATAGGCCCTCACATCATTGATGAAAAAAGAAAGATAAGGACTATAGAGGAGTTAGTTGACGTGCGGATATGCGCTACGATGAAACACCTGAGCGATGAAGCGAATAAAGTATACATACTCGGCATGGAGGGGGAATTTTATGAGTTGAACGTCTATACTGGCAAAACAAAGTTCATTTCAGACATAAAAAGCGAACTCAAACTGCCCTTTGTCCACTTTAAAGCGGGATATACGAATTTCGGAAAAGTAATTGTTGCCGACAACAGTTATGACGCTTTGGAGTTTCAGGGGAAAAGAGATGCCGGATGTCTTGCCGAATGGGATGGAAGAAAATGGACAAAACTTGAGAATTCCCCGTTTGTGGAAGTTACCGGACGCGGAAATTTCGGGAACACTATTTTCGCCAGCGGCTGGGACAGGGCTTCCGCGATTCTGAAAGTATATACGGATGAAAATAAAAAATGGACTGCTTACAGGCTCCCCAAGGCAAGCCATACATTCGATCACATGTGGCAGACTGAATGGCCTAGAATAAGAGAAACTGAACACGAACGTTTTCTCATGGACTGCCACGGGATGTTTTATGAACTTTCTCCGTGGGCGTATTCGGGACATGTATGGGGGATAAGGCCGATTTCAACTCATTTATGGGTACTGGGGGATTTCTGTACTTTCAGAGGAATGCTGGTAATGGGCGCTGACAATGCAAGTCCGGCAGGAGACAAAAATCTTTTCTGCGGAGAACCCCAATCAGGGCTCTGGTTCGGCAAAACGGATGACCTGTGGAGTTTCGGCAAACCATCAGGCTGGGGCGGGCCGTGGTGGAAATCCGATGTCATATCAGGAGAGCCTTCCGATCCCTATCTCATGACTGGGTTTGATAAAAAATGCCTGCATCTTACTCACGACGCCTCCGCCGCTGTAAATTTTACCGTGGAAGTTGATTTTCTGGGCAATGGTTCATGGCGGGTTTACGACAAAATCCCTGTCGCGAAAAATGGATATGTTCATCATGAATTCAATAATGGATTCAGTGCGCATTGGATACGTTTTACAGCTGATAGGGATTGTCAGGCCACTGCTTATCTGACTTATAGTTAAGGAAACTTTGACGGGACTGGTTTTACAATTCAAATCAGTCCCGTATGTTTTTTGATTTCCTTATTGAGGTAGTCCAGGACAAGTTCCATACGCTGTTCGCCGATTGAGGCGGATGCGTTTTCGGGGATGTGTTCGCCGGACCAGCCGTGTTCTTTGTAATTTCTTTCTTTAATGTCTGCCATGTTGACGAGGTTTTTATCGAGATAAAGCATGAAAGATGTTTCGCTCATTCCGGCGTGGTCGCCTTTCATTGCCATATTTTCGGCGAAAGGGATGATTTTGATACCGTTCTTATTATTGAAATCATTGGCAATTCTTTTCATCATTTCACATTGGCTGGCCGGATGATGTCCTGAATAAAGTACCAGCACTTTTATGCCCGCTATTTCCAGTTGCCTGATTATATCGATGAGATGGGTTTCAGCTGTGTTGTCCGCATAGATATTGCCCCATTCCCCGGTGTAATGAGCTATTTGTTCTTTTGTCATCATGTGAATTCCCGCGTAATGATGCGGAGGAAAAACTATTCCGCCGAATGCTTTTGCCGCGATAGTGCAGACGCCGTGTGCTTTGATTGCATCCAGTCCCATCGGCAGATGGTCGCCGTGACGTTCCAGGCAGCCTATCGGGAGGTAGCCGAGAGGCTTTTCTTTGATTTTTCCCGATGCCTCGATACCGAACATCAATTCATATTGAACTCTTGCCGCATAATTGATTTTGTATTTCATTTTTTTCCGGCTTTCTTGAATTTTACGAGAACGCGCTGGCCGAGGATGAGGTCATCGCCAGTGATGCTCAATATGCACTCTGTAGTTCTGACGTCATTTTTTTCCTGAGGTTCATCAAGCACTTGTCTTTTGGGACCGAGGTAATTGCCCATTTTTATGACTTTGCCTTTGTAGGTTTTTGTTTCATCGGAATCGGGGACTATTTCCGCGGGGGTACCGCGCTTTACGGACTTCACAAATTTTTCTTCTATCTCGGCCCTGACGATGAAAGGGGCATCGGGGACAAAGAGAAAAAGCACGGTAACATTAAGAGTGCTTATGCCGTAACCCGGTCTCGCGTCGCAACGGAGAATTTTGCCGTTTGCGGGAGCTCTTATAGTTTTCAATTCCATATCATATTCGGCCTGGTTCTGTTTTGCCTGGGCGACTTTAGCTTCTGCCATTGCGACTTCGAGTTCGGCGTTGATGTGTTCAACCAGGTCTTTTGCCTCATCCCATTTTTGCTGGGAAATTGCTTCATTTTTAATGAGCCCGTCATATCTTTTCATTTCCCTTCTGGCGGCGTCGAGCTGGACTTGGAGGGGGTCGATTTTTTCTTTTGCCAACGCGGCTTCAGCCCTGCATAGTTCCCAGTTGAGTTTTTCCTTGCGGTCATCCTGCTTGCAGAGTATCTGGCCTTTTTTGACTTTCTGTCCTTCTTCCACGTAAAGTTCCTTGAGGATGCCGTCTTTGCTTGCGGAGAGCTTTACAATACTGCCTTCCACATCGATTCTGCCTCTTGCGAACGCGATATAAGGGGAAGACGATTTTTTCGATTTTTCATCTGGTGATTTGAAATACCATTTATAGATGAAAAAACCGGCGACGCAAAGAATTGCAAGGAGTGTAAAACCGGAAATCCAGTACTTTTTTTTCTTGAGTATTCTTTTCATAATTATTTAAAGCCTTCCGTTTCGTCTTTTATTATTATTCCATCTTCAATAAGTATAACTCTGTCCGCATGGGGGAGCAAACGGGGGTCGTGGGAGACCGCGAAAATAGTGGTGCCGTGTATTTTTGCCGCCTTATGCAGGAGGCTGACTACAATCTGCCCGTTTTCCTTGTCCAGAGAGCTCGTCGGCTCATCGGCGAAAAGGAACGCAGGCTTTTTAGCAAGTGCCCTGGCAATGGCGACCCTTTGCTTTTCTCCGCCTGAAAGCTGAAGCGGTTTCAGGTGTTTTACTTTTGAAAGACCTACTTCATTGAGTACTTCGGACGCGATGGCTTCAGCTTCTTTTTCTTTTTTTCCTGTATATTTCAATAAGATAATGACCTGCTCAATGGCGTTGAGTGATGAAAAGAGGTTGAAGCCCTGAAAAATGAAGCCGAAGTTATTCAGTCTGAATTTTTCTATCTGATGTTCCGTAAGGGCCCATAGGTCTGTGCCGTTCACGGTTATGCTTCCGCTGTCCGGCCGGAGGAGGCCGCTTATGACCGAGAGCAGGGTGCTTTTCCCTGAGCCGGAGGGCCCCATTATCAGAGTAAGCTTGCCGGGGAGCAGGTCAAGGCTTATGCCTTTCAGCACATTGTTGACTATTTTGCCGCTCACGTAGGAGCGTTTCACGTCTCTGATAACAATCGAAGGTTTTATGTCTGGAATTTTATTGTTCATCTGAGGAGGTCCGCGGGTTCGGTTTTGTATAGTATCATCAGTGACAAAAGCCCTGAAATAAGAGAGATGAATATCAGTACCAGGGAGGAGATTCCGATAAACCATAAGGGAATATTGAAAGCCAGCCTGTAATATACGGCGATATAGGAAAATATATAAGTCATCACCCAGGCGATCAGGAGCCCGGCAAGTCCCGTCCAGAACGCTTCTTCGAGAATTACCAGACGCAGAGAGCGCTTTGAGACTCCGAGCGCTCTTAGTGCCGCGTATTCTTTCAGTGACGCTATTATGGCCGAACGCAGAGACTGATTGGTTATCGCGATGCCTATGAAAAGCGCCAGCACCGTCAGGAAAATAAAGGTCAGACTGTTGGGCGATTCCAGGAGCTGCCACTTCTGGGATTTCCAGAAAAGGCTCTTTTTCGTCCAGATTTTGACTTTGCTTTTTTTGCCGAAGAAGCTGTCTATTTCCTGCGCTACGATGTCAGACCTGTCAGGGTATTTTATTTTTATGAGCAGATACTGCACCCATTTGGATGATACCATGTGCAGAAATGTATGCTCTGAGGCGAAAACAAAGCCGCCGCGGTCATTTTTATATCCGTCCGTGATGCCTACGATTTTAACTCTTTTGTCACTTATTTCGGTGTAATCGTCTATTTTTAGATTGAGGTTCTTGGCAAAGGACCTGTCAATTACAACTGTCATGGGTTCATTCAGGAGTTTTCCAAATTTTTCTGTAAAATCCTTTGGCATGAGCAGACAGGAGTCATCAGTCTGAATACCGAAGATTGGGGCCCATATAATTTCACCCTCATAAGTTTTGCCTTTGCACCAGGCGCGAAGGAAAGGTTTTACCGAAACGACTTCATGGTGCATTCTCAGATAGTACTCAAGATTGGAATCTATGCTTTTGCCCCATTCGAAACTTTTCAGATTCTGATCGGAAACCCATAAGTCGGCGCGCGAGGTATTAAGAATTGCCGTCATGGACAGCGAATAACCCAGCATAAGTCCTATCTGTATATATATGAGCAACGCTGAAAAAGCGAGTGCCAGTACTGCCGCGAGGTACCTTCTCCATTCATAAATCAAACTGGACCTTGCCAGAGAAACCATCTTTTTTAAAGCCGTCCTGATAGAAAATTAAATGCCTGAAATACATTGATAACTATTTTATAATATTTAAGATATATTTAGAAGAGGCAATTAAAACTTTAAAATCATTTTTTTAGCATTTAAAATTCGAAAATTTCTCGAAATGGCGCTATTATTACTCTTTTGCGTATTTTAGAACTTATTAAAATAAAAAAGAAGGATACAACGATGGCGGACAAATGTGATATCGGTCTTGTGGGCCTCGCGGTTATGGGAGAAAATCTTGTGCTTAACATGGAAAGCAAAGGTTTCAGCGTGGCGGTTTTCAATCGTACCGTTGACAAGGTGGATAATTTCATGAACGGGCGCGGCAAGGGCAAAAAAATATGCGGATGTCATACTGTCGAAGATCTCTGCGCGAACCTCAAATCCCCCCGCAAAGTAATGCTCATGGTAAAGGCCGGAAAGCCTGTCGATGATTTCATAGAACTCCTGATACCGCACCTGCGGAAGGGCGATATAGTAATTGACGGCGGCAACAGCTATTTCCCCGATACTATCCGCCGCACAGCCTATCTCAGGGAAAAAGGCCTCTGCTTCATAGGCACAGGCGTTTCGGGCGGAGAAGAAGGCGCTTTGAAAGGCCCTTCCATAATGCCCGGAGGAGCTCCCGAAGCATGGGAACACGTAAAACCGATTTTTCAGGCTATTTCAGCCAAAGTTCAGGATGGCAGTCCCTGCTGTGAATGGGTTGGCGATAATGGCGCCGGGCATTATGTCAAAATGGTGCATAACGGAATCGAATACGGCGATATGCAGATGTGTTCCGAAGCCTACTGGCTCATGAAAAACCTCCTCGGCATGGAAGCTGCCGAAATGCACAAGGTTTTCACCGAATGGAATAAAGGCGAACTTAACAGTTACCTGATTGAAATCACCTCGGATATTCTTGCCAAGATTGATCCGGAAACAGGCAAGCCCGTTGTCGATATAATCCTTGATACGGCAGGTCAGAAAGGTACAGGCAAATGGACAAGCCAGAGTGCCCTTGACATGGGCATTCCGGCCCCGACAATAGCCGAAGCGGTCTTTGCGCGCTGTGTTTCCGCGATAAAGGAAGAACGCGTCAATGCGAGCAAAATACTTTCAGGCCCCTCCAGCAAACTGGAGCTTGATAAAAAGTCCTTCATCGAAGATATACGCAAGGCACTCTATGCTTCAAAAATCTGCTCCTACGCACAGGGGTTTCAGCTCCTCAGGACTGCGGCTAAAGAATACAGCTGGAATTTGAAATACGGCGAGATAGCCCTCATGTGGCGTGGCGGATGCATAATACGCGCAAGCTTCCTCGGGGATATAAAGAAAGCCTTTGACAGCAAACCCGGTCTTGCCAACCTGCTTCTTGATCCTTTCTTCACTAAGATTATCAATGAATGCCAGGCCTCATGGCGCAAAGTTGTAGCGGCGGCTGTTACGGCGGGCATACCTGTCCCGGCTTTTTCCAGCGCCCTTTCGTATTATGACTCATACCGTTCGGCTTCGCTTCCCGCGAATATGCTGCAGGCACAGCGCGATTACTTTGGCGCGCATACCTACGAGAGGATTGACAAACCGCGCGGGCAGTTCTTCCATACCGAATGGACAGGAAGCAGCGGTTCGACCACGTCAAGTACATATAACGCTTAATTGATATTTAATCGGGCGCTGTCTTTGCAGGCATGCGCCCTTGGAGTTTTTATGAACGCAATGCTGAGATTGTTTTTTTCGGTTCTGAGCGTCACTTGCCTTATCTTTGTTTCAGGATGCATAACTGATGAACCTGAAACAGACGTTCCGCTTGACATAACCCTTGAGCAGCTCGTCGAAAGAATGGAGCGCGCGACGGACCCGGACAGAGTATATCAGCACTGTACTTCATATATATTGAAACAGAAAGTTACTTCGAGTTATAATTCCAAAGAGTATGTGGTCGAGACGAAATTCAAGCTTCCCAATTTCATGAAAACGACAACTTATGAGAACGACGCTTACCTTCAAAGCATTCTTTATAACGGTAAACATGCATGGGAAGTGAATGAAAAAGGCAACAAGGAAATAACAGGGAAGCCTTTTGAGTTTCTCCATGAATTCGCGGAGATGGGGCATCCGGCGAATACCATCCTGAATGTTTTCCTGAAAGTTGAATTCACAAAAATCAGAGAGGGCAAGAAGCAGTACTACAAGCTTGTGTGTTTTCCTAAAAATGAGGAAATGTCTCCGTGCGTTATTTATCTTGACGCTTACGATTACCTTACCAGAAAAATGGAGACCAATATATACTCTTTCAGAGGCAAATTTCCGTACAAATCAACAATTGACAAATACGAGAAATGCAATGGAGTGCTGATACCGAAGGAAACTGTTGTCGATGCCGGGGGCTCTGTTTTGAAATATACAGTCATTGATTATAAGTTGAATGTGGAAATACCGGATTCCGAATTTAATCTTCCTGTTCCGTGGTTTCAAAAACCCCCTGAGGGGCCTCCCGTCAAAATTGACGACAAAAAAGAAACAAAGTAAAATGCTTGCGGAAGTCCTGAAGTCCGATATAACCCGACTTGACGTTGATGCCATAGTCAATGCCGCCAACCGTTCACTGCTTGGGGGTGGCGGTGTTGACGGCGCCATACACAGGGCCGCGGGGCCGGGGCTCTTGGAAGAATGTGGAAAATTCGGACATTGCGATACAGGAAAGGCTGTTATCACAAAGGCTTATAACCTGCCGTGCCGTCATGTCATACATACCCCCGGTTCAGTCTGGAGGGGAGGGGGGAACGGTGAAGCGGAGCTTCTTAAGTCCTGCTATATGAGCTGTCTTTCTTTAGCCTGTGATTATGAGCTTGAAACTATAGCGTTCCCATCCATAAGTACCGGTATTTACGGATTTCCTCTCAGAGAAGCTTCCCATATTGCTGTTTTTACGGTATTCTCATGGAATAAAGATTTTCCACGCAAAGTTATTTTTGTGACTTTTTCAGAAGAGGCGACAGAAATTTACAGGGAAGTTCTCAGCCGTTTTAATGTCCGGTAATATGTCTTACCAGTTCTTTGAGACGGGTGACTCCGATTATACTTCCATTTTTGTCAACAACCGCCGCGATTGGTTCTCGCTTCCCCTGTAACTCGTAAAAGGCCTGCTGGATTGTAATATTCCATTTCAGTGGTTTCATCTTTTTGATGCACGTGGAAATATCAGTTTTCCCTGCTTCCATGGCTGTAATCAGATCAAAAAAGTGAACATAACCTGTGATATTGTTCTTTTTGTCCTTATAAACGGGGATACGGTTGAGATTGGGTGTTTTGTGTATAAGGTCAAGACATTCTTTCGGCGTTGCGCTTTCCGGGAGCGAAAGGAGTTTTTCCACAGGTATCATGACTTGGTCTATGGGCATTATATGTATGAGCATTGTTTTGTTTATCATTTTATTCTGATGGTCTGAAATCACGCCTTCCTTTTTACTTTCGTCTAGAAAAAATCTCAGCTTCTGCATATTGAGGTTTTGAAGGTCATGTGAAAAGTCTTTTGTTTTGGGTGTTAACAAACGGGAGAAAAATTTAAGGGGTATTGTGAAAGGAAGGAAAATAATTATAAGAAAATGCTGTATTCCGGCAGTCAGATACATCAGAGTGTCCGCTTGTTTCCTGAGTAAATTTTTTGGAATCATCTCACAGAATATTAACATGGGGAACATCAGGGTCATCGCGGCCGCGATCTCTGAAGACCAGGGAATAAAATTATACAGGAATATAAGTTTATCGCCTCCGCCTATGTTGTGGAGCATGTAAAATTCCGTAACTATGTAGGAAATTATATAATTGACTATGTTATTGCAGATAAGCACTGTGAAAATGAAAATCTGAGGGTCTTTCAGGTTTTTCTCTACCAGTATGGCGTCATACTTTCCCTGCTCAACCAAAAAACGCAATCTTATTTTATTAAGTGAGTAATTTCCAGTCTCTATGCCGGAAAAAAAGGCTGAGCCTAATGCGGATATCAATAAAATTATGATACTTATAAGCATTTCAGTCGTTAATCCTTAAAATTATAGTATCTATTCTACGTTCTGCCATTTCGTCAACTGTAAAAGTAAGGTTCCTGAAGGAAACCGTATCGCCCTCCTTGGGCATTCTGCCCAGCAGGTGGGTGACGAACCCCCCGACGGTGCTGAACTGCAAAATCGAAATATCATTGTCTTCTGAAACAGGGTCGATGAAAAAGTCTTTCCAGCTGTCTGTTGAGAGAGTTCCCTTAACCTTGTAAATCTGCTCTGTCAGCTGTTCAACCGGTAATTCATCAGGTTCTGTGAATTCTCCATCCATATTGCCGACTATTTTTTCGAGGATATCTTTTACGGTAACAATTCCTGATATGCCACCGAATTCATCTACGGTTATAACCAGAGGCATATGTTCCTTTATCATTTCGTCAAGCAGTTCGTTGGCTTTTTTAGTTTCAGGAACGTATTTAGGCTCTTTTATATATGCCTCGATTTTTCCCGATTTATCCGGCAATACGCAAAGCTCCTTTGCGTCTGCCATACCGATAAGGTTTTCTTCGGTATTCTTGTAAATCAGAATATAATAGAATTTATGCTTGCACGCAAAGCTTACAGCATCGGAAACATTCCGGTCCGCCGAATACATAAGCAGTTCCGTCCTCGGTACCATTATGTGTTTTACTTTCAGCGATGTAAGCTCCATTATGTCTTCTATTATTTCTCCGGCATGTGTATTCAGCTTTCCTTCTTCCTGACTCATTTTAAGGAGCATTTTGAGTTCATTCGTGCTTATCTCCTTTTCTTTTTCCTTTGATTTCGGCTCAACTTTTTCGGTTATGAAAAAAAGCACGATCCTGAACGGGGTCGCCGCATATTGCCATACCAGCAGTGGAAAAGATGTAATATGAGCAAGAAGAAGAGGATGTGAAACTCCTATTGCTTTGGGCAAGATTTCCCCGAATATAATGACGGTGACAAGTGTCACTATTCCCGCCGCAAACTGATAAACCCCGCCATAGACTTTCCCTATATGCTCTGCGACTACGGCGCTGGTACAGAAGAAAAGTATGTTTACAGTCATGTTCCCGAAAAGTATAGTGATCAGGAGTTGTGAGGGCCTGTCGAGCAGATATATTATTGCCTTTGATGTCTTGCGGGAGTTCTTCCTCAGATCCTCGATCGTGTGGCGGGAAAGTGAGAAAAACGCCGTTTCGGAACAAGAAAAAAATGCGGAAAAACACAGAAGAATTATCATGTTCTGTATTGCAAAAGAATGTTCTAAAATTACTTTCATATATTAGATATCAAAAGAGGCGATATATATTTTTGCTGAAAATTTTTAAGGCAAACAAACATTGAATATAGCTTTCCCGGAGCTGAAATTCAAGTCCGGCGTTTTTTGTCTTTTCATATAGTAAGGGGTATTTCTTTGATTCGTTTTATTCCATTACGGCTGAGTATGATTCTGAATTTTCTGTATATGTCCTGCTTGTTTATCATGCCGTATTTTATTATCATATTAAGATGATAAACTCTGCCGCCTTTTATTTTCTTTATATCCCCTTCAATAGGCATGAAGAGCGGTCTTGTCGGGTTATCCATCTTGCCGAGGAAATTCCGGATGTTGAACCTGATTATGTCATTTATCCCGTCTACGTTAAAATCATCAAGCAGGTTTTTGCATTTCTTGGATAATATCTTGATGAACCTCTTTGAGTAAATTATGTCCTCGCCTATATAACCGTTGTCAAGCTCTGTTATATAGTCCTTGTTTCTGATTTTCTTTATGAGTTCAGGAATATCTTTTTCCTTGAAAAACGCAAAACGTTCTTTACAGAAACCTATTTTCTGATTCAGACTGTTATATATATTAGTTTTGCGGTCATAAAGACGCTTCTGGATTTTTCTGTGAAAGAAAATCCTTGTGAGCTCCTTCATTCTGTCCTTAAAAATATAGGCTATGACAAATATCATGAATAGAGAAAAAGTGAAGTTTTCAAGTTTACTTTGAGAGAGAAAGGCCACCGCTGTGGCAAATGCCATGGCGAGTCCCGCCGCGAGTCCCATTACTATCTGTTCAATATAGATGCCTTCCCGCATTGTCTGTGTCTTCAGGAAAAGTACGCTGCCCATCAGTTTCTTAAGAGTGCTTTCTCTGTATATCAGCTCTTCGTTATCCGATTTTTCATCAGGACAGGAATTGTATCTTGCCGATTTTCTGTATTCGATTTCCGCACTTAGAAGGTCTATCAGCTCCGAACGTATTTTCTTTTTATTCTTGACCTCTGCCTTATCCAGGTTGAAAATCATCCTGTACCTGTATTTATCGAGGCTCAGGCTGACAAATTCATCCGCGAAAAGGTATAAAGCATAACACTTGTTTTCCAAGCCCGGGACATGAATGATATCTTTCAAATCTCTGAACTTTTTAACTATGTCTTCTGTGGAATCGATGATACTTTTGATATAGTCTTCGGCGTCTTCCTTGTCATTGAGTTTTTCGGCAAAAATGGTTTCATCTCTCAGGGCGCTTTTGAAGATGGAGCAGAACATTTTCAGGTGATATTTATAGTCCAGCATCTTTAACTCATTGTTCGGCTCTGAAACAAGGGTTTTCATGGCTTCTTTCAAGGCCTTCAAAGGACTCTTATCGTCATTGAGTATATTTTTGAGAAGCATTGTAGGTGTTTTCAGACGGATATACTTCTGCATATCGCTGTAAAAATCATCCTTCGTGTAAGTCGTATGATTTACGCAAAGGTTATTGGGTATGAACATGAAAGTTTCAACATTGTATTCCGTGTAAGGGACAGTTTTGTCGAGAGGATAAGTGAATTTTACTTCAAACTGATATTTATCATGCAGTTCAAGAGATTCTTCAACATTTTCCATGATAGAATTAGGTGCTCCTTTATGTTTCGTTTCTTTCTTAGTTATAATATCGTATTTTCCCTGTTATATCAATAGAAAAAATAAAAAACAGTATTTATTCTCAAATATTTCTGTTTTCTGAGCGAAAAAATATATTTCATGAAGATATCTAAACGTATTTGCTTTTTAGATTTTTAGATTTATACTTATGTTTTGGAGTTTCTCCATATAAATCATATTGCGGGGTGGAGCAGAGGTAGCTCGTCAGGCTCATAACCTGAAGGCCGTTGGTTCGATTCCAACCCCCGCTACCACTTCTTTAGCCTCGAATTCTAAAAAATATCCTATCTCACGCTTGCAACTGCTACCGGAACTGCTACCGTAAAAGTGTGAAAAAATCAAAAAACCCTTTGCTTCGTCTATATTTGTTCACGGGAATCCAGGGAGGTAAATATAAATGGCTAAAAAATCGAAAAACACTGCTATTTCACCTTTGACCGCCAAGAAGATCAAGCCGTTCCGCAGGCCGGGAAGCAAGGTTTATTATGTGCGTTTGCGGGTCGGTGCTACAGACAAGTGGATTTCTACAAAGACAGAGAATTATGAAGAAGCCGTTGAAAGGGCTGAAAAGCTTACGGAGGCTTATTTCAAGGGAGAGCTTGCTCAACGGGCAGAAGATATCAAGAGCGAAAGGACAAAGAAAATAGCCGACACCGTTATAAATGTCCTGACTAAATCCGATAAGAAGGGAACAGGGCTTGACGCTGCTTTCGATAAATGGATGGAGCTTACGCCAGCCTATACAGATATCAGTGAAAAAACAAAAAAATGCTACAGAAGTGTTTTTCAAAAATTCAAGGCATGGTGCGGTGAAAGCAAAATAGGTTTTATAGAGGAAGTGGACCATGAAACGGCACTAAAGTATTCTAAGCATCTTTGGGATAGCAAGATAAGTCCTAAAACCTACAACGATCATCTGAAATTGTTGTCAAGATTGTTCTCAACCATAGATGCGGTTGTATCCCTGCCTTATCGCAATCCTTTCAGCAATAAAAAAATTCAGAGGAAGAAAAAATCCGAATTACAGACAGAAGGACACATGCCTTTGGAGCCAGATATGCTCAAAGCCGTTATAGACGAGGCCGCAAGAGACAGCCAAGATTACAGAAATCTGATAATAACCGGCAGTCAGACAGGGCTCCGGCTTAAAGACGCAGTGCTGCTTAAATGGAAGGATGTGGGCAGGGATTTTATCGAGGTGCTGCCGTTTAAGACGAGGAAAACGGGCAACACTGCTAGAATACCGATAACTGCGACCATGAGGAAAATGCTGAATGAAAGAAGAGCATCAAAGGGCCAAGATGAATATGTGTTTCCAGCGATAGCAGAGCATTATCAGAAGAACGAACATTACGTTACAAAAAAATGCACGTCCATATTTGAAAAGGCCCTTAAAGGATTTGACACCTTGACTGGGGCTGACAGCCTTTCACACAGACAACGGAGGGGTTCGCTGTATTCGTTTCATTCACTGCGCACAACTTATATGTCATTACTGGCGACCAAGGATGTATCTCCAAGGGATGCTATGCGGATACTGGCTTGGGAATCGATGGAGATGATCAAGGTGTACGAGAAGATGATTGAGACCTACAAGGGCGATGCGGATAAGCGTGCCATTGAGATAGTAAACAAGATAAACGAATTTAAAATGGACGTACCGGCGCTTGATCTCAAAGAAGAGCCACGCCCCGATGCCGTTTTGCTTGGTACTCTTGTAGAAAAATATTCCAACGTGACCATCGGCAGGATTTACGATGTCAGCGAGACGGCGGTTCGGAAATGGCTGGACAAACATGGGATTGTCAGGGGTAAGCGAATTGAAAGCGCGGATCTGCCGGATAAGGAAATTGAAGCTGTCAGGAAAAAATTACAGGATAAATAGCAAATCTTTTGTAACCTTTTTCCGTTTTTATACGACTATATGTAACAGTAAGGCAAAATGGGCCTGTAAAAAATGATGAATTTTTTTGAAGAGCCTCTTGCTTTTTAAAAGCTTTCGGGATAAAATAAGATTGTCGAGTATAAAAAACTATA
>Ga0154588_1159_pt1 | contig 16730 bp, 11 predicted proteins | sample RifGroF2_FD_116017 | JGI IMG/M metagenome (GOLD analysis project Ga0154588, IMG submission 116017) | Lentisphaerae bacterium GWF2_44_16
CATCGAGCTCCTCGTTGTCGTGGCGATTATAGCTATATTGGCCGGAATGCTCCTCCCCGCTCTGGGAAAAGCCAAAGACAAAGCCCGGCAGATTCAATGCGCCGGAAATCTCAAACAACTGGGCAGCGCGGTTGCCATGTATCAAAATGACTGGGGCGGACTTTTTCCGGGCGGGGTTACAGGTACAGCATACTTTTTCTCTGGTCTGGAACCATATACAAATATTGAAGCGTCAAAGGCTAATTCCAGTGCTGCCAGGGCAAAAGTATATTTTTGTCCGTCAGATAAAGTAAGGGAAAGTGCATCTATGTTCAGAAACAGTTATATGCTGAATTATTATTGCAGATGGGATTCAGAGGCCAGTACGGGTGGACAGATGAAACGCGGTTCAAACATAATATCCCCTTCAACTATAATATATCTTGCTGACGGACAAAGAAATGCGGTGGCCGGAGAAATCGGTTATCCTTTACTTTTTTCAGTGAATACCTGGCCTTTTAAGAGCGATGCCGAACCGCTGCTGGGCGGCGATTTCAGGCATCTCAACTTGATGAACACCTTATATTGCGATATGCATGTATCAAATGTCAATTTGGAAAAAGTCTATGGAAGCCTGAAAAAATATGTCTATGAATAAAAATAATGAAAAAAAGGAGAAAGTCGAATGAAAAAACTGTCAGTCTCAATTGTCGTAACGCTCTTCTGCGCATGTATCGCCTACGGGGCTCCCGGCAACGGAACACATGTCCTGAATGTTAAAAGAACTTTAAGTTGTGAAATAGTCGTCACGGACGATGCCGGGCCTGTAGCGGCCTTTGCCGGAAAGGAACTGAAAGAACTGCTCAGTCAGTCATTATCCGCCGATGTCCCCATCGTAAAAAAACCGGATGAAAAGAAAACGTCAATCATCCTTGGAAACAATCAATATCTCAAAAACGCTGGTATTGACATAAGCAAATTGCCACGTGACGGTTTCATCATAAAATCTTCCGGCAATAATATTTTTATAGCCGGTATCGACAGTATGGACGCCAATCCGGAAAAGGGACTGAAAGGCGGAATTTGGGGATTGTATTTTGAGCGCGGGACACTCTTCGGTGTATATGATTTTCTGGAACGTTATGCCGGAATTCGTTTCTATTTTCCCGGAAAAATAGGAACGGTTATCCCTAAACACGAAACGCTCAAACTGGAAGCTATGAACATTACGGAAAAACCGGATTATACAGTGCGGAAATTTTCGAGTTTCTCCGGTATGCTCCCGGATGGACGCGACGGCAAAGATTCATGGTCTTTCAAGAATATGAATTACTACCGTCTGAGGCTTGAAACAAGGTATATACCCAATTGCCACGGCTTGGGAAGGCTCGGTTATGTTGAACGTTTCGGCGAATCACACCCTGAATATTTCGCCCTTATGCAAAACGGCAAAAGATATGTTTCACCCACTTTACAGCATACCGGACAGCTCTGTTACAGCAGCGGAATAAAGGATGAGATATATAAGGACGCGGAAGCATTTCTCACAGGCAAGCCCGCAAGCTCCAGAAATATAATGTCAAAGTATGGATGTATATGGGACCAGAGCGGTTTTCAGACGGGATATTTCAATATAATGCCCCAGGATGGAATGTACCTCTGCAGGTGTCCGGAATGCCAAAAGCATTTCTCAAAAGGACCGAAGGCAACATCTGAATTCATGTGGGACTTTGTATGCGATACCGCCGAAAAACTTAAAAAGAACAATATTCCCGGATATATAACCATGATGGCATATTCTCCCTATCGTGAAGTGCCCGACAGGGAAATACCCTCTCATGTTCTCGTTATGCTTGCCGAAGCCGGCCCCTGGATAATGCATATCCCCGACATATACAAAAAAGAAGTCGATGAAATCAAGGCATGGTACAATAAGCAGAAGAGAAAAATATGGCTCTGGAATTACACGAACAAGTACGGAAAAAGGGAAATACTGGGGGTACCTGACGTTACTCCCAAGTGCATCGGCAAATATTATAAAGAGCAGGCCCCTTATATTTTCGGGGCATATATGGAATCTGAAACTGACAAGTATATTTTCCATTATCTTGATTATTATGTGTTCTCAAAAGTCTGCTGGAATAATTCTTCCGATGTGGATAAAATCCTTAAGGAGCATTATCAGAAAATGTTCGGCGCCGCCGCCGGTACAATGGAGAAAATCTATGAGCGCTTTGAAGAAAACTGGCTGAAAGTAATCGGTAAGCCTATAGAAACGCCCCTCGGCCCTGCCAGTGTTCCCGTTTCGGATTATGAACTCTGGGAAAAAATTTATTCTCAGGATGAAATAGATTCTCTTGATAAGCGGTTTGGTGAAGCTGAAAAGCTCACCGCGTCTTCTCAGGAAGAAAATGAAAGAGTGCGTTTCATGCGTGAAAATATGTTCAAACCCTTGAAAGACGCCCGTGAACTTTACCTGAAAAACAAAAAGGAAATCAGCGACCTGAATTTCTATTCTCCTTCGACTGACGCGCCTGTAAGCGTTGATGGAACTCTTGATGAAAAAGTCTGGAATGAGTCTGAAAAAGTATTTCTGCGTCCGTTCGGCAAAGACAGCGGCAAGAATGACAGGGCTTTGAAGACTATAGTCCGCGCCATTCATGACAAAGACAATCTGTATATTTCCTTTGAGTGCGAGGAGCCGGAAATGGCCATCGTCTCATCTTCGGAAAGAAAAGCCGACGACAAGGAAATATGGAAAGATCCATCCGTCGAAGTATTTCTCAATCCATCGGGAGACAGAAAAAAATATTATCAGCTCATGATAAACGCTTCGGGTTCACTTTCGGATCTTTCAGCTGAAAAGGTAGGGGCATCGCAGACCCATGACTGGGCATGGAACAGCGGCGCGACTGTCGCGGTAAAGAAAAATAAAGGTTCATGGATTGCCGAAATAGCGGTACCGATAAAGAATCTGCCTGGATTTAATCCTGATGGCTTCCCGGTGAATTTCAACAGGAACAGAATATTACTCAAAAAAGATGGCGATTATGTCAAACTCTTTACCTGGAGCCCGTTTTTAAGACATGGTTTTCATGAGCTGGAAAATTTTGGAAGCATCCGCTTCCAAAAAAAAAATGACGGAAACATTGTGAATAACGGGGATTTCACCGCCGAAGTCAAAGACCGTTATGCAGGCAAATGGGCCGGGCCTCAGAAAAACGATATCAAAAATGGGGAATCCTGGGCAATTGTATCGGATGAGTTTATAAATGGCGGCAAATCCCTGATGCTCAAATGCCCGGAAAAAGGAAGCGTCTGCCTGACGCAGTACCTTCCGGAAATGAAAGCAAATACCGAGTATCTGCTGACATTTTTTCTGAAGACGGAGGATGTTGTTCCTCTTGAAAGAGGCGCATCTGGGGTCTGCGTAAATATAAACTATGACAAAAACCTCTGGTTTCCCGCGAACTTCTATACAGGGGCTGTTCCCTGGACCAAGCAGGGTTTCAAGTTCAAAACCGCCGAAAAAGACCCGAACAATAAAAATCCCGGCTATATCCGTCTTCGCATTATGAATGCAAAAGGAACGGCATGGTTCGATGACGTTAAAATAGTACCCGTCACGGAATGAAATTATATTAAGGGTGTCATTTATCTTTTTGAACTTAGCCTGCACCGTGCTGTCCCAGTCGAACGTAGTAAACTGCCAATCAATAATTGGGTTGCGCGTTGTCGCAACCGTCTTAAAGTCCCGGCAAAGACGGATTTGCTTTGTCAAATTCATTCCCCGGATAACAATTTTCTATACAATTAAATCAGATAATATGATAAGGCGGCTTGATAAATGAGTTTGAGAAAATGAACATCAAAATGCGGATGATTATTTAAAGAGAGGGAAAAAACATTATTGAAAAAGTGATTTTTGATTTATCATATTTGAATTGTCGCTCTTTTTCAGTATTCTATATCTCAGCTTTAATATAATAACATGAGGATCGATAATAATATGTCTGAAAGTTTTTTGCAGAATAATTTTGCCGAACGCATAGGCGGGGCCCGTTACGGAAAAGATACCACCATTTACAAATTCGAAAAGATCAAACGCGCGAAACGTGCCGCCATGACAGCCAATCCAGGAGTATCCATTATTGATATGGGTGTCGGAGAACCCGATGATATGGCTTTTCCGGAAGTTATCAACGCGCTTGCTGAAGAAGCCGCCAAATGGGAAAACCGCACTTATGCCGATAACGGCATTTCCGAATTCAAAAACGCGGTTGCCAGATATATGAAATCTCTCTACAAAGTCGATCTGGACCCTGAAAAGGAAATAAACCATTCCATCGGCAGCAAAGCTGCCCTCAGTTTCCTTCCGGCATGTTTCATAAACCCCGGAGACATCACCATTATGACTGTACCCGGATATCCCGTAATGGGCACCTGGACCAAATATTTAGGTGGAGAAGTTATCAACCTGCCGCTCCTTGAGGAAAAAGGCTTTTTCCCCGATCTTTCCTCTCTGAACGAAGACCAGAGAAAAAGAGCGAAACTTCTTTATCTCAATTATCCCAACAATCCGACAGGGGCCTCCGCCGATGAAAAAATGTTTGCCGAAGCGGTAAAATTCGCGAAGGAAAACAATATACTGATAGTTTCCGATGCCGCTTACGCGCCTCTTAATTTCAAGGGAAAACCTCTGAGCATTTTATCCATTCCCGGGGCAAAGGAAGTGGCGGTCGAACTTCACAGTATGTCAAAGGGTTTTAATATGACCGGCTGGCGTTTGAGCTGGGTCTGCGGCAATGAACTCGCGATAAAGGCTTTTTCCGATGTGAAAGACAATGCCGACAGCGGACAGTTCGCCGCAATTCAGAAAGCCGCCGTAAAGGCATTGGACAATCAGGCCCATATAACACCGAAGATTTCACAGAAGTATGAACACAGGCTCAAACGCATGACCGAAACCCTGAAGAGAATTGGTTTTCCCGCCAGAATGCCGGAAGGCTCCTTTTACCTGTATGTAAGAGCGCCTAAGGGAACCTCGGACGGGATTTCCTTTGCGAGCGGAGAAGATTTCAGCCAATGGCTCATCAAGGAAAAACTCATCAGTTCCGTTCCCTGGGACGATGCCGGGCATTATGTCAGGTTTTCAGCCACGTTTGTAGCGAGGGGCGGAAAAAATGAAGAAGAAGAAGTATTAAACGAGTTTGAACGCAGGCTCAGCGGCGTTAAGTTTATCTTCTAGCAGGCAGAATAATAAAAATCCGAAATAAGGAGAGTTACGATGGAAGAAAAAATCAGAGCTAAACTGGAAGAGCTTCGCGTTCACCTGCAGGCGGACGGCGGAGATATGGAAGTCGCGGCGATTGAAGGAAAAAATGTCAGTCTGCGTCTGCGCGGCGCATGCGGTTGCTGTCCTCACGCCACAATGACAATCAAAGAGGGAATACAGAGAATATTGAGAGAAGAAATAGACCCCGAAATCGAAGTCGAAAGAGTCGATTAACAAATCCATTTATTTTTCTGAAACGGGAACTTTCCGCAGGAAGCGGTATTTTCCCGTTTCCAAGTATTTTAAGGGGGAACGTTCTTGAATATTTCCGATTTTCTTGTCAGAGGCATCATAAAAAGCATCAATGCGAGATTCTCCTTTGCGGATACGGTTTCAACCGTTACAAAAGGCATTTTTGTGCATGATACCGATCCGGTATCTTCCTTTATCTTCGCTAAGGCCCTTACTGTAGGGGCGCTTGTTTCTCCTTTACTGGAAGGGGATGAAAAATATTCACTGCGCTGGGAATATGACGGAAAGATTTCGTCAGTTCTTGTAGATGTCAATGCCAAATGTGAAGTAAGAGGAATCCCCAGAGAAACAAAGCTTGCCTCAATGGTTTCAAAAGAGGATGAACTTTTCGGAAATGACGGCAAAGTGACGGCAATAAAATCCGTTGATGGCAAGATACTTAACTCCGGCTGCTGTAAAGCGGCGCTGATGGATATTGCCGAAGATATGGCCTTTTTCTTTTCCACAAGCGACCAGCTTGAAACGGGCATTTCAGTGATAATTGATTTAAACGGCGATCCGCAGAAACCGGTAAAAAAGGCCTGCGGCTTTATGCTTCAGGCCATGCCGGGATGTGATTTAAAGGCGTTTGACGTATGCAGAAACCGCATGAACAGCCCGGAATTCACAGCCGTCATAAAGTCGTCTGAAATGACGGAAGAAAAGAAATTGTGGAGCATTATCGGGGCGCTTCTCGGGATTTCGGTGGAGGATTCACCGGAAAATAAAATAAAAAAGGAAATTTTTTACGAGTTTTCATCTTCTCCCGATTATGTCTGTTCCTGTTCCCGCAAAAAAATGAAACAGGCTGTTTCCGTTTTGAAAAAAGAAGAAATAGATGATATTTTCAGGGAAGAGAAGGAAATCAGGATAAAATGCGAATTCTGCAATAAAACCTATTCTTTTGCGGAGAATGATTTCAGTATAGATGGGCTCTAATCCCGGGGGATACATTCTGAAAGATGAAAGAAGAAGGAATATGGAAACGCCTGACGCCTCTTGTCGGCGCTCAGTTTCTCGGGATTTTCAACGATCACGCCTTTAAAATGGTTACAGTACTTACGGCTGTGGGTATTTCCAGAAATTACTCAACAGACACCGCCTTTCTATCTATAATGACAATAGCTTTTGTCGCGCCTTTCATACTGTTCTCCGAAAGTGCCGGGTATTTCGCTGACAAGTTTTCAAAACGGGTTACTCTGATACTCTCAAAAGCCGCCGAATTGCTGATAATGCTTCTGGGAGTTTACGTATTCAGCAAAGTTCCCGAATGGGGTGTTTCGCCTCTTATCGGCGTTATGTTTCTGATGGCGGCGCAGAGCACTTTTTTCAGCCCGCCTTTCAGCGGTATCCTGCCTGAACTTTTTCCGGAAAAAGACCTCTCAAAAGTGAACGGGATTGCGGGGATGCTGAGTTTTTCAGCAATAATTCTGGGGGTAAGCGGAGGCTTCATAATCAAAAGCATAAGCGGAAATGAATTATACATGTGCGGTGTTATTTTTTCATTTATTTCGCTTGCCGGTTTTCTTTTTTCTTTGAAAATATTCAGTGTACCGGCGGCTAACAAAGCACGGAAATGGGATTGGAGTTTCATTGCAAAACATATAGAAGGCTTCAAGTTTATGAAGTCAAAAAAATCTCTTTTTCTGGCAGTTCTGGGGGAATCATATTTTTATGCGGTGGGTGCATTCATACAGTCCGTGCTGATAATACTGGCGAAATACAATCTTGACATTCCCGGGACAAGCGCCGTGGACATAGGGATACTTCAACTGGCCCCGGCGCTGGGGATGGGGGCGGGATGTTTTCTGGCAGGTTATCTTTCGGGGAATAAAGTCGAATTAGGGCTTGTTCCTTTTGGCGCTATCGGGATGGTGGTATTTCTCATTCTCACGGCGTTTGTGCAGGGGCCGTGTGTTGACATGGGCCTTTTCATGTTTTATCCGGTGCTTTTCATAATACTGATTTTTCTCGGAATGGCGGGCGGAATTTTTGTGATTCCTCTGAAGGCCTATCAGCAACAGCGTACAGAGGTTTCAGAGAGAGGAAAGTTTTTCGGAAACGCCAACAAAATATGTTTTACCGCGATTTTATTTTCGGGTTTTCTGATGTTTTTTCTCAGTTCAGGAACTCATGATGTCGTTTCAAAGACATCCGGGATTTTATCTTTTCTGCAATCGTACTGCCTTTCGCTGACGCCTTCGTCAATTCTCATAATCCTCGCGCTGCTGACTTTTTCAGTGTCAGCTTATCTTTTCTGGCTGCTGCCGGAATTTGCCATACGTTTTATCATAGTGATTCTCACTAAAATTATTTACAAAATGCGCATAACAGGCGCTGAAAACATTCCTGAGAAAGGCCCGGCTCTGCTTGTATCAAATCATGTTTCCTTCGTTGACGGCCTTCTCATAACGGCCTGTACTTCAAGAAGCATACGTTTTCTCATGCACGAGGATTATTACAGGTATCCCCTGCTCTATCCCTTTGTGAAGTGGGCCGGGTTCATCGAAGTCCCCAGCATGAAAAGAGTCGGTAAAATGAACGCTCTTTTTGAAACAACCAAAAAATATTTAAGGAACGGCGAAATACTCTGTGTGTTTCCGGAGGGCAAACTTACAAGAAACGGCGTCATGGACGAATTCAAAGAGGGCATACGAAAAATGCTTCCTGAGGAAATCCGCGTACCCATAATTCCCATAAGGCTCGGTATGATATGGGGGAGTATTTTCAGTTACTATTACGGGAAGATCAAATTCAGGTTTCCGATGGAATTTCCGCATCCGGCTTCCGTTACGATAGGCCCGCCTGTAGCGGATGGCACTACACCTTTTGAAATGCGGCAGATAATATCGGAGCTTGCCGCTGAAACAGAACTCGTGCCGCGTTCAGAGGAACGGCCTATTCATTACCAGTTTGCCAAACTCGCCAAGCAAAGGCCTTTCAGAAAAACCATATATGATTTCGGAAAAAACAAGGCCTGCGGAAATTTTGAACTGCTTGTGCGGGCCATACTTTTAAGCCGTAAAATACGCGAACTGTCCGCCCCGGAAGATAAATACGTAGGCGTGCTGTTGCCGAACACTTCCGCCGCGGCGTTGACCCTTCTTGCCGTCATGATGGCGGATAAAGTGCCTGCGGTGCTGAATTTCACGTCCTCAAAAGCAAGCATTGAGACTGCCATCGCTAAAGCCGACATCAAATGTATTCTCAGCAGCCGTCTTTTTCTTGAAAAAGCAGGAATAGAAAAAATCGACGGCATGGTTTTTCTGGAAGACATAGCTAAAAGCATATCGAAAATGAAAAAATATGCCGCGTTTCTGACGGCCGCATTTCTCCCGAGGCAGGAGCTTATGAAAATTGTGGCCCCTGAAAGCCACAGAGATGTTTTTAGAACGGCAGTGCTTTTATTTTCCAGCGGCTCCACGGGTTTGCCGAAAGGGATAATGCTTTCGCATCATAACATCAGCTCCAACGTATATTCCTTTCTCCGCATAATGGGCTGGTCACATAAAGACAGCATTATGGGAAGCCTGCCTCTCTTTCACTCTTTCGGTCTGATAACAGGTTTCTGGATTCCCATGATGACCGGATGCAAAGTGGTATATACTACGAACCCTCTGGACGCGACTTCCATAGGCAGGGCGCTGGAAGAGCACAAACTGACCATACTTCTGGCAACCCCTACCTTTATTCAGGCATATATGCGGAAATGCGCTCCGAAACAATTTTTGTCCCTGCGCCTTGTCGTAACCGGCGCCGAAAAACTCCGCTCAGATATAGCTGAAAAATTCAGAAAAATGACAGGACTGAGCCTGATAGAAGGTTACGGCTGCACGGAACTCTCCCCGGTAGTCTCGATAAATGTTTCAAACTCAATCCTGAATATCGGGATTATTCCCGGTAAACAGGGCAGCATAGGGCCTCCAATGCCAGGAATATGCGTTAAAATAGTTGATCCCGCGACTTTCAAGGTGCTTCCTCCCGATACCGACGGACTGATGCTGGTCAAAGGCGCAAACGTAATGCTGGGATATCTCAACGAACCTGAAAAAACCGCCGAAATCATAAAAGACGGCTGGTACAACACCGGCGATATAGCCAAAATGAATGGAAACGGCTATCTTACCATTACAGGACGTATTTCCAGATTCAGCAAAATAGGCGGCGAAATGGTTCCGCACGAGCTTGTCGAAAATACCATAAACGAAATCTTGAAAACAGAAGAACGCTGCATTGCCGTTACCGGAATCCCCGACAAGACGAAAGGCGAAAAACTTATTGTTTTCCATACATATCTTGAATTAATTCCCGAAAAAATTATTGAGGAAATGCGGATAAAAGGTCTTCCAAACCTCTGGATACCAAGAGCGGACGCCTTTATAAAACTCGAACATATGCCCCTGCTGGGTTCCGGAAAACTCGACCTGTCAAACATCAGACAGCTCGCTGAAAAAGTTGCCGCCGATGAAAGTGAATGATTTCAAAAAAATAATGGTCATCGTAAATCCAAACGCCGGAAAGGGCTGCAAAGCCCCCGGGTTTCTCAGAAAACTTCTCGGCTTCCGCCACGGCAATACAGAAAATATCAGCACCGCTCAGATTATTGAAAAAATCCTTTTGTCTTTTTTAGAATATGAACTGGTCCCTGAAATTTTTACAAGTTCCGCTCCGGGTGACGCGGAAAAAGAAGCCCGCCGTTGCGTACAACGCAATTATGACGCGCTTATCGCTGTGGGAGGGGACGGCACCGTCAACGAAGTCATAAACGGCATTGCCGGAACAAACACGGCGCTCGGCGTTATCCCTTTCGGCACGGCAAATGTCTTCGCGGCGCAGAATAATCTGCCTTCCGATATCGCCGGGGCCTGCAAAGTCGTCATGAGCGGAAAAATCATCAGGCTTGATCTTGGCTGTATAAATGGGGAAAGATATTTCGCATGTATGGCCGGAATTGGTTTTGACGCTTACGTGATAAAAAAAGCAGATCGCAGAATGAAAAAAATCTTTGGAATGTTTTCATATTTTTTTGCGATGATTTTCTCTTATTTTTCATACAAATTCGAAGACATCGAATTTGAAATTGACAGTCAGCCCCTTAAAAAAAACGGGAAGCTTTTATTCGTCTGCAACGGGCCTTATTACGGAGGGTCCATGCTCATGGCCCCTAAAGCTGATCCGGCGGACGGCCTTCTGGATATATGCATACTGAAAAAATCCGGTATTTTCAGCCTCATCAGCTACGTCATTGCCATTTATAGAGGAACTCTTCACAAAAATAAAAACGCCGAATACTGGCAATGCGGAAAAATTTCGCTTTGTGGAAAAACCGGACATCCCGTTCACGCGGACGCGGAATATATAGGGGTTTTTCCGGCTGAAATAAAAATATGTCCCGGGGCCCTTAAAACAATTATACCATGATAAAAACATTGCTCGGAAAATTGCATGTCATAGCCGCTTTACCTGAAAAAAACAGGTATGAAGCCGTTATTCTGATACACGGTCTTCTCCTGAGGGGATTGTACATGAGGCGGATTGGAGTTTTTCTGGCGCGCAATGGATATACTGTTTTTATCTATGACTATTTTACGTCGAGAAAAAAAATAGCCGGACACGGCGCGGACTTTGAAAGATATCTTGAAAATATTGCTTCTGAAAACCCGTCCCTGAAAATAAATATAGTTACCCACAGCCTCGGTGGGATAATAACCCGGGAAGCTCTCGGCAGAATCGATGCCGGTAATTCATTCCTGAAAGACAGAATAAAACGCATTGTCATGCTGGTGCCTCCGAACCGGGGCTCTGATTTGGCAAAAGCGATAATCAGGCATTTTCCTTTCCTTGGAAAATTCATAAAACCGCTTCCCGAATTAAGCAGTTCACCGGATGCCTATGTCATGAAAACATATATTCCGTCAGATTACGAAACAGGCATAATAGCAGCCAGCCGTGATACGAAAGTATCCGAAAAAAGTACTCATCTGGAAAGTGAAAAAGACCATACCATGATAATTTCAGGGCATTCATTGATAATATTTTCCAGACAGGCACAGAAAGCCATTCTGAACTTTCTGGAAAACGGCAGCTTCTGACTATTCGGAAATGTAGTTAGGCGCGTCCTTGAGCATGATTACGTCATGCGGATGGCCTTCTTTCAAACCCGCGCTGCTGACCCGTATTACCCTGGCATTCTGCTGAAGGGCTTTTATATTTTTCGTGCCGCAGTATCCGCAGGAATACCTGAGTCCTCCGGCAAATTGAGTAATGACCTCATCGACTCCGCCACGGTACTGGACCATTCCCTCAATACCCTGCGGGACAAGTCTTTTTTCATCATCCACGTCAGCCTGTCCGTAACGTTCCCTGCTGGCTTTGGCTTTTTTCATTGCCTCAAGACTGCCCATGCCTCTGTAAATAACATATTTTCTGCCGTGGTGAATGATTTTTTCCCCGGGACTTTCCTGCGTTCCGGCAAGCACGGAACCCATCATGACTGATGACGCCCCCGCCGCTATTGCTTTCGCCACATCGCCGGACTGGTGTATGCCGCCGTCGGCTATTATCGGAATATCTTCTCCGACAGCCTTACTTACTTCATATATCGCCGAAAGTTGAGGTATGCCGACTCCCGCCACAACTCTTGTCGTACAAATGGAACCCGGCCCTATGCCGACTTTAAGAGCGTCCGCTCCGGCGTCCGCAAGTGCCTTCGCCGCTTCGGCAGTGGCTATATTTCCGGCGACAATGTCAACAGAACTGTATTTTGCCTTAATCATTCTTACTGTTTCCACAACACCTTTGCTGTGACCGTGGGCTGTATCAACAACAAGCACATCTACTCCGACGGCAATAAGGGCCGCCGCTCTTTCCTCATCATAAGGGCCTATTGCAGCGGCTACTCTCAGACGGTGATTTTTATCCCTGTTGAAATCGGGCTCTATATTTTCTATCAGCGTTTTCACATCATGGAAACTGTATAAGCCTGTAAGTTTTCCATCTTCATCGACAGTGGGCAGCTTTCCGACTTTGGCTTTTGTCATCATGTCAAAAGCCTCCTGAAGAGGTATTTTCTGATGCGCTGTGATAAGATTTCTGCTCATCACATCCCTCAGTTTCACGTTGCGGTCAGTCAGAAATTTGATATCGCGGGCCGTAAGTATACCGACGAGCCTGCCGTCTTCTTCCACTATCGGGAAACCCGAAAACGAAAATTTTTTCTTTTCCTTTTCATTGAACATTTCCTCTACGGTCTGATCGGGATGAAATACAACCGGGTCCTCTATGAGGCCATTCAGATAATGTTTAACTTTTTTGACTTCTTCGGCATGGTCTTCAATTGAAAAATTTTTGTGAATTACGCCTATCCCGCCGAGGCGCGCCATCGCGATTGCCATTTCGCTCTCGGTGACAGTATCCATTGCCGCGCTGATAAACGGTATGTTCAGTTTAACGTTTCTAGTCATACTGGATGATATATCCGCCTCTTCCGGCAGAAAATCGGCATACTGAGTAATCAGCGATATATCATCGAAAGTAAGCCCTTCGTACTTGAAAGACTCCATGAATTTGTCTATAAACCTGTTCTTCATCGGTAAATCTCCAGCAAAATAAATAAAGGCGTAATATAGGCGCGATATTCTGTTTTTAAAGTCATTCGCCAATAATTTTTACAAGAACACGTTTCCGGCGTTTTCCGTCAAATTCCCCGTAGAATACCTGTTCCCAGGGCCCGAAATCAAGTTTGCCGCCGCTTATGGCAACAACCGCTTCCCTGCCCATTACTGTTCTCTTGAGATGAGCGTCGGCGTTATCCTCAAAACCATTATGGGCGTATTGTGAATAAGGCTTTTCCGGCGCCAGACGCTCAAGCCACTTCTCAAAATCGGAATGCAACCCGCTTTCATTGTCGTTGATAAATACTGAAGCCGTAATATGCATCGCGTTGCAAAGCAGCATGCCTTCCTTAATTCCCGACTCCTTCAGACATTTTTCAAGTTCCGGAGTTATATTTATGAATGCCCTTCTTGTGGGAATGTCAAATGTAAGCTCTTTCCTGTAACTTTTCATAATCGCCGGCCCCTTTGTTCAATTTTAAAATGGATTTTAAGTCCGCAATGGAGTAAATTAGTACGCTTATCCACAAAATAAAAAGAGGTACTGATGAAAAAAATTCTTATTTTTCTTGCCGCTTCGACAGTTTTTATCAACATAACTCTAGCCGGAACTAAACTTTCCCCGTCCAAATACAAAGACGGAGTTTACACAGGCATAGGCCAGGGTTATGTCGGGGAAATAATCCTTCAGGTATTCATAAAAAACGGACGCATAAAAAATATACAGGTTGTCAAGCAGAATGAAAGCAGTCCCGGAAACGCCTTTAGTGATTTGAAAGGCAGTATCATTGTTGAACAGGGTGTTGAAAATATTGATGCGGTTTCCGGGGCGACAGTTACTTCAAAAGGCATATTTCAGGCCGTTGCCAACGCCCTTGAAAAAGCAGAAGGGAAAGACCCTGAAGCCGGAAATAGAAATGTCATTCCAGTCAGTGAAAAAAAACACGTCAAAAAATCCCTCGGAACAGTTCAGGTTACTCCGGCTCCGGTATGGGTCATCGGCTCCTATGATAAAAACGGCAGGCCGAACGTCATGACTGCCGCCTGGGCGGGCATATGCTGTTCAAATCCGCCCGCCGTAACCGTCTCGCTCAGGAAAGCTACTTATACTTATGGGAACATAATGGCTAAAAAAGCCTTTACCGTAAATATTCCCTCCGTAGATTACATTAAACAGACGGATTACTACGGAATAGCATCCGGCAAAAATACGGACAAGTTTCAGGTTACAGCCCTTACCCCTGTGAAAAGTGAGTTCGTTGACGCACCGTATGTCAAACAGTTCCCGATTGTACTTGAATGCAAACTCATTCACTCATACGACATAGGCCTTCACACGATGTTTGTCGGCCAGATTATGGATGTGAAAGCCGATGAATTCATCCTCAATAAAGACGGAAAAATAGACATGGGCAAACTTAACACATTTATATTTTCCCCCTCGAACAAAAAATATTACAAAACAGGCGAAGCCATCGGCAGTGCCTTTTCCATAGGAAAAAATTACGAGGACATATCTAAACTCATGCTCCAGCCCAAACCCAATGTTTTGGAAAATAATAAGTAGAAATTGTAATCCCTCCCTCGTTTTTCAAGGATGGCATTACAATCTTGAGGTTGAAATAATGGGACCTCAGTAGATGGAAGATTTTCCAAGAATAAAATGTAATATTGGAAAAGACGAATCTGGGAATATTGTAAAAATATATCATCTGCCAATGGATCAACAGTATGATAAAACTAGGATTTTAGGACATGGTGAATGTTTCGCTTTTACCGTTCAAGAAGCAGTTAAAAAAGGTTTTAGAAGGGCTAAAAAATACTATGGAAACCAAACCACAACGTCTTAATAAATTTGTATGTGCTAACTGTATCAATCCGAAAAGTCTCAAAAAACTTTTTACGAAAGGTACAGATAATGGAAAGTGTGATTACTGCAAAGAAACTAAAAGAATAATACCTCTTGACAAATTAACAGAGAAAATATGTATAGTTTTAGAAGAATTTAGAAAAGAACTATATGCCAATATAAAGGTCAATAGTGATTCAGAAGCTTATCCTATCTACTTCAAAGATATTTTATCTGAAAAAAATTTAACGTCAAATCCACAATTATTAAACGATGTTTCTGATTCTATAATATGTCCATCATACTATAGCCTATATACTCCAGAAGAAATTAGTAATGGTAATATGCTTTCAACACACCAAAAACTTTCTTCAGGTTATTCTTTTTTTGAAGAACTAACAAAAAAAGAAATGAGATTTTTCTTCATGGAAAATGATGATTGTTATTTATGTAGTTACACTTGTAAAAATTTTTTAAAAGAAATTTCTAAACATATAAAAACGAAATTAGTAGTAGAATTACCTAAAGGCACAAAACTTTACAGGGCTAGAGTAGATAAAAGTTTTCACACAAAATTAGGAGAGTTATGTTCACCTCCCAGCGAAAAAGCAATATCAAACAGAATGAGCCCAACAGGAATTTCGATGTTTTATTGTTCTGAAGATCAAGAAACTGCTATTTCAGAAACTACTTATGAATCAGATAAAACACCGAAAATTTCAATAGCTGAGTTTATATTAAAAGAAAATTTAACAATAATAGACTTAACAAATTTGCCATCTGAAAAAGAAGATTTTTTCTCTCTTGAAAAAAATGAAATCAATTTTCTAAAAGACTTCGTGAAAAATATAACAAGCCCAATAGAAAAAGATGGAAAAGAGCATATAGAATATATCCCTTCGCAAATAGTAACAGAATATTTTAGGTATATTTTAAAAACAAAAGAAAACAAAAAAATAAACGGAATTGCATATCCAAGCTCAAAAAACAAGAAAAAGTGTTATGTTTTATTTTATAGTCATGAAGACTTTAAAAAGGAACAAATACCTTTTGAAGGAATATTACTCCATCAACCAGTGTCAAAATTAAAAGGGTTCCTTCCAAAACCTGAAAAAGCCGTATCTCTGGAGGATATGACAAATCACTTATAGCCGGAACTGTTGAACAAATTCTGGTTACGGATACTTTTGAAGTCCAGTCTTCTGAAATAGTCTGGAAAACCCTGCGTGATTACCGGAACGTAACAGCGGATTTTTCTGATCTGATTATTGCTCACATAAATGAAGACGCCGGAGTCAAACAAACGTACACTTTTGATAAGAAAGCCGGAAAAACCAGACTTTTTGCCCTGCTTACCTGAAGACTTTACTCTCTCCTGTACTTTGTTACGTAAGTTTCCAAATATGAGCTTATTATAAAAGTGTGTCCATAATTTATCAAGATGTCATTCATCTTTTAAAAATCATAATATCTTAATAACAAATATAATACAAAAGCTACTTTTATTTTTTACGGTATAATTTTCACTTTTTTATCAATATTATATCTATTTTATAATGATAATGCTTCAATTCTTGTAATAGGATGTATCATTATAAAATTGAGATATAATTATTAAAAAAACTTAATTTTTGTTAATGTCGCAAAAGTTGTTCTGAAATAATGATTTTAATAAAAGTGCATCCGAGACTAAATTGATATTTGCGAAAATAATCAAAAAAAG
>Ga0154588_1146_pt1 | contig 16728 bp, 11 predicted proteins | sample RifGroF2_FD_116017 | JGI IMG/M metagenome (GOLD analysis project Ga0154588, IMG submission 116017) | Lentisphaerae bacterium GWF2_44_16
AACGTGCGTTTAACCTGACAAATGTGCGTTTACTTTTTCAATTGACCGTTTTTATAATATATGTATGGTATTCGGTTTTAGTATTGACTTTTTGTATTTGCCCTCCGGTATTGGGAGTGTATATTTAGTACAGTAAACTTTACTAACCAGAAAAACATTTATTCAAAGGGGAGTATATGTCAACAAAACACAATGCCTTCGCAATGGCGCAGGCGCAATTCGATGAAGTATCGGCAAGATTGAAACTGGAACCGGCTATCCATGAACTTCTCAGATGGCCCATGCACGAAATTGCCGTGCGCCTTCCGGTGAAAATGGATGACGGCAGCACCAGGATTTTCCAGGCGTTCAGAGTCAAACACAATACATCAAGAGGTCCCGCAAAGGGCGGCATACGCTGGCATCCGGACGAAACAATTGACACAGTCCGCGCCCTCGCTACATGGATGACATGGAAAACTGCTGTCGTGGACATCCCTCTCGGCGGCGGCAAAGGCGGCGTAATCTGCAATCCGAAAGAACTTTCAGAAACTGAAAAGGAACGCCTTGCCAGAGCTTACATCAGGGTTATCGGGCCCACTCTTGGCGTTACCAAAGACGTTCCCGCGCCGGACGTTTACACCAATCCCCAGATAATGGCATGGATGATGGATGAATATGAAGTCATCATGGGCGAAAGGCATCCCGGCGTTATTACAGGCAAACCGATACCTGTCGGCGGCAGTCAGGGACGCGGCGACGCTACGGCCCGCGGCGGTATATTCGTAGTCAGAGAAGCAGGCAAAGTCTTGGGCATTGACCTGAAAAACAAAACGATGGCCATTCAGGGCTTCGGAAACGCCGGACAATTTGCCGCTACTCTCGGCAGTGAAATGCTTGGTCTCAAGCTTATCGCCGCCAGCGACTCCCGTGGAGGCGTTTATTCGGAAAAAGGCATTGACGTAAAAGCTCTTGTCAACCATAAACTGAGCACAGGCGGGCTTGCCGATTTCCCGGGGACGAAAGCTATATCTAATGAGGACCTCCTCGAACTGGATGTTACAGTTCTCTTCCCGAGCGCTCTCGAAAACTCAATAAATGCCGACAACGCTAAAAATGTCAAGGCTAAAATAATATGCGAGCTTGCTAATGGCCCGACTACTCCGGAAGCCGATGAGATACTCTTCAAAAATAACGTATTTGTAATTCCTGACTTTCTCGCCAATGCGGGCGGTGTTACGGTAAGTTATTTTGAACAGGTGCAGAACAGCTATAATTTCTACTGGCCCTGTGACGAAGTTCACAAGCGCCTGGATGAAAAAATGACTACGGCTTTTCATGCTGTTTATGACCTTTATGTAAAGCATAAAGTCAAAATGAGAATGGCCGCTTACATGGTAAGCGTTATGAGAGTCGCTGAAGCATGTAAGCTCAGAGGGTGGGTATAATCCGGACCTCATCTTCAGGCCCCTTTCCGGGGCCTGAAATAATTTTTTAAATGTAAAAGGAAAATATTGAATCTTATCGAACACATATTGTACCAGAATATCTTGGCGAACCTTGATGCTCTGCCTGAAATTCTGGGGGTTTTTGAACGTACTCTCGATGAGAAGGGTATAAGCGTTTCCCGCCGGGAACTGGATGATATCCCGGAAGAGATAAAACTTGCCGAGGCCGCTTTTCTGAGCACGGAGCAGAAAGAGGCCGCCCTGAAAATATCGGCTTTTTTCAAAAGTTTTCCCCACGCGAAAGTAATTGAATATATATACCTGGGGCAGAAAGAGAGAATCGCTAGAAGCATTCTCCGCAACCTTAATCAGGAAAAGAAAGATGTTGCCAGAATCCAGGAACTTCTTTATGAGTTCTGTAAAATTCCCGCAGGAAAAATACACCTTTCCACTACAATGACTATGGGCATAAGGGTGAACCTCATTTCCGAATTTATAAGTGTTCATCTCCCCTATGTCAGTATAGCTAAAAATTTCATCAACATGAGAGATATTGCCAATGTCATGGGCAAAAGCGTAAGCTCAAACGTCGCCGGCGGCCTTGTAGGCGGAAAAGCCGCGGGGATGATACTGGCAAACAGAATACTTCGCCCGACACTCGAGGACAGAAATGAAGAACTCGATTCGAGAATAGAAGAAATAGACGCTTATTTCGTGAAATCCTCCATAATCAGCGAATTCACGGCAATGAACCGACTGGAGGAATGCCACAGTCTTAAATATATAGAGGGAGACGCTTTTGAACGCGAAAGGCTCAAACTTTATAAAAGGTTCATGGAAGGAAATTTCCCGGAGAGTACCTTGTCGCAGTTCAGGAAAATCCTTATCGAAACCGATAATTGCCCTCTTATTCTCCGTTCGTCCAGCTATCTCGAGGACAGCGTAGGCCTCTCTTTCTCAGGTAAGTACGATTCGATATTCATTTCCAATATGGGTACGCTTGAAGAACGTCTCGAAGAGCTTACTCATGGAATAAAACAAGTTTATTTCAGTCTCTATAGCGCCAACGTAATACAGTACCGCAAGGATAATTCACTCCTCGATTATAATGAAAAAATGTCCGTCCTCATACAGAAAGTCGTCGGGAAAGCTTATGGAAAATACTTTTTCCCCGGAATAGCGCTTGTCGGCTTTTCCAGAAATTCCTATTGCTGGAATAAGCGCATAAAGAAAGAGGACGGCATGCTGAGAATCGTGATGGGCCTTGGTACCCGTGCCGTTGACAGGGTAGGGGATGACTACCCGAGAATAGTTTCACTCTCTGCCCCTACGCTCCGTCCCGAAGTTACGACAAGGGAGAAAATCAAATATTCACAGCGTTATCTGGACGTGCTCAATCTTGAGACAAAACAGATAGAAACAGTGAACTTTGTCGATCTGATAAACAAGATCAGGGAAGATGGATATGATCTGCCGGTGCATGATGTAATCTCTATAGAAAAGGATGGTATGCTTACACGTCCTTATCTGCTCCCCGACAAGCTCAGTCATGAAAAGTGTGCCATTACTTTTGATGGCCTCCTTTCAAATAACAAATTTACGTCTCTTCTGGACCATGTTCTTAAAAAAATCGAGAAAGCCTACGACATGCCGGTTGACATGGAGTTCGCTTATCACAATGATAAACTTTATATTCTCCAGTGCAGAACGCTTCGCCAGCGCAAAGGCACTCCTGAAAAAGTCGTTTTGCCTTCGTGTGAGAGGAGTGATATCCTGTTCACCGCGAATAGAGGTTTCAGCAATGCCCTGATACCGGATATCGAATACATCGTATATGTTGACAGGCTGGCCTATGACTCCATTGGAGCTCCCGATAAAAAATATGAAGTCGCCAGAATTGTAGGCAAGCTTAACCGGGGCCTTAAAGGCAAACGTTTCATCCTGATGGGGCCCGGCAGATGGGGTACTAACAATATAGACTTGGGCATAGGCGTGAAGTACAGTGATATCAACAATACCCTCATGCTCATAGAAATAGCCTGGAAAAAGGACGGCGTAACTCCTGAACTCAGCTATGGAACTCATTTCTTCCAGGACCTCGTTGAAGCCGATATCATACCTTTGCCGCTTTTTCCTGAAGAAGAGGGTATAATTTTTAATTCCGCTTTCTTCGGCAAAGCCGCTAATTTGCTCTCTGATTTTGAAATAGACGAATATTTCAATCCCATAATAAAAGTCGTTAACGTCAGAAAGGAAACAGGCGGCAGGCTTCTCAACGTTTACCTTGATGATAGTTCTTCCGCCGGCCTTGCCTGTTTCAAATAACAGCGGTAATCAGTATCAGAACTGCGGCAGCCATGCTTTTGTGGCTTTTATCAGTTCATTGCCCATCGCTCTTACGTCTCCCGGCGATAGATGCGAACACTGGGGATCAAGCCGCAGCGCGCTGATGGCGGCTTCTCTGTCGCCTTTCAACGCGGCATCAAGCGTCATCATTTGAACTTTGCAATGCACTTCAAGCATTGGCTGGATTCTTGCCGGAATTTTCCCTGCCGCCAGCGGTGTGAAGCCTCTGGCATCCACCAGGCCCATTGTTTCAACAACGCTTCCTGCCGGGAGGTTTGCCACCTGTCCCTGATTCGGCATGTTGACAACATCAATAAAGGGTTTCCCGCTTACATAGGACTTCATGATGTCAACGGCTGTTTCCCTGCTTCTCTCGTAGGGGGCTCTTTTGCCGCTGGCGAGTTCCGCTACGTATTTACGCCTGTCCTTTGCTCCTTTTATCCGTTCTTCGATAGTTGTTCTTACAAGTCCGAAACGCTTGAGGGCCTTTTCCCCGTTGTTGAGGTAACCTGACATGAATTCGCATGTATGCCTGTCGCCCGGATACGGGATGAGCCCGAATTCACGATAAAGCATATCACAGAGTTCGTGTTTGTGTGAAAGCATTCCTGCTTCATCCTTGTAAACTTCGGCGAAATATTCATCAATCGTTTTGTTTTTGAGCTTTTTTGCGAGAAGCGGATAACCGGGTTCTCCTTTTACAGTGAAATCAAGTATCCAGAAAAAATGGTTTACCCCTGCGTATGATACCGCGATATCTTCTTCCTTCACATTGAAGATTTTTTGAAGCAGGTTGTAAGCCGCGAAAACCCCATGACAGAGTCCCACTGTTCTCAGTGAACTTGTCGCGTAAATCGCGCCGGTCAGGGTAGCCATCGGGTTTGTATAGTTCATTATTACGGCCCGCGGCGAAAGTTTCTCAATTTTCCGTGCCATATCCATGAATACCGGAACGTTACGCAGAGACCTTGACCAGCCGCCCGCGCCGACCGTGTCGCCGACTGTCTGGAAAATGCCGTATTTTTCCGGTATTTTCAAGTCAAACTTCATGGAATCAAATCCGCCGGTGGAAATTGTTATGGCCACATAATCCGCGCCTTTAAACGCTTCATCCTGGGAATTCGTAACTTTGAAACTGAAATCAACTCCGAGAGTTGATGCCATTTTTTCAACAGCTCCTTTAACTTCGTTTGCCGCCGTGAGATTGATGTCCAGAAGCGTTACTTCGCTTCCGGCGAGTACGGGCTCATGCATCATGTCGCTTATTATTTTGGGCGCCCATCCGTAACTGCCGCCCCCGACCATTACTATTTTTGTTTTTTTTGCCGCCATTTCACTGGACTCCTTAGTTTGATGTTTAAATTATAATATTTTTCTGAAATATTATCAATACCTTAAACGATTAAATTCTCTCCTGTAACGATTATAGGATGCTTGTAAATATTAATTGAAGGTTTATTTTGAGTTATGCGAAAGAATACGAAAAATATAATCAGGAAGCTTCCTGTACGCTCCGTTGGCTATGTTCTTCATAAAGAGAAAGGACATGATTTTGCGCTTAATTTACAAATTCATGATACAGCCGAACTGATTTATGTGGATTACGGACAGATAGAACTTTATATAGGGAAGCACAGGATATTGCTGAATACCGGTGATTGCGCGATTATACCGGGATGGGCGAAACATAGATTTAAAGGTGTCCAGGGAAAACCTTTCGATTTTCTTAATATAACTTTTGACGGAAAGGCCCAGAGCAATGTTTTAAACAAAGGCATTGCGCTTAACGCGGAGGAACGCAATATTCTTTTGAAACTCAAAAATGAGTATCTGACCGAACAGCCTTTTCACGATGAAATAATAGTTTCCCTGCTTAATAACTTTATCCTTCTCCTCCAGCGACGTATGACTGAAAGCGATTTTGAGCGGAAAAACGTGGAGCTTGTCGCCGAGAACAACCTGAACCACCGGACGGCGCTGGTTTCAAAGGCTTTGAATTATATAAGGACAAATTATATGCGCAGTATAAATGCCGCTGAACTCAGCCGCTATGTGGGGATAAGCGTACCTCATCTGCGGAACCTGACGCGGCGCGAAACCGGGCATAATATGCGTTATCACCTTTGCCAGATAAGAATTGAAGCAGCCAAGAAACTTCTTCGCGAATCGGCGAGCAATATAAGTTCTATTGCCGCGCAGACGAGCTATTCGTCTGTGTCACGCTTCAGCGAAGCCTTCAAGAAAACAACAGGAATGTCCCCTCGTGAATACTCAAAGTCCTTCGGCGATCCTTCTGAAAAACAGCGCGGTTAAGACGTGTTATTTTTTCTTTACGCTTTTTTTCTTCGGGATGTTCCATTCAGTGTCCGGGACCGGATGTGTTCTGTCCGGATAGCGCCAGCCGTCATCTATTTTATCAATGGGTTTATACCATGGAACATTACGGATTGTGCTGTCTAACGCTTCTGTAAAAGTGTTGCGTTTCTCAGGTTTTTCCGGCCAGAGAACATCTGGGTTTCTGTCTCCAATGCGGATTGTGCATGGGCCTTTTATTATGAATGGTTTGAGCGTGGTGTTTTTCAGCGCTTCCTTGACGCCTTTCTGTATGAGTTTTCTTGAAAGGGCAGGGGCGATGGTCCTTGCGACTTGAGATGCAAAATGTTTTTTTGTTATGACATATTTCATCTTGGGAGAGAGTTCCAGCGCGTCCTCGACAGTCGCCTTGTCGCCGGCGATGAAAAGGCAGGGAATGCCGCAGTCTCCGGCGAGTGCCATTGACATGGTGGCTTCGCTGAGTTTATATATTTCCCCCCCGTCTGTTTTTGTGTAGAGCAGGGAGTGCGGTGTCGAACCGTTTACCGTTCCGGCCTTGGCATGCATTCCCAATAAAATCAGAGCGTCGGTTTCCTCCATGTCGGGGTGATGCATGCCCATTGTGAAGTGCTGTTCCGAACGCCCGTGTATAAGCTCTATGCGTTCGTCAATCAGTTCCGGCATGATATTATAGCCCGCGCCATGATGGTCAAGAACAAGAACTTTTTCCGCGCCGCCCTCAAAGGCCCCGCGCGCCGCCGCGTTGACTTCTTCTGTCATAAGAACGCGGTTCCTGTGGAGAAGCTCGTAATTGAGCATGCTCATTTCTTTGCTTCGGTACTCATAAAAGACCACTCCGGCTATGCCTTCGATATCCACCACGATATAGACGCTTTTGTGTTTCATCATAAAAAAATCCTCATCGTTATTTTAGTTTACGAAAAACAAGGGCCATGCACGAAGAAGCAGAGGAAAATTTAAATTTTATCCCGTTACGGAACTCCTCTCCGGAATATTTCGCAATGTCAGTGTCGCTGAGAATATCACGCAGTACGTAAGTCCCAGCCGGAATTTCATCAAGCGATATATTCACGGTTTCTTCTTTAAAGCTGTTTCTGAAAATACAGATTATTCCATTCCCATTTTTCTGATACCTTGCGTATCCGTCCCACTTCTGTCCGGTTGCCAGTAGCTGAAATTCGGAGAGAGGGTTTTCGTTGATAAGATTTTTCAGGGTTGACGAAATATTTTTTATTTGCGCAACAGTATCAGGAGATATTTTTCTCAAATCTCCGGCAACAAGAGGCGTTCCGACCATGGCGGTGAGGACGTGTTCAACGTCCCGATTATTCTGGAGGCATATCAGGCTGCCGAGAATGCGTTCATTAGGCAGGAGATTGCAATACTGGTATAATGTCTCGCGAATCTTGTCCGCCTTGAGCGTTTCAGGCTTCATAGTACTCATGTTTGACGAGTGATGCAGCTCTGAATAACGGAGAGCGCCGATTGAAGGGAATTCCATGCCGAACGCTTCAAAACTGAAGTCAATTACAAGGTCAGTGAACTGTGTTTTTACCGCGTTGCGCATCTGCATCATTGAGAGATATTGTTCTGTCACGGAATCGGAAAAATCACGGTGGTGTTTATGTTCGCGCGAGGTGCAGCCGTAAGACATTATTCCGTATGGACTGCATATGTTGCTGAAATCGAGTTTGAAGTAGTCAACGCCATATTCTTTTGCCAGGCTTATCAGTTTTTCCGCCATGATATCGCGATGTTCAGTGGCAAAGCAGCGCGTCGTTGTTTTCCCCGCGCCGAAGCCGAAAGCTTTTGGGCTGCCGTGGTAATCCAGTATGTTGTCTTCAGGGCGAGAGCCTATCTGTCCATAATCGGAGCCGATGTTCAGCCAGAGACCGAATTTCATTCCTGACTGATGTACTTTGTCGGCAATCGGTTTCAAGCCGTTCGGAAATTTAGAACTGTCCATTTCCCAGTTGTTGTCGGTGAACCATCCGTCGTCAACGACAAACCACCTGAACCCCATTGCGGAAGCGCGTTCCACAAGTTCCATAAGCAATGCTTCATTTATATTCTTAAGGAAGGGCAGCCATGTGCAGTACATTACGCCGTCATTGTTTTTGCATTCGGGGAGTTCGCGGCGTATCATCTCACGGAAAATATTAGCTCCGGCGGTATTGCTGACGTTACCTTCATAAAGGCATATATATGCCTTATCGGTAGTGAACGCTTCTCCCTTTTTCAGAAACTTGCTGAAATCGGCGCTGCTCATATTATAGCCGCATGATATCCCGGTCGGCCAGTGAGGATATACCATATAATAGCGTAGAATTCCGGGCGCGCCATTACCAATGAAGAGACCTTCATTTAGTACAGCGTTGTGAACTTGTACAATGTCTTCATCGCCGTTTGCCGCGAAATTGGGTTGGGCTTTGACAAGACCGTGTTTCATGAAAACGGCGTCCGCGAATTCACCGGGACACGCGTTCAGAAGCTCGAAAAAAACTTTATGCAGACGCAGTTCCTTGTCAAGAGATTCTACTTCGAGCCATTTGGAACACCCCGGCAAATCCGGATATATCTCATAACACGCCTTTATTTTTGCCGAAAAAGACGGACAGAGAAATGATACTTTGACAATTTCACTGCCGGACGGACTTGTTTTCGTATCAATATTTTCCAGTTTGAGGAGACGTCCATCATCGCGCATATTCCCATCGAGTTCATGGACTTCCGGCTTGGAATAGGAAACAATCACGGTAGCGTTCAAGGTCAATTGAAACTCAGCCGCGTCGGGACGCTTCACATATTCCCGTCCTGATTTCTTATTAAATATGGAAACGGTTCGCAAGCCTCCGGCATCGACGGCCAGCTCGCGCCGGAAGAGTTCATTTTCAATAACCACGGAGTTACTAGAGATTTTGACAGGCATTATAAATTCCTTTAAATATGGTTCTAGGGAAAATTGACATATAAAACTGTATCGTGGATATTATATCAGTTCAAATTCTCTTTGTATTTAGCATTGAAAACTATTTTTTAACAAAAAACGCCATTAAGGATATTAATTCATTTTTCGTCAGTGAACAATTGGAGACGTATGTGAATTCCTGATAAGTTCTGCTATTATATTTTTTATCTTTTCAGATTTTTCGGATAATACTTTTATATCGGCTAAAACATCTTTAGCTTTTCCTTCATAGTAAACGGCCTCACTGAGGGTAGCATATTCAGATGCGAGTTTTATTAATTCGTCTATAACTGTCTGGAATTCCGGTTTAAGTGCATTTTCCAGATTCGTCCCCCATTTTTTTACAATCATGTTCTCAACGTCAAGAACGGTCGTTACGTTTTTTGTTAAGAGGCTGTCTGCCTCACATATATTCTCGTGTATTTTTTCCAAGCCTTGTATAGCTCCATTAAAGTATTCAGTCGAGGAAATTACTTTTGACAGTAGTTTTTCAGCTTCTTTTAAAATGCCGCATGCTTTATGGTTTATGTTATTTTTTCTGACTTGCGCAGATGTTTCTATTAATTCTAAGACTTGCTTTATGTCGATATTATTTATTTTTGCCTGTGTTGTTTTAATATTCAAAAGAGTCAATTCGACATCATATATATTTGCGTAAATATTGTTGATAAGTTCATTTGTTTCACCTGCTGGTCCCCAATAAAAAATACGTCCATCTCCAGGTAAAAGATTTAATTGAAGCTTTATCTTATTATTATTATATTTGCCTGCTTCTGAAAGAGAATATAAATCCCATAGTTTAAATTTCTGTTGATTGTTAATCTCCAATGTACCTGTTTGATTCTTCTGAATATCCTGATTTTGTATAACAAGAAAAACTCCCTTGGAATCTATCTTTTTCAGGACTCCTGCCGTCAATGCGTCTCCGTCATAAAAAACCTCTTCTTTTTTCCGGAGACTGCCCTGTGTTTTATAACTTATAAAGCCATGAGATTGCAACCATTGAAGATTTTTGGATTTTGCTTTATTTGAAGTAAGATGCGAAACGTCAAAGATTGTTTCTCCATAATGAATCGCGGAGCTTTGTATTGAAAAATTCTGGTTTTTTTGTCCAGGAAATGTTACAACTGATGTTTGCGTGAGTAAATGTCCGATGGGGGTAAAATTCTTTGCCGTTTCTACAACACAATGCCAGGCAGGTGATTGCATTCCCCAGCTATCGATTAATGTTCCCGGGTAAATGTAGCGAAGCCATGGCAGGCCAGCTCTGAGCCCATGAAACATTATCCCTTTTCCCCCGTTGGCAATTACAGAATACAGCATTAAACGCATTTCAGCTTCGTTGGGAAGCAAATAATGACTTGCACCGGAAAAACCTTGAAGCATAAACCATACAGGTGCCTGTGTCTTTTCTACAGAAAGTTTTACATCTTTTGCGATTACCCATGGATTGCTGCCCTGATAATAATTAACAGTTATCGGATATCTGTCACGGTAGAATACTGGAACATATCCAGCATAAGCTATGGCATGTCCTGAGAGGACGGGGAATGCAGGATGATTTTTATCCAGATGAGAGTAAAATGCGTTTTGCGCGTTTATGACATTTGCCAATTGAGACGATCCGGGTTCATCTGAAATATCATAACCAAGAATATAATCGTTGTATTGTTCAATAGTTTTTTTCAATTTTGCAAGATTGATCTTACGTCTTTTGCTTATGTTTTTTTCCAATAAAGTTTTACCCTGTAATAATTCTTCACGGGCTTCATGATCGCGTCCATCAGATCTTACCATTTCAAGCCGGGGAATAATCCGGAGCTTATATACAGAAAGCTTTTCAAACACACTGGCAACATTGGTATCAATATCTGCTGTTACAGTATTGAAATAAGAACTTTTGTATTCATTGTAAATTCTTTCAATACGATGTTTTTCATTTGGAAAGCCAAACCATTGAACAATATATCCTCCAAAAGGGAAAAAGTTTTCCGTCATGGGGAAATTCTTTTGTTTCAATTCATTTTCCGGAATTATATTTTTTCTGTTAATGGTGATGTTGTTTAATGTGAAATCCTGCCTGCAATTTTCTGTTAACTGCAAATCCGCCTTCAGAGATTTTTCCCAATTCCAAATGCAATTGAACCGTATGCTTTTACCGGGAAACCCTTTGAATTTCATTGTTGATCTTGTCATCCCATTTTGAACTTTAAGATAAGCTGTATCAAAAACGGATAAAGGCGTAATGGTCAGATCGGATGACGTTTTTTCTTTAAGGTTCAATAGGAAAAGGCCTGTAACAACTTTATCAGACGCATTGATTACAATATTCGTGTAATTTACGGCCCCTATCCTGTAAGAGGTTTGCCAGCTTTCTGTCTTGGCTAATTCCACGGGCTTGTAATGCCACTCAATATCATTCCGCCTTTTTCCGGAAAACCAGGAATATCCTTTTTCAACTTGCGTTTTATCAAATAAGCCTACGACAGCCTCTCCTGATGGACTGCTGCTTATTGCCGCCCAGCCCTCTCTTATATCTTGAATTTTTTTATAGCCGGAGACGGAATTATATTCATCCATAGAGATTTCCAGTCCCCCGGACGTCGGCCAAGTGAAATAATCATGCCAATTTCCTGTATTTTCATTTTGACCCAAACGAATACATTGTTTAACCGCAACAGAAAAATATCTAGGTTCGGAACTGTTATTTTTGATAGAAAGATTGACCTTGAAAAAAGAATCTGTACTGTTAAGTGAAATTACTTTATTTATTTCCAACCCTTTAAAATTTCCATTCGGCACAGAATACGAGAGTACTGCATTAACACTGTCATTATTCTTTTCGATAGTAAAAGTATATGGAAGCAATTTCAATATTTCAGGAACTGTTTCAAAGGCAAGTCCTGAAAAAATATCATGCTCTGTCCATTGAGTTAATTCCTTCCCATTAGTTTTATCGCAAAAACTTTTAACGCGTCCGCCGCAATAAGGCGCAATGACTAGTTTGATGAAACTGTTTTCCAATATAATATCTTTTTTATCGATTCCATCAGCCGCTATAATGTTCACAGTTGGAGGGTTGCATGTTTGCCTGTTTATGCCAGTGCTATCAGCCTTCTCTAATGGTTTTCCTTCTTTATAGTGCCCTTCAATATCAGATGGAGTTAATGCGCTTTTATACAATATCAACTCGTCGATAGTTCCCTTAAAAAAACTTTTCAAAGTACCATCATTATAATCTGCACCAAGAATTAAGTCATTGTTGTTTTTTACCGGACCCCAGAAATTTTTCCAGTCTTCAGTTATATTCAGTTCTGCCGCTAAAACACTATTGTCATACAATTTCAGGGCTTTGCCTCGCTCAAACACTAGTGCCAGGTGATGCCATGAATCGTCTCTTATATCATAGGGCATATTGATGCTTATCGGTCGTCCGCCGGTACATAATAAAACAGCACCCAAATGGCCTTGACGCAGGAATAATTGATAGCCCGGCGCCCATTTTTTATTCCAGATGTTACAGGGTGCTTTTGAAAGCAAGAAGGAATTTCCCGGAGCGTTCTTCGGAATATAAACCCATAATTCAACACTGAAATTATTATCAAAATTTAGCTTCCCAGTATTCCCACAGTTAATATAAGAGGCCTTACCGTCAAAGTTCATTCCTTTTTTTTCTGTCCATCTGCCGGTACACGGCAATGCCCCATCAATTTTGATGTCATTCGCGTTTTCAAGATCTATATGGAGAACAATATCAGGATTTTCTTTAAACTGCTCTTGAAGAATCTGCCATGATTTATAGTCTCCCGCCATTATCGAAACGGAGCAAAGAAACACTAGATTTACTAGAAACTTAATAAGTTTCGTTTTCATTTTATTACCTTTCTTTTTATTTGTCTTAATATGTTTTCAGTGAGAGTACACCGGATTTGCTGTTTAATTAGAAACATTTTGAATTCAATAAACTTTTAAGGCGAATACCAACCGTGTTGGATACCATATTGGTCTATATAATCGGTGAAACCATATTTCCCGCTTTGAAACCCGAATGTTAAATCTTCTCCCTTTATTGCTCCGGCATGTCCATCGGCAAACCAGAAGCTGGCCTTATTGAAGTGCCGTGTATGGGGAAGATAGACATACTGGCCATCCCCTGCATTGTTATCGTTAAGAAAGTGGCCCTGTGAATTACGTGGTTTGTATTTTGTATCTCCCAGAAGAATGCATTCAGACGCATTATATCTATGGTTGCCGTAGGGGCATGTCACTGTCTGTTTCAGAAAATTCCAGGGAAGATAACTTTGGTCATGATTTCTCAAACCATATTTGAAAAGATAAGAATTATACTGACCCAGCGAAGGACAAATATGAATTCCTTTTTTAGAATTGCTTGCACTTGGTATCCTGTCTACAATTGGTACCAGGCTGTAATCCATCAGAATTATATACCAGTCTTCAATTTGATCGGTTGTTCCATTTCGACATGGAGGTGTATATCCTTTTTCGTCAGTCGCATAAGATGTTAAAGCAATTCCCAATTGTTTCAAATTATTCAGACAAACAGAAGATTGTGCATTTTTCTTTGCAGTATTAAGCGCCGGTAAAAGTATTCCGATAAGCAGTATGATAATGGAAACCACAACGAGGAGCTCGACAAGCGTGAATGAGAATTTTCTTTTCATATTCCATATCCATTTTGTTTTCTTAAGGATGTTTACCATTAAATTTCAGGAAATTGTTTTATTGCATTAACAATCCTCAAACAATATTTATTCTTTGTAGGATACCAAGGGGCTGTCATAAATCCTAATAAAGATTTTCCATTCAAATTTTTGTTACAATATTCCACCGTCATTGATAAATTGTCGTCATTACTCCAATTGCTGGCCGTTGGAATCTGTTCATACCCAAGTTGGTCAAGTTTTGAATAGGCATTGACGGCTTTGAATGTCGCCGATTCTGGCTCTAAGTTGTAAAAATTCTTACCATAATACCAGTTACTTTGTAGTACATCAATAGGAACCCGATTCCGAAACAGATTCTCATCACAATTCCATAAAACGTCTGACCACATCCACGAGCGCATCCCATTTACTTTGATCTGTTCGAAATAAAAATTAAGGTCATCCCACCATAAATTGCCACTTCGGACTGTCTGATAATCATAAAACTTTTGATTTTCAAAATTTTCCTCATCCATTCCTACATGAAAGAATCGGGGAGAGGAAAATAATTCTGTCACTTCAGAAATCAATTCCCGACAACACTGATAATAACTTGGTGTTGAAACCATTCTGGAGTAAATACCTAACCATGTATCATGGCATGTTGAAAAGTTCATTTTAGGAATAGGTTCGATACCAAACCCTTTTATGCGTTTGAGTTCTTCTTTCAGTTTCTTTGGGCTCCATGCCCCTTTTACAGCTAATTCCGGGTGACTTTTATAAATTATCCCATCGCCCAAATCAAGCACTATCATGTTAAGACCATATTCAGACATTGATTTAAGCATTGTATCCCAACATTCTTCATTAAATTGTAAAGAAGGACAATACATCCTTTCTTTAAGGTAATCTTTTTCAAAATGCTTGGGTTGTGAATCCTCCCACATATTCATACCGATGTGTACCAATATGGCTTTTACTTTGTTTTTCATGATATTTCCCTATTTAGCTAAAGTTTTCCTATTTTTTCGATTACTTTTTTTCTGAATTCCATTCCGTTTAGAATGAAATCCACCGTTTTTTTTGCCGCCGGGATTTTTTAGAAAAAAAATTAAAAATTTTTCGACTTGTTTTTATGGGGCCCCAACGGACTAAAAATCCAACCCTCATAACAAAATGCCTTTATTTGCCTTTTCCGTCTCCTTTCCGGATCGCTTCTTGCTTTTTACCTCATTTTTGAATCGACACTGCCATATTTTTCATTTAAGAGGCCTTTTCGCGTGTCAGGTCTTGACGTATAGCACCTTTATTATAAGCAACATGCGCCATGCGCCCTAATAGGACTATATGCTATAATATGCATATAACCTTTAAGCAAACCAAGGAGCCGAAAATGAAATTCTCCGAACTTCTCTGCATGTCCAAAGCACTCGCTTGCCAAGTCAAGGTTGTTTTTGTCTATTACAGGGGATTTTCTTTCCCGCTGATTTGCACAGACCTGACTCTTACCGCAGAACAGATGATTGAATTTTACTCCGCGAGATGGAAAATCGAAAGCGGATTCAAGGAAATCAAACAGGACATCGGGGCCATTGACTCCCAGTGCCGCAATCAATTGTCTGTTGAAAATCATTTTAACCTTTGTTGTTTCGCCACGTCCCTTACGTGGATTTATGCCTTCAATCTCGAACACGCCCCCGAAAGGAGGCATCCCTCCAGGCACTCCGGGACTTTTTCCTTCGCCGATGTCCGGCGGAAAATCTCCGCCGAACTTTCCGACTGTTCCATTTTACCGGGGAGATGCCCCGAACAACTCATCCCCGCTATCAAATCCATTTGCGCCTCCGTTTTCCGATGGGCCGCATGAAACTTTTCCCCGAAAATCAGGGAAACTTCAGTTTAATAATTTAGTTTCATTATTTTCTTGAACTATCTCTTCTCTAAAAGATTTATCAGAGATATATTCATAACCAATAACAGCCATTGCTGTTGCAGCTTTTAACATCTGTTCCATGGCATAATCTGAATTGGCGGCTTTTGCAAATTCATATGAATGTAATGCGAGCTCTTTTTCTGCAATGCCAAAATAAGGATGAATTCCAGGCTTTACATGTGAAAAATCACCAAAATCAGAAGATCCCCTGCTTGTATACTGGGAAGTGGTTGGCTTCATTCCAAGTTCACTAGCAACTGTTACAAATAATTTGTTCAATGTCTTATTAGATTTATTAGACTTATATGAACGTCCGAAGTTTTCAATTTCGTAGGATGTTCCTGTTATAAGGGCTGCCCCAGCTGTAATATTTTTGAAACGTTTCTCCATAATATTAAGTAGAGGCTCTTCTGGAGCTCGAAGAAAAAAACGGCATTTTGCATAATCGGGAATTATATTCGGAGCTTTACCACCATCAATAATAATTCCATGTATCCTTGCTTTTTCTGGTAAATGTTGACGCCATGCATTCACCCCGTTGAATACGGATATTACTGCATCAAGTGCGTTTAATCCTAGTTCAGGTGCGGCAGCAGCGTGTGAAGCCTTGCCTTTAAAGGAAATATCAAACCTGCGTATTGCATTACTATCTGTGGATTCTAATGTCTGCCAAAATGGATGTGCCATGATAACAGTATCAATACCATCAAGAATGTTATTTTCCAGCATGATAATTTTTCCACCTTTTGATTCTTCTGCCGGTGTTCCCATGACTACTACTGTTCCATCTATTCCTATGTTTTTAATTACTGATAAAAGAGCCCAGCCAGCAGCAATAGCGGCAGAGCATATCAGATTATGGCCGCAGCCATGACCAATTCCCGGCAATGCATCATATTCAGCGACAAAACAAAATGCTGGTCCTTTATTGCCACTGACAGCTTTATATGCAGTATCAAGGCCGCCATATGGAGTTTCGACTTCAAACCCTAACTTTTGCAATAGTTCTACTTGTATGGCACATGCGAATTTTTCTTCAAGCCCCAGTTCAGGATG
>Ga0154588_1135_pt2 | contig 16663 bp, 10 predicted proteins | sample RifGroF2_FD_116017 | JGI IMG/M metagenome (GOLD analysis project Ga0154588, IMG submission 116017) | Lentisphaerae bacterium GWF2_44_16
CGCTTTTTTCCGGCGCTCTTCCGAAAAAGCGCAAAGCAATCCTTCACTGGTGCCGAGATGGACATGCGCGTCAAAAATTTTCTCCGGCATCCATTCTTTCAATTCGTCGCGCCAAATATTGATATGATCTGAAAATTTTTCTTTATAGACCGTCATTTAATGTTCCCCGTGATAAATTTAAAGGCACCTTCAATTTTTCCGAGCATCAAATCAACTTCTTTTTCTGTTATTATCAGCGAAGGCGCAAGGACAAGTATGTCTCCGTTGTTGCGGAGTATCATGCCGTTCTGCCAGCACCATTCGCGGATTCTTCCGCCGATACCGAGCTTCTTGTCCGTATCAAGCGTCACTGCCCATAGGAGGCCAATGCCGCTGACTTCCTTTATAAATTTATACTTCTTCTGGAGTTTTAACAGTTTATCTTCAAGATATCTGCCTGTTACGGCTGCGTTTTCAACAAGTTTTTCATTCTTGATTATTTCGAGATTTGCGATAGTCGCGGCGCAGGCGGTGGTATGTCCTCCGTAAGTGCTGCCGCTCCTGAATTCGTGGCCCGGGCCTTTTCTGAAAACATCAGCTATTTTGGGAGTAGTTACCGTGGCGCCGAGGGGAATAAAACCTCCTGTAAAACCTTTGCCTATCGTCATGATGTCAGGCACTACATCGTAATGTTCGCAAAAAAACCATTTGCCTGTTTTTCCGAAACCTGTCTGGACTTCATCGAATATCAGGACAATACCGTATTTGTCGCAGATGCCCCTTACACCCTTGAGATAGCCTTCGGGAGGAAGCGGATATCCGGTATTTGAACCCGGCAGAGGGTCCATTATCATCCCGGCGATGGTTTTCGGGTTTTCAAACTTTATAGTTTCTTCAAGTTCGGAGAGGAGTTTCCGGGTGTAATCTTTTTCGCTCATGTTTTCCGGGCAGTCGCGTTTCCTTGCCGCCGAAACAAAAAGGCATCCCGGCAGGAGCGGCTCAAAATATTCCCTGAACCATGTGAGTCCCGTTACCGAGCCGCCACCCAATGTGGTGGCATGATATGAATCTTTTCTGGCTATAAATTTATAACGGTGCGGCTCTCCGTTTTCGACATGGTACTGGCGCGCCATCTTCATGGCTGTCTCGTTGGCTTCAGAACCGCTGTTGACAAAAAAGCTCACGGAGAGTTCGCCGGGCATAAGTTCCGCGAGTTTTTCCGCAAGTTGAATCAGCGGCACAGTGAAAGTATCAACGTAATTCGGGAAGAATTCCAGAAGCTCCATCTGATTTTTTACCGCTTCTGTTACTTCCGGCCGATTGTGTCCGCAGACTGTTGTGAGAAGCGTGGCGAAGGAATCAAAGTATTTCCTGCCGTCAATATCATAAACATAACATCCCTCGCCTTTCGTGAAAATTTTCGCTCCTTTCGCCAGTTCCGCATTGTTTGCGAAATGCGGAATGACATGTTTCAATGCCGATTTTTTCAGACTGTTTTTTTCTTTTGACGATAAATTCATTGGTTTCTCCTCCTTGTTTGGATCGGCATCCTACGGGATTTTTCCTTCGGGAGCCGGTATTTTGCATGTATTTTCGGATTTCATTTTTTTCAGGTGTTCGCTGATTTTTTTAATTTGCGCGGTGCCGCTTTTTGTAGAAACAGCATGGGAGGCAAGGGGATTGTTTACGATTTCCTTGGGTGCTTTGATGTTGTTATATGCGGCATAAACGGAACCGGGCGGACATGTGGTGTCAAGGAAGCCTACCGTCAGCATTGTTTTGCATTTTATTCCTGCGGCAAAATTGGCGCTGTCAAAATAGGGGACAGTCTTTACGACATTTTCATTTTCGGGCTTGCCGTTTTTCATTTTTATTAACCCTGGCCCGCCGGAGGGCTGGGAGGCCAGTATTCCGGTGTGGTCGCAAAGCCCGGGAACATGAGCTATGCAGAGGCTCACCTGCGGGTCCAGGCCCGCCGCGACCAATGACTGAGTACCACCCTGGCTGGGGCCTGTCACTATTAATGTCCTGGCATCCCATTCAGGCTGCGCCTTTATGAATTCCAGAGATCTAAGTACCCTTAAAAACATACCTTTGAAATATATTTTATTCTTATCGTCGCAATCGAAATGAAGATATCCCTTCAGTTTTCCATCCCTCAATTCCTTATAAAAACTTTCCGGTTTCCCGTTTTCAATCCCGTGGGCATTTATGTCCATGGCAAGCATTCCCTCAGCGGCATAGCTTAAAGGTTTGCGGGCGCTCCTCACGCCTGCCCCGTGATATAAAATTATTGCCGGAAGACTGCCTTTCGCCGCCTTGACAGGTCTTGCAAAATAACCGGAAACAGGCATTCTGCCAGCGCAGTCTATTTTGACGTCAAAACATTCAATCCTGCCTTTCAGGTTTTCTGGAACTTCGGCAGGTTCCATAGTTGATTTCATGGGAACTTTCGCCAGTTCCTTTTTCCGCTCCTGCCAGAACTTGTCAAAGTCTTCAGGTACCGGACGACTTGCTCTTATATTCAAAGGCTCCACGGCGGCCCCGGCCGCTCCTTTAATGAATTTCCCTTTTTCTATTTCACATGAAAGAGTACATAAAACAAATCCAGGCCCTTCCAATCCGGTTTCTATTATGACCGGTTCCTGTTTCGACATCAAAGTACCTTTCAGAGTTTTTTCCCTGTCCCTTGTTATGACATAATTAAGATTTTTCCCTTCAATCGGTTTATTGCCTTCAAGAAGGAGAACATTGAACTTTATCTTCTCCCCTTTCTGATAAACAGCCTCCGGCTTATCGGTCAGGGCCTTTATCTGTATTTCTCCCGTTTTATTTTCCGCAAATAAAGATAGAGGGGCAATCAAACACATTGATAGAAGCGCTGTTAATTTGAAAGAGGCATATTTTGCCATCATATTCATTTTACTCCTTATGTTTTTTATTAACTGATTTTTATATTTTATCCGTGACGCCGGAAGCTGCGTGGAACGTATCATCACGTCCCGCCTCTCTTAACTAATTAGACTCTGTCTATATACTATAGTGTATTATAATTCTTTTTATAGATTTTGTCAATAAGATACTTGAAATTTTTACGGGAAAATATACTTTTTAGATTATGACTACTAAAAACATATTGAATTTGGATAACATGAAGCATACAAATCGTATGCTGGTGCTTGACATGCTTCTCCAGAATGGGGCCATGTCCAGAGTGGATATTACCCGCGAATTGAAATGTGACGGGACTACGATTACCCACATCATCAGGGATTTGTCCAGGCAGGGCCTTGTCCGTTCGGCCGGAATGGCGGAACCCAGCGGCGGAAGACCTAAAGAGCTTATAGCGCTTGATCCCGACAGCCGGCAGGCCATCGGCATAAGTTTTGAACCGCCATATGTAACCGGAATAATAACCGGGCTGACAGGGAAAATAAACTTCTGCGAAAAAATTTACCTGAGTGTCGATATTTCATCCGGAGAGCTTGTGGATATAATTAAGAAGCTTACCGGAAATCTTATTTCAAGAACGGAACGGAAAAAACTTCTGGGGATAGGCCTGACAACATTCGGACTTCTGTCACCTGAAGAAAATAAGGTGATAAATTCCAATTACTTTCCGGCCATAAAAGATATCCCGTTCATTGACATCTTCATGAAAGAATTTGATCTTGTTCCCAGCATTATTGATAACGCTTACGCGAAAGCCATTGCCGAGATCAATTTTTCAGAAACAGTCAGAAGCGGTGAAATGAGAAACTTTATTCTCCTTGATATTGGCGTGGGACTTGTCCTTCTGAACATTTGCAGAGGTGTTCCTGTCCTCGGCAGCGGCGGCTATGTCGGAGAATTCGGACATATCATAATAAATCCCGAAGGAAAGAAATGTTACTGCGGAAGAAAAGGCTGTCTTGAGACACAGTGTTCCATACCTGCCATTGAGAGAGAAGTTTCGGCAGTCCTTAAAAATATATCTTTTGATAAAATAGTATCCCTCTACAAACAGGGCGAAAAAAGGGTAGAAAAAATCGTTAATAATTCGGCCATGATACTTGGAAACGTGACAGGAAATATGCTGACTGTACTCCCGACAGACGAAATAATCTTCACCGGCAGGCTCCTTGAATTTGGAGATAAATATCTTGCGGTACTGGAAGAAGGCATACGAAAAACGGCGTTTCCTCTGTTCATGAAAAAAACCAGGATGCTAAAATCCCGAAATCCCGAAGAAAACGCGGCGCTTGGTGCCTGTTCCATAATTTTAAATTCCTTCTTTGAAGGAAATTCGCCGGACCTGAAAGATAGCAGGCAGTCATAAGACATCCACTTTATATCCTTATCATTTCTCCATATAGTCTATTAATTTTTGTGCGGTCATCAGTGTTTCCATAGCGTCTTCAACAGTTATGGTTACAGCTTTTTCACCGGCAATGTATCTGAAAAAATTATCATGTTCTTTTATAAAAGATGTATTCCGTTCTTCACTGACATCTGTTATTTCGATATCTTTCACTCCGTATCTGCTCAGATATATTTTTCTATCGCATGAAGAATAATACATTGAGCCTTTGTCGCCCGTCAGCCTTATTGTCCGTTCTCCCGGAGAACGGATATAATCCATCATAAGAGTTGCAATTGGGCCTTTTTCAAAACGGAGTACCGCGCCTGCCACGTTGGGAGAAGGTTTTTCAGGTAAATTTCCCAACACGTTGCTGAAGCCTATAATCTCTTTTACCGGGCCCAGAAACCAGCGCAGATAATCGAACTCATGTGTATAAGTAAGAATAAGACTGTACGGCTGCCTGATATAAAAATCACTCTTGGCGCATGTTAACGTATCATATGCGCCGAGAGAAACTTCTGCGCCGACGAGATTGCCGATGGAGCCGGCGTCCAATAGAGATTTGATGGAGGAATATGCTTTTGTATAACGGAGAACATAACCGACTGCCATCTTCGCCCTGGATGATTTCAGCGCCGTAATTATTTTTTCCGCGGAACTTATATTGTCACTTACAGGCTTTTCACAAAACACGTCAATATTTAACTTTAATGCTTCTACTGCCATTTCCGAATGAAGCGCTTCCGGGGTGCATATCCATACACAGTCAGGCTTTTCACATAGAGCGTCTTTGTAATTGACAAACGTTTTCTCGACTTTTATTTCTTTGCATATAGAATCCATATTATCGGCAACCGGGTCGCAGAGCCGGATGTTTATATCAGTTCGCGCATTTAAAAGAAGAGCATGCCGTTTTCCTATTGAACCGCAACCAGCGACTAAAACATTTTTTTTCATTTTCCCTGAGTTCTCTGTCTTTGATTACTTTTGCTTATCGAAAATCAGATATACGGAGAGATGAGCGTGCATCACCCGCCTGAATTCTTCGACAGTTCCATTTTTCAGGACTTTGCAAATATCCTTATGAGACGGGGGAGTTATTTTTTTTGACAATCCGCTAATTTTAGCCTTGAAGAAAGGCCTTAATATTCCCTGGAGACGCTTCAGCACATTATTTCCGGACATTTCATATAATTTCGAATGGAATGCTATTTCCAACTCTTCAAGTCGCAGCCTGCCTGTTTTCTTTGAATTTTCCTTTGCCGCAATATCTTCAAGTTCCCTGATATCGTTTTCCTTTTTATTATGAAAAATATAATCAGTCATTCCCAATTCCAGTATAATACGCATCTCAAAGATGTCTTTCCGGCAGTCTTCACTCATCACCCCGGTAGTTACCATACGTTCAAGGCCGATAAAGGCATCAGGCTGGGCCAGGGTCATGCCTTTCTTTTTTCTTGTCTCGACAAGTCCCAGCACTCTCAGCCTGCTCAGGGCTTCCCTTACAATATTTCTGCTGACCTTCAGGGTCTTGGCCAAGTCTTCCTCTTTTGGCAGAGCATCTCCCTCGTTCATTTTATTGCCGACTATATATGCATAGATCTGCCTTTCCACGGCATCGGCCAGCGTAACGGGAAAAACAGGATTTAAAGTTTCCATAAGATATTCCGTCTGTTTCTCAAAAAACTATTGACATTTTATTATGTAGTACATATAATACTATATATACTTTTCAGCAAAAAGTCAATAATCAATGAAGGAAAGAACGTGATTATTATGAAAAACAATACAGTTCCGGGAAGGTTTTCACTGGAGAAAAAAGTTGCGATAGTCACGGGCGGCGCCGGTTTATACGGGCGGCAGATTGTAAGAGCTTTGGCGGAAGCCGGCGCAAAGGTATATGTCGCATCAAGAAATATGGATACTCTCGAAGAATTTACGGCATCTGAACGTAAAAACGGAAATGAAGTTCATTCCGCATTCCTTGACCTCGCTGATGAAAAGTCCATTCTTAATATGACCGATACTATTTTCAGAAAGGAAGGGCATATAGATATTCTGATAAATAATGCTGTTTCGCGGACAATGAAAAACGGATTTAAAAGTTCATCATCCGAATTTGATGAAAGCATGCACATTAACGGGACGGGACTTTTCGTTATAACCCGTTCGACAGGGGATCATATGGCTGAACAGAAAAAGGGTTCTATAATAAACATCGGTTCTATCAGAGGCAGCACTGCGCCTCAGGCATCATTATACAGGGATACCGACATGAATTGCTGGCAACCGGACTACAACTATAACAAAGGCGGCATGATAAGTTTCACACAGTTTACCGCCAGTTATTATGGCAGATATGGTGTAAGATGTAATTGCATCAGCCCGGGCGGTTTTTATACAGAAAACACTCCCCGGCAATTTCTTGAGCGGTATAATGAAAGAACATGCCTGGGAAGAATGGGAAATGATTCTGATATCCAGGGAGCCGTAATATTCCTGGCCTCTGAAGCATCGTCATATATAACGGGAATAAACATGAATGTCGACGGCGGCTACACAGCATTCTGAAAAAAACATGAGCAGCATTCGATTTTCTGTCTGAAATAAATGAATGATAATGTTTCATCATTTATGAGTTTAACGAATAGTTTTTCCGAGTTGGAATATTTTTTTCATAATACGAATTCGAAGATTAAACGCTCTCTGTTCTTGAGAAATTTGGCGCTCCAAGTACAAACAGTTATGGATGCTTAAAAATGTTTTCCGCACTATGAAATAGGGGCTTGACACCAGTTCCGTTTTTCATCGCCTTGACCGTACAATACGCGGACACGTCTTCTGTTCGTTTCTGGCAATACTTCTGCGCCGAGAACTGGCGAGGCGGCTGGCTGAGAAAGGATATGATTTGATTGGTGTCAGTTGAAGACGTAAACGCTGAAATATCCGCTAAGCATGTCATTTTCCGAAGCAAAATGAAAGGTTGCGCGGGAAAAGTTTTCCAAGCCGCAGGAGTGGCAATTCCTCCGGGCATCAGATTTGACTGAAATCTCGAATCTTCCGTCAACTGTCCGCCAAAACCCAGGATCGAATATTCGGATAGGTCGGGTGATAAATTAACTCTGCTGAATCATGGTGCGTCAAGAAGCGTATTCTTAATTACTGTTCCATTTTTTGAGCGAAGAATAAGTGAGAGTTTAATGTTGGGATTTTCCGGAATTCTGAGAGTGAATTTTTCGCCAGGCGACCATTTTTTGCTGATATTTCCGATATCGCAAAGCTGTATCTCGTCCGATAACGCGCGCAGTGTATCAGGATCATAGCATTTTGCATACAGTATTGCGTTTTCCATTGGCTTGCAGGGAATTATTTCCAGAGAGAGACTGATTTTTGAAAAAACTCCTTCCGGCGCTACTTCTTCTTTCTTGACGATTTCCATGATATTAATGGAAGTGCCTTCTTTTCCTGAAAGCCATTTTATTCCGTTTACTATATTTTCGCCTTCCGGAGTATCAAGGGGTTTTTCCAGTTCTACGTCATGAGTATCGTATGTCAGCAACCCGGAAAACATTACTTTTCCTTTGCCTTTCTCTCCGCATATCACGACTGGCCTCTTATAGTAATTTCTTACTGGAATTATGCCTTCATCTCCCTTTTTTAACTGTAGGTGCGAATAATAAATTTGCTTGAATTTCAACCCTCGTACATTTCCCGCGGTGATCGGGTGCGGTTGGGACATGAAAAATTCGCGGTCTTCTTCCTTGTATTTTACATCCCGTGGATGGACTCCGACAGGAATATCGACTTCCGCGATTTCAGGAAACATGCTGGCCTGAACGGGAAAACGCATGAAACCGCACGAATTATGTTCAAAATATATTCCTCCTCCATGTTCTATAACATATTTTCTGAGGTCAGTGATGGAAATCCTTATTCTTCCAAAGCTTCTGCAGTCAGGGAAAACGAGGCAGTCATATTTTTTCAGGTTTTCAAGTCCCAGGTCCGTGATTACCGTGACGTCCATGTCTTGATTCTGTTTAAGTGTTTTAAGGAGCCCGTCAACGCCATAGGCGGAACCCTTGTTTTTATTCGGATTGAACAATGCGACTTTTATGGTGGTGTTTATTTTTTCAGGGCCCGTGATGTTTTCATGCTTTGCGTTTTTGCCATGACTGTATATTTCAATCCGGCTTTCAAGTTTTACTCTTGTTATTTCCAACATGTTTTTTATGATATTGAAATTGTTTGCCAGGAGATTTACATGAGGAAGCGCATGAAAAGATACTTTTGACGCCAGCGAGGGCCATAGGTTCCTGAGATTTTCGAAATCATCGCTGTATGAGGTGAATGCTTCATCTAAAAGCTTTTTAGCTTCATCATATTTCTTTTCTTTTGCGGCGAGCTCTGAGAGTGCAGCCAGATGTAAGGCATGTGCTCCCGTCTTGATTTGATTGAGCCTGGCCAGATAGTATACAATGGCTTCCGTCGTATAGGGAGTGGATTTATTTTTATACAGTAAAATCTCCAGTTCTTTTGTGGCAGTTTCGGTAGCTTCATATATTCGTCTCATCCAGGCGGCTGTTTCTCTGTCCGCGCATTTAAAATTAGCCTCTTTAAGCATGGCGATGACGGTTTTAGTTTCAAACACGAAATTCCAGTCTATGAACGCGATAAATACATTATAGAAAAATGGCGCGTCCTCAGTTCCGTAGAGGTCCCTGCAAGCCCTTTTTATGAAATCCTGAAGTTCGCTGTTTTTTGATTTATCCTCTCCGAATGTGTCCCATAAATCCAGGGCGACTTTTGAACGGGTTTTGTTTTCCGTGTACGATTCAGCCGCGTCATAGACGGCACTGCCGGGGGCTTTCAGGTTCCAGGAATATTCTGCCGCTCCGATACTTGACAGATCTTCAGGGCGGCCTCCGCCGTTGTAAAAGAAGATATCATGGGAAAACGGAGTAAAATATGTCAGAGGATAACGGAATGCTGATGAGAAATATCTGCCGTTCAGGGGAACTTCAGTTTCTTTTCCTTCCTGATAAAGAAGAACCGGCTGTCTCATTGCTTTTTTCCACCCGAGGTATTCCTGTCTGTTGCATTCGCGTCTTGTCAGATATGCGCCTGCCGGGATGATTTGTGAAAATCGTTGCATGTCATCGCTGTTTTTCAATTTGCCTTTTTTCATCAAGGGGGCGGGTGCTGACGGGTTTCCCCGATCAGGCCTGCATGTGAATGCTATGATTTTGTCCGGATATACATCCTTTATTCCGTGATAAAGGCGGTTTATCACGTTTGCATCGGCTTTTGTTCTGTCATCCCCGAAGCGTTTTTTGCATGAATCGCAACGGTCTTCCCACAGGCAGTTTCTGGCGTCTATGGAACGGAATACAATTCCTGAATAATCGCTGTCCTTCAGAAACTGGTTTAGCGCCGCTATTTTTTTGTCTATCAGTTTGTCTCTGCTCCAGCAGAAAAGTCCCTCCTTGTAATTAAGGCATCCCTTATAGTCCGGCTTATCAATGTCATAAATTGATATTCCTATCGCAAAAGTCTGCGGAAGCATTACATAGATGTTTCTTTCTTTTGCGTATGAGTTGACTGCTTTAAGCCATTTTCTCATTTCTGCTGTTTTGTATGCCGGACTACCAGTGCACGAATAAGGATCGTCTCCGCTTATTCCCCATATCATATTTATCTTGTGTTCGAGGGCCCAGTCAATGTATTTTTTGCCACTCTCCGCGTCATTTGTGCTGTTTTCCCAGAACCTTTTTCGGAATTCCCATTCCAATGAACTCGCGCATCTGTAAAGCACATCCGGCCAGTCCGAGACATTCACATCTGGAAATACCACGTTGTCATTGTCCCTGGTAATTAATTTGCATAATGTGACTGCCGCATAGAGAAGCCCCTCCTTGTCATGTCCGGCAAGAGCATAAATCCTTGCTTTTCCGTTGTTGATAGTACTTATGGTGTAACCTTGCGGGGTTCCGGGAAGGCTTGCGGGCAGATATTTTGTAAGGTTTCCGTTTCTGCTGCAGAGGACTATATAAATTTCTTCTTTTTCCGAGGATATTTCGGAAGGGGTTGTTTTGGACAGTTCTCTTAATGCACCGATGCTTTTCAGGAAGTTTTCCAGGTATTCCCCGGGGATGGACCCTGATCTGTTTGTGACAATCTTTACTTTTTCAGGCAAAGATGCCAGAGGCACTTTGATGTCTGCGTCGTTAAAGGTGATATTTTTAGGGGTAGGGATTATCACTATGCCGCGCTTATCAAGTTCAGCCAGAGATTCTTTCAGTTGTATGTTTTCATTTTCGAGATAGGCATCCCGAGTTTCATCCAAATTCAGATTGTCCTTGCTTATATCGGGTGGCGGGAGTGCAGTGCCGGCGTTCGCGTAATACGGAAAGGCCGTGAACAAAACGATACAGATTACAAAAAGATCAAAACAAACCCTTTTCATCCTTCATTCCTTATGGTATATCAGATTTTGGAAAGACTGTTTAACTCAAACGGTATCAGGGGACTTTAAAGTGTAAAATCTCCCCTTCCTGTCAGAGGCTGTTTCCGGGAATAATATACAGCATAAGATTGAAAAATAAAGGGATACTGAAACCCGTAGTATGTTTAACTGATTATGGAAGCGATGTTTTGAGCTCCATTCCTGCATTCCATGACATTCCCGGCTTGAGGGTGATTATCTTATAGAGCGGCTCAAATGTCGCGGCGGCCTGCTTGCCGGAATCCCAGAATATGAAACAGTGCAGGTCTTTTTTATTAAGAATATCCACTGAAAGCTTCAGCGCTGTCCAGGGGGCTCCGAATTCTACGGCACCGTTTGATATCTGAATTATGTTATCCATCCTGAAAGCCTTTTCAAGATCCTTGTCCGCATCCTTTGAGAGGCGGTAAAGCCTTATGGTAAATATTCTGTCAAAACGCTGGGTTTCGTTTCCATTTTTCATTATACCGTAACCGCTTTTCCCATCTTTCAGTTCGAGAAAACTGAGCATGTTATGATAGCGGAAGGAGAATCTGATATCTTTTTCAGTTGTATTTTTTATTTCAGTGGAGATTGTAATGCCTTTGGCGTTTTCAGAAACTTTGTATGTTTTCATTAAGAGAGCGCCGTCAAAATACTTTCCTCCGCTGACTTTGAGTTTATGTGACATGGAGAGAGTAAGCTGTCCGCCTTTTATTTCCACGTTATCAATTTCATAGGGTGCAGTTTGCATTGCAGCCGCTTCTGCCGGCCACCAGAAGGCATCCACGGCAAGCCCCAGATGCGCGTCCTGAAGCACAATCTCTGTGCCTTTACATTTCCAACTTTTGACGCGCCCTCCGCCTGCGGGATCTATTATAAACTCTTCATCACCGTTTTCGATAATCGCACGGAGTACTTCTGAGTTATCGATTTTTTCCGCTCTGCATGAGAGTTTGCCTGATTTTATACTTTTAAGTTTCAATGCATAATCAGGGATTTTGTTTTCCTCTGCCGCTTTCTGAGCGAGTTTTGTTCTGTATTCATTTTCAAATGCCATGATTTTTTTTATTTCAGGGAGTCGTTCGTTTTTGAAACGCTCCATGTCTGAAGGCGTTACTTTAGTTCCGTAAACGGGGCCATTTTTATATTCTTCCACTACGAAGAAAGAGAATCTCAGGGCCCCGATATGCACAAGCATTCCATCCTGAAGTTCCTGCGGGGAAAGCGCCGTTTCGCCTTTTGCGTTCGAGAAACAGCAGTTAATCTGCGGTTGAGTCAGAACATATTTTTTGTTTTTCGGCAGATTTGAAACGGAAAGTTTTACAAAGACATCAGCCTTCTGCCAGAAATTTCCTACGGCGATCATGCGCTTGCCGTTAAGTTCATATTCTATCCCCTGGACAATGGACGGATTATTTTTCAGTGAGGGGAGTTTCTCGCTGAAGTTTCCTCCTTCACTCCAGAACTTCGGGAGGTTTACAGGAGGCGCGGGTGTTTCGATTTTGAATGAAAAATCGTTGATTTTTTTGCCTTTGAAAACGAAATCTTCATAATCTGCTATGAGCGTATTTGCCTGAGCGAGCGCCGTCCAGTATCTGGCATCATATCCGCGCGGAAAAATATATGCTATGGCGCCTTCCCATCCGTTCAGAAAAAATGAAAGGAACTCAAAACTTATCGCTTCCGGTTCAGTTACCCAATCGCTTCCCTGATAACCGTGAGGGAATGCTATCAGCTTAGGTCTTTTAGCGGGGTTGTTAACATGCCTTGCGACAAAATCCTTTATTTCTTTTGCCGCTGTCCATACTATCAGATGCACTCCTGTGTTATATATATAAGGCTTAGTGAAACTATGGAAGACATAGGGTCCCCACGGTTCCAGTACCGGGAGTTTTTCCAGATAGTCCAGCGGATTGTACTGGGCAAAATCACAGTTCGAATTTTCAATCAACTGACTCCATGCTATTTCCGGGATGAAGTGCGAATCAAGCCCGGCTTCCTTTCCTATGCTGTTTATATTTTCCTCAAGGGTTTTCAGCATTTGGGCGTGCTGCCAGCTTCTGAATTTTGTCCACTTTTCACGTTCAGCTTTTACAATGTCTTTAGGCCAGAGCTTATTTACTTCATTTTCAGGAAGGCCGCTGTGTTTTATAAAATCCTTTTTGCAGTTATCGCAGAAGCATCCCTTGAAATCAAACATGTAAGGTTCCCAGTTGGGCATGATGCTGTCGGTAGACCTGTCTTCGACGAGAATTTTTCTCAGAGGCTTAACGATATGCTCCTTGAAATATTTCCCCTCTGTATAGACTTCGACCGGGCATATGGCGTCAAAGGCCCCTTCCTTGTAATATGAGCCGTCCGGCATCTTAAATTTAGCGCTATCAGTTTTTGGCGCCTGTCCGAGACGGTATCCGTTGCATAGCCAGTACGGCTGCACATAGCGTTTGATACCTTTATCTGAAAAGCCTTTCAATACATTTGCGGGACTGCCGCCTATATGGACGACATTAAAGCCTGCGCCCTTATAGAATGACGTAAGCATTTCCGCGCCTTTTTCTGTGTCGAAATCAGCGTCTCTGTTGAACATCACGCCGCTCTCAAATATTTTCGGCGTCTTTCCTTTTACTGAAGGCAGTACTTTCAGGTCGAAAGACCTCGGCGGTGTTTTGTAATCGCCGTCTTCGTACCAGTATTTTCCCGAAGAAACGATGCCGGGAGGAAGTTCCGTATGGAGCAGAAATGCCAATCCCTGATATGTTCCGTAATTATCTTTCTGGAAAGTGTTTTTAAGTTTATTTACATCAATTTTATATTGGATATACTTTTTTCCGTTTTCGGTAATTTCTTTTTTCTCTTTTAGTTCAAGTGGAGTACGGGGTTGGACAAGTTCCACTTTCTCCGGCAGTTCGAGATATATGAAGGGCTTGTTGATTTTTTCACCTTTTTCATTGCGGCAGGAGAGCGTAAGGATGCCTGGATTGCTGGAGGATAGGCAGAAAAGATTGTCGAGAAAAGAGAATGGTATCATGCGGACAGTAACGCCGTTTTCTATATTGACCTTATGCAATTGTATGTCGTCAAAAGCCGCTTCACCGCATCCGTAAAGGCGCGCATAGAGAGTGATATATCCGGTTTCTTTCGGCACCAGGAAATTTATCTCCCCTTCTTTCCATGTCTCAGTGACAGGGAAATGCTGCAACAGCATTTTGCGGGTTTCTTTTCGCTGATTTGCTTTTTCCGCCCCGTCATAACATGTTACTGCCATCGTTATGCTGTTCAGTCCGGGGACATCTGATGAAAGCTTGCCTTTGTACTTGAAGCTCAGTAGGTATTTTGTTGATTCCTGAAGCTGCGGAAGCTTTACCGTTGTGGAGTAATAATTGGACATGAGCGGATTTTTATCTCCGCGTATTTTGTGGGCTTCCGGCGGTGTCGATATTAGGATATAATTTTTTCCTTCCGGCGGATTATCTTTCAGAATTTTTCTTCCCGTTATCGGCTTTATGCTTTCCTCAAGTCTTTTTTCCTGCTCTTTATCTGTTGTATGAATATGAAAGTCTGAATACCATCCTTTCGGGTTTCCGCTCTTCTCATCGATTTCTTCAAAGGCCCCGTTTATCATGATATTTTCACCGGATGGAACGGCTTTTTCCTGAGTGCTTTTAGACAAGTCGATACTTACCCCGCCTGGATCAAATTGGGCTGATGACTTAGCGGTGCTTTTTGTTTCCTGAGATTTTTTTTCCGGCGCGTTGCATGCATGGAAAATCAGGGATGAAGAGATAATTCCGGTTAGAAGCAAAATCTTTTTGAAGCCCTCATTGCGCGAAGAATTCCTTGTCATATTATATTCCTTTCTTTTGTGATTCTGATTAGTTACTGTTCAGGTCTCCAGAAGTCAGACTTATTTGCACTGCTGTCATAAGCCTGGTCCGGTATTGTGGAACCTTTCTTCCAGTCTACATGGAAATCAGAGAAGACTACATTCGCTCCTGACGAGTGTCTGAATTCCATGGGGTTAGTTCCGGTGGTTACATAGTAGCCTATGAGCGCTATGGTTCCTTCAGAAAGAAGGCATGCCGCCGATGGTTTGGTGAAGCGCGTTATTTTTCTGCTGGAATAAAGATAGACACCTGAACTGTATGCGTATCCGTAGACGGTGGAACTGATGTCTGGTATTCTGGTTAGTGATGGGCAAAGGAATTTTGATTTATAAATAGTGCCGGAGCTTCCTTTCCATATCGCGCCTATGGATGTCATTGTGTTGGTCGAACTCAGGTATTCAGCAACAAGGCTTGTGAGCGGATTTTCACGATACCAGAATTTTTCGTTGGCAGCAGCGTAATCTCTGTATGGCGGGAAATAATCGTTATGGTCCTGGACGTACATACAGAAAGCCTTGCCGACTTGTCCCAGCGTGTTGGCGCAGCTTATTCTGCGGGAGAATTCTTTTGCCCTGTTGAGGGATGGCAGAAGAAGGCTTGCCAGAATGGCTATTATCGCTATCACAACGAGGAGCTCGACAAGCGTAAATTTGACAGTTTTATTTATATGTATCAAAGAGACCTCCTGACTGTACGGTCCCTGATGACGGCGACATGACATCCTTGAAAACAACACGTCCAATGTGTCCGTCAAAAAAGAGTACGTTTCCTGATTGGATGTGACGGAACGAGAAGGTATTTAGCGCATCTCCTGCTATTATATGTCCTTCATTCATGATTGTCGGAGGACTATTCGGGTAATCTTCTGCCTGTACCCATTCACTGGTCCAAGCTTTTTCAGAGGGTTTTTTAATCATGGTTACTTTTGGGGATTTTAAGTTATCGTTTAAAGGGGAGCCCGAAGTTATTCTCAATCCCGGACAATATGAAACGGGAAAATCATTAGGATAAGTGTATGCGTGGGAGGGGCATGTCATGGCTATCGGTTTTCTGATTTTTTCGGCATTTGTAGGGCCGAGCCTGTAAAAGTCATTCGGACGCGCTTCTATGTTCAGATAGGGAGCGAGCCTGTAATACCATGCCGGGGCGGCGACAGTTGCGTACCCGCTCCAACTTGTATTTACCGTATCGTAAGCCACGGGTACCCAGTCCTGAAAGTCATTGATGTAGGAAACAGTTGCCGAAGCCATTTGTTTGAGATTGTTCGCGCAGCTTATCTGCTTGACTCTTTCCTTGGCTTTTGAGAGCGAGGGCAGGAGCAGACTAGCCAGTATTGCTATCACAGCGATCACTATGAGGAGCTCGACAAGCGTAAATCTAATTGTTTTACCTATATGTATCAAAGATGCCTCCAGTCTGAACTGTACCCGATGAGGGGGACATTACATCTCTAAAAACAACACGTCCGGCATGTCCATCGAAAAAGAGTATATTGCCCGACTGTAGATGGCGAACGGAAAAGGTATTATAGGTATCTCCTAGTATTATATGGCCTTCATTCATTACTATCGGCGGATTAACGGAGCCCGGCGCAAAATCCCATTCATTCAGCCATGCTTTTTCAGATGGCTTTTTAATCATAGTTATTTTAGGGGAATTTAAGTTGTTGTTCAGGGGCGCCCCGGTAGCTATTCTCAGTCCCGGACAATATGAAACAGGGTAATCACTGGGATATGTATATTTTTGAGAGGGGCATGTCATGGCTATCGGTTTTCTGATTTTTTCGGCACTTGTAGGACCGAGCCTGTAAAAGTCATTCAGGCGCGGTTCGATGTTCAAGTAGGGCGCAAGCCTGTAATACCATGCCGCCGCCGCCGGTGTCGCGTATCCGCTGAAATTTGTGTTCACTGTATCATATGCGAACGGTACCCAGTCCTGAAAGTCATTGATGTAGGAAACAGTTGCCGAAGCCAT
>Ga0154588_1138_pt1 | contig 16556 bp, 15 predicted proteins | sample RifGroF2_FD_116017 | JGI IMG/M metagenome (GOLD analysis project Ga0154588, IMG submission 116017) | Lentisphaerae bacterium GWF2_44_16
TACAATATTGAACCGGAGGCGTTTATATAGCCAAGCGGATTCCCATGGGCATATATTATTATGCCCCATATATTTCCAATATTTTTATTTATGGCCTCTACCAGAGCATCAGGTTCATCTACATTGACAACATTATAACCGTATCTTGTAAAATCATCAAAAAGAATGCCGATAGTTCCACCCAGATTAAGAACACGATCATAAAGTCCTCCTCCTCTCATGATATCTGCGCGAATCAGGACATTGGGAACGGAGACCATGTCAATCGTTTTTATGCTCGGATAACGTTTATCTACTTTGTACGTTACAATCCTGCACCATTTGTCGAATTCTTCAGGGTCAAGTTCGACGATTTTCGCCAATTCTTCTCTGCTTGAATACATACTTTCGGCTTTATAGTAACGTCTTGGCTGGCCACTGGAAGCAGAGGTCGCTTCCCATCCTGTTTTTTCTTCTTCTGACATAATTAAATCCTTTATTTTTAACCACGGAACACACAGAATACACGGAAATTTTAAAGAGAAGAAATCAAAAAGATCATTTTAAAGTCTTCTTTCCTTTTCCGTGTATTCGGTGTGTTCCGTGGTTTAGTTCTTTTTAATAGTTCAATGCGTTGAACCTGATTACGTAAGCGGCAACGCCGGAACCCAGGTCGAGAGCGTTATCGGATATCACATCAAAGCTCACTTTTGCGTTGAAGACCTCGGAATCCAGCAGTTCAATGACCTTGTGGAGCATTTCCCGGAGCAGACATTTGTCATCGTTGGAGAAAAATTCCACGGCAATGATGATTTCAAGCTGCATGGTACGGGCAGCGCCGCCGCCGCTTTTTCTGAACGAAGATGAATCGTAATTGACGATGGCCGCCGGAAGTTTTGGAGGAGGGGTGCAGGGGGGAACCTTGAACTGTCAAGGTTTCCTCCGCGAACAAAGATTGTTCCGGAAAAATTTTTGCATCCTCGCCCTCCGTCGCACGGAGGCGCGGTCCAGCGGCGAAATCGCTGGTCGCCCAGCGGGCGAAATGGGTACTGACAGATCTGTAAAGATACATCATTCTGTCATCGCATCTGCTAGAGTTGTCAGTTGAATCTCTGGTCGATGAGCAGGGCATGACGAAGTTCGTCATATATGCTGACGGCTTTTCTGAGATGGTATTGTATGTTCTGTTTTCTGCAATTAAAAATCCGGGCTATGTCCGAATAGGAGAGGTGAGGCTCCTTTATTTTAGCGAGCGCGATGCTGAAAGTCTCCGGGTATTTGTCTTTCATGTCCACAAGTTCGAGGACGCATTTTGCCATGGATTTTATGAGCTGGTCATCGGGACTCGGTACCTTTGAATAAGCCGGATGCATGGAGGCATAGGCTTCGGCGTATGAAATATCCTCCAGGTTTACTTCAGTTATCGGGCGCGGATTTGACTGGGCTTCGCACGAGGCGCATGGAGAGGATTCAAAGGAATCCGCTTCATTTGCCGTATATTCGCAGTTATGGCATGATTTCATTTTTGTTTTACCTTTCTTATCGTGAAACGACATCCGTTTCGAGTTTTATTTTTACACCGGGAATGACGGAGAGGGCGCATTCCGGGGAGTCTTTGAGTTTTTGTTTAATCTCATCCCTGTGCAGATTGAGCCAGAGGCGTATTTTCTTTTCATCCACCGAAAGAAATTCGCGTGGAACTTCCCCGGGGCTGGCGATTTCAAAGGAAAGCGTTGATTTTATCGCCACGTTTTCGGCCCCGGGCCTGACAGAGCCGGGATCGTATTCGACGAATGAAGGATTGAAGAGTTCCGTATCTGAATCTCCGAATTCGTCTCTGGCGAGCTCTTTGAAATATTCCTGTTTCTCGGAACATTCTTTCTGTTCCCGCATAAATTCCGATTGCGCGGCTTCATATTTGTGGAACTGTTCATCGGCATAGAAGCTCAGTCGGGACTTGAGTTCTTTCTTGACGCTTTCCAAAGGGGCGCGGGCACTGTCGGAGGCCTTTTTTATGGTTTTGAGGGCATCATTGAATGGCCTTGAGAAGTCCCGGCGCATTTTTTCGAGCTTATTGCTTGTTTTGGTGATGCCGCTTAGGAGGCCCGCGCCCCTTTTGAAGCTGTCCTCATCAGATATGGTTTTGAGAGTTCCGGCTTCCGCGAGAAGTTTATCCCTTTCGACGAACCAGTCCCTGCCGATTGTAACTTCCTGTGAAACTGACGGAAGTCTTATGAGAAGATTAGTTGCCATGATTTTTCCTTTCTTATTCTGCCTGATTATTCTGCTGGCGTTTCATGAATTCATCTTTAATCGCTTCCCTGTGTCCATCGGTGAATTCCGGGTTGCAGCAGATGAGAGCGGCTTTGAGCATGTCATCGGAAAGCTCGTTCCATAAACGGCCTTTGTTTTTTCCGGCCGGGACCCTGTCTAAACTTTCCATAAGATTCGGAATTTCCTCTTTTAGCAGATGTGGAGAAAGGATTCTGAGGGCGTCATTTACAGTTTTTGCCCAGAGCATCTGTTTGCGGAAATGCTTCCATTCGCTTTTCAGTTTTCCATTCGCGTCAAGGCATATTCCGGCCCTGCGGATTTCCGCGAAGGAACATGAGTGTTCAACGATGTTCCCGTCTTTTTCAAAAACAGCGGATACTGTTCCGGGAGTGAATTTATTTATTTTATATTTGCCGCCCTCCGAAACGAAGATGGCGAGGTTTTCTTCAGTAACAGATGATATGTAAAACTCCGGCAAACCCATGAGAAGGGCGGCTGCCGGAAGTTTCAGTCGCGACTGTGTTTCTTTTATTATGCCTTCCAGTTCCGAGAGAACACCGGAGATCATTTCTGAAATACTGATGATGTCTTCGAGAATTTTTGTTTCCTTGAGATTTATTAACGCCCGATTGCAGTTCATGATATTGTTTCCTTGTTTTATTGTATTTAATGTAAATGTATGTTTATTGTAAACAATTATTGAGAAAGTTAAGTATCTCACTTTTAGGGAAGCGCCATTCCTTGCCTATCTTGTAAGCCCTGATTTGCCTACTTCTTACTTTTCTGCGAACTATCTCGGGTTTAATTTTTAGATAATCCGCCAGTTCAACGACCGTCATCAACTCTTCCATCACATACTCCTTTGTTTTGTTGTTTTTACTATTCTATTGTTTATTATAAACAAAAGCAATAGAGAAAAAATAAAAAAATTGTAAAAATTTATTGTAAAAATTTTGTAATCGATTATAATAAGAAGTATATAGTAGTAAAAAGGCTGGAAAGAATAAGGGAACGGGGCAAAAGGAGAGCTTATGAAAATCACGAAGGAAGTGAAAAGAGCGATAAGAAAAGCGGCGGAAAATTACGGGAACGTGTATCAGCTCAGCAAAAAGCTTGGAATTGCCCACAGCACTATACTTTTCTGGCTTGACGGAAAAACCAGCAGCATAAGCGGCGATATATGGTATGAAAAAGTGAGGCCCGTAATTAAGCCGTTCATGGATTATACTAACGAAAGGCCATCCGAACTGCACATGGTAACGGAAGTCCCCGGGACCTATGCCACGGAAGTGAAAGCGGCCAAAGAACTGAACGAAGTGCCGGTATTAAATTTTGCCGAAGCCGCCGGATATGACCCGGCATTTGAGCCGTTTGACGATTATGCGCTTAACTGTTCAGGCGAAACGGCGCTTTTTGATCTTGAAATCAGACCCGGATATTTTGCGCTGAAGGTTGACGGTGACAGCATGAGCCCCGTGCTTCCCGACGGTACTATAATATATATAGCCGGCGGAGAATACGCTCAGAACGGCGATCTCGTCGTCGCCAAAATAAGAGCGTCAGGGCAGGTTGTGGTAAAAAAATTCCGCAGGGAGGACGATACGATTGTCCTCGAATCGATAAACCCCAGCGGTCAGTCTTTCAACTGGAAAGTCAGCGAAGAACCTCTCGCCTGGATGTGGCCTGTTATAGAATATACCGTGAAAGCACGTCAGCAGAGATGGGAAAAATCAAAGCGTCCGATGCGCCGATTCATTGATTCAAAATGATTTTTCTATGAGTTCTATGGTTTTATCTGCGGCCCCTTTGTGAACCGATATCGCTTCCAGTGCGCGTTTTCCAGTTTCCTCACAGAGGGATGGATTTTCCAAAAGCTGCCGCAATGTATCCTCAAGCTTTTCGTCGGCATCGACCGTGAAAACAGCGTTCTTCTCAAGGAGCGCGTTCAGAACGAAACGGAAATTGGTGATGACCGCGCCTGTAATTATGGGTTTGGCAAGAAGCGCCGGTTCTATCAGATTGTGGCCTTCATCATGCCCGGCGAGGCTTTTTCCCATTATCACGATATCGGATTTCTTTATGAAGGCCAGCAGTTCCCCGGTAGTGTCGGCGAGAAGACAGTCAAGGTTGTTTTTTTCAGGAGTGGCTTTAAGGGACCTTCTGTGAAAAGTTATTTTCAGATCACTGAGAGTTGACGCTATTTCGGAGCCTCTCTCTGAATGGCGCGGGACAATAACCAGTTTGATATTGGCAAAGTCTTTCTTGAGTTTAAGGTAAGTTTCGGCGATAAGTTTTTCCTCCCGGGGATGAGTGCTTGCCGCAAGCAGGATGGTGGAATTACTGCTTCCGAAGACCTCAGACAAATCCAGATCGGGCATCGTTGAAGATACTTCCTGATCGAATTTTATATTTCCCGAAACCTTTACGTTTACTTCCGGAGCTATGGATAAAAATCTGGAACAGTCATTTTCGGACTGCGCGCATATCAGGTCAAAATGTGAAAGCAGCGGCCTGAAAAAGTTTTTGAACTTCAGGTAACCCTTTACAGACCTGTCTGATATTCGCGCGTTTACCAGAACAACTTTTCCATATTTCCCGGCTTCGGAAATAAGGCTGGGCCATATTTCAGTTTCCAGTATTACAAGCATTGAAGGATTTACAAGGCGCAGTGTTCTTTTTACAAAGAGGATAAAATCAAGCGGACAGAAAAAAACAGGCAGGTCTTTCGGAGCTTTTGAACGGGCAAGTTCCTGTCCCGTGGTGGTGGTTGTGGAAAGGACAAAACGGCGGGACGGATTCTTTCCCTTCCACTTTTTTATCAGCGCCAGGGCCACCATTGTTTCTCCGACGCTTACGGCATGTACCCAGACAGGTCTGTCTACTGACGTTAGAAGCTTTTTCTGTTCGGATGAAAAAATTGCGAAACGTTCAGCGAAGGTCGTTTTGTATCCCGGTCTCCATATCAGTTTATATATCAGGCCGGGAAGAAAAAAAATCAGTCCCGGAAAAAAGAGCATATTGTAAAGGAAAATCATAAGTTAAAAATCCTATTCCACCGTAACGCTTTTAGCGAGATTTCTAGGCTGGTCGATGGAGCATCCGCGTTCTTTCGCCACGTAATACGAAAACAATTGCAGAGCGACAACCGTTGGTATCGGCGTGATGAGCTGTGACGATCTCGGTATCCAGATAATATCTTCGGAATAAGTTTTGATTTCTTCGTCCCCGATTGTAGCCGTGGCGATAACAGGGGATTTGCGGGCCCTGCACTCCTGCATGTTGGCAATCATTTTGTCTTTTCCGGGGATATCGTTCGCAAGGGCTATTACTGGAACTTTTCTTTCAAGCAGGGCGATGGGGCCGTGTTTGAGCTCGGCCGCATGATATCCTTCAGCATGTATGTAACTTATTTCCTTGAGTTTCAGCGCGCCTTCCATTGCGACAGGATAGAGATAGCCTCTGCCTATATAAAAGAAATCTTCGGCATCCGCGTATTTTTTTGCTATTCTCTCGATATCGGAAGCTTTTTCAAGCACCTGAGTTACGAGCGCCGGGATTGATTTTATCTCCTCGACAAGCTTCATCCCGTCATGGCGCGAAAGGCGTCTGCCTCTGCCGAATTTGAGCGCCATTATCAGGAGCACCGCGACTTGGCATGTGAAAGCTTTTGTGGAAGCGACGCCGATTTCAGGGCCCGCGTGAATGTAAAGGCCCTGCCCTGTCTCGCGGGCTATTGTGGAGCCTACGACATTACATATTCCGGCGACTATGGCGCCCTTGTTGGCGGCCTCGCGGACGGCGGCGAGAGTGTCTGCTGTTTCACCGGATTGGCTGATTGCCAGAACGAGCGTGTTAGGTTCAATTATTGGATTCCGATAACGGAATTCAGCGGCCTGTTCCACTTCGGTCGGAATATTGGCGAGGTCTTCAAAATAATATTCAGCCATCATTCCCGCATGCATGCTTGTACCGCAGGATGCTATTACAATCCGGTTTATCATTGCCATTTCGCGGGCGGAAAGATTCAAGCCTGAAAGTATGCCGTTTGCCTGGGTTTCGTCGAGACGGCCCCTTATGGCATTCGAAATGGCTGCCGGCTGCTCGAAAATTTCCTTGAGCATAAAGTGCTCGTAGCCGCCCTTTTCAGCGGCCTCGGCGTCCCAGTCTATATGTGCGGTTTCTCTTGAGACGGGGACGTTGTCCAGGCTCCTTATGTCAATCCCTTCCGCGCTTACCATGGCGATGTCATTGTCGTTCAGAAAAATGACCCTTTTAGTGTAAGATATTATCGCGGAAATATCACTGGCGATTATGGTTTCGGAATTTCCCACGCCTATTACAATCGGGCTTCCGCGCCGCGCCGCGACAAGGACATCCGGAGTGTCCGCGCACATTACAGCTATCCCAAAAGTGCCTTCGAGTTTTTTCAATGCCGCCGCGACAGCCTGAACGATATCGCCTTCAAAGCATTCCGCTATCAGATGAGCAATGACTTCGCTGTCTGTTTCCGAAACGAATTTATGGCCTTTTGCGGAAAGGTGTTTCTTGAGCTCTACATAATTATCGATGATGCCGTTGTGAACGATGGCTATACGTCCTGAATTATCGGTATGCGGATGAGCGTTGATTTCAGTAGGCGGGCCGTGGGTTGCCCATCTGGTATGAGCGATACCGGAGCTTATATCTGAAGAAGCGGAAGCAGGTAATTTTTCAGCGACTTTTTTCTGAAGCTCGCTGACTTTTCCCTTTGCCTTTATAACAGAAATAGAATTATTTTCCATGACCGCTATTCCGGCAGAGTCGTATCCCCTGTATTCGAGCCGTTTCAGTCCGTCAATTAAAGTATTTACAACATGCCTTTTGCCAATGTATCCGACAATTCCGCACATCTTATGTTCTCCGTGTTCAGATAAAGTGTAGATGAAAGGGATTAATCTAGCGATATAAAGGGCATTTTTCTAATTTCTTTGTGAATTTATTTGCCCGAATTATTTCTTTAGAATTGCCTTCTGAACGCCAGCGGCCCCATGCCGGTGGCTTTTCTGATTACTTTTGAAAAATAACATTTATCAGGGAAGCCTACAGAAGCGCCTATTTCATAAATCCGCATGCCGGTTTCCCTTAACAAAGATAATGCCTTCTGTACCCTGAGATTTGTAATGTAGGAACCCGGGGTTATCTGCATTTCCGATGTGAATATCCGGTTCAATGTTGTTCTGTGAATCCCCAGGAAATCACATGCGACATTTACATTTATGGTTTCGTTTTCATAATTGTCCCGAACGAACTTTATAAACTTTTTTACGAGGGCCGCATTTTGAGATGATTCTTTTTTCTGTCCGCCTGCTATTGCGAGTATTGTATAGAGCGTTGCGCCCAGGAGACGCTGTGTGGATATGTCGAATTCGCGTATGCCCTCGTCAAGTTTTATGAAGAGGTCTTCAGGGCAGCGTCCGGCGTAAAAAGGCTTTCTTGGATATTTGAAACTTTTAATCAGTTCCACAGCCAGGGGGCCGTCAAAAGTAAGCCAGCGATAAACCCATTTCCCAGAAACAGCCCTGATAATGTGTTTTTCCAAGGGAAGGTAATAAGTAAAGAAACCTTCTCCGAAACTATGCGCCTTGCCGTCAATCACAAATTCCCCTTCGCCTTCGATACCCCAGAACAGTTGCACGAAGTTCTTTCTTATCCCCATTCTATCACGCCAGCCGTTTTCCACTGAATAGATTCCGGCTGAGCGCACCGATACCGGCATTCCTTCGGGAACGCTCAAAAGTTCCGGCCTGAAAACGCTTTTCTTAAAAAAATCTTCTCTCATGAAAAACTCCATCCTGCTACAAAAATACAACTTATCCTACATAAATACCATTGCAAATGTACCTGATTATGAGTTATAATATAAAGCATAAATATGAAAAATAAAACAACTTTAAAGGAGTTATGATATGAAAGGCCCGAAAGTTACAGTAATAGGAGCCGGAAGTTATTTTTTTGGAAAGCCCGCCATATGGAACATGATAAACAGCGAGTATTTGAAGAACGGCACACTGGCGCTTGTGGACACCGATCCCAAGGCGCTTGATGTGATGATGAAACTTGCCCGAAGGACTATTGAAGCGACAAAAGCCTCTACAAAGTTGATAGGCTCTATTGACCGCAGGGAAGTCATGAAAGATTCAGATTTCATAGTCCTTACTTTCTCAAATAAAAATGCGTTCTATCGCGGCGTTGACACAAGAATTACCGGAAAATACGGAGTTACAATGTGTTCATCGGACACTATCGGGCCGGGAGGGATATTCCGTGCGCTCAGAGAGATTCCTGAAGTTCTCGCCATTGCCTCCGATGTAAAAAAACTGGCAAAGGACGCCTGGGTGATAAACTTCATAAATCCGACTTCCGTTTTGGGAATAGCTCTTATGCGTTATGCGCCCGACATCAAAAGTTTCGCGCTTTGCGACGGCAATCACCTGCCTTACACTAGGCATCACTATATGAGACTCTCCGGCGCAGTGCCTCAGGACACTGAAAAAGTAAGTCCTGAAGATGAAGCTAAATTCAATATAAAAATTGCCGGGGTCAATCATTTTACATGGGTAACGTCATGCAGTTTTGATGGAAAAGACATGATGCCGTCACTGCATGAGAATATCAGAAAACTCGCGCAAAAGGAATGGGAAACGCAACCGAATTTCAAGGCCAAGCCGCGTCTGAACATGAATTACGCACTGCAACTCTTTGATGTTTACGGCGCTTATCCTACAGCCCCGAGCCATACCAAGGAGTATGTTCCGTTCTTTCAGGGCTACGGAGTAACTCCGAATGAGCCGGAACCCATCATAAAGTTTGATGCGTACAACAGGGAAGCGGAGATGAAAGAAGCTTGGGCAAAAACGGAAAAACTCGCTAACGGTGAAACGCCTATTGAAGACTTCCTGAAACTATCACACGGAGATCATGCCACGGACATTATAGAGGGCATGTGGGGAAATCTGAAGAAGCCTTTCTTCATAAACAGCCCTAACAGGGGCGCAGTGAAAAATATGCCGGATGACGCTTTTCTGGAACTCGAATGCGAGATAGACATGAACGGACCGAAGCCGAAGCCTTTCGGCGTCATGCCCCGGGGGCTCCTTGGTCTTGAAATGCAGGTGCTCGATACCCATGAACTGACAGCGGAAGCCGCAGTCACATGTGAGCGTTCAACCCTCCTGAAAGCCATGTGCACAGACCCTATAGTTAACAACATAGGCGATGCCAGAAACATAATGAATGAACTGCTCATTGCCGAAAAAGACGCTCTCCCCGCAAAGTGGAATAAGTAATCATTTTTTTCAACGGATGACAGAAGTCTTTTCTGTCATCTGCTTTATTTGCCTTGATTGCGCCATGCTCCGGGAGGAAGTCCCTTTTTCGACTTGAACCAGCCTGTAAAGTATTTGACATCTGGAAATCCCGTTCTTTTCGCGACCAGCGAAACCGGCATGTCTGAGGATAGAAATTCTATCGCTTTCGACATTCTGAATCTGTCGAAAAAAGCATGAGGTGAAATGCCTTTTTCTTCTTTAAACGCTCTGTAAAGTGTAGTTCTGTCAACGCCCAGTTCCTCCGAAAGTTGGCTTATGTTTTTGTTTGAAAAAGGAATGTTTTCGATATATTCAACGGCTTTCTCAACAAGTTTTTTCCGCGAGGAAGATTTTATCTCTGCGCATGGAGCTGCCTTGCCGCAAACATGAATCAATTCAAAAAGTCTGCTCAGTAATAGCGCTGTTGAACGGTTTTCCGATTCAATTATTTCATGAAGCCGCTTAAAAATGCTGATCGCTTTCGGAATATTATCAGGAGTCATTATCGGTTTATTTTTGCTCAGTCCGAATTCTGTCGTGAATTTTTCAGCCGCGGGGCCATTGAACTGTATTTCATACCATTCCCATGCGGTCTCCAGCGTTTGCGAAAATTCTATTACTTCCGCAGGTACTGTACGGAATATATCGCCTCTGAACGCTGAGACTGATAAGCCATTTGTTTTTATCAGCCACTTTCCTTTGCTGATAATGCGCAGGGTAACGCCTGAAGGGATTTTCTGATATGAACAGAAATTCCCGTATCCGCTTGCGCGGCCAGTTTTAAAAAGCCAGACATTGAGATAAGAGGGCAGCTTATCCTGAAGCCATAGCCTCGAAATGAATTTAAAATCTGAACTCCTGCTCATTTTTACACCATACATGCAACAAATTCGGAATTGTCTTTACTTATTTTTTATAATATAATCTTTTTATGCAACAATTACAACATATAAGGATTTTATGAAAAATCATATCTGCTGGGATTTTCCTCTGCCGAGAACGCATACGGGAATCATGATGGGAAACGGCACGACAGGGCTTCTTATATGGGGAGAAGGCCCGCTTCTGAAAATAACTATGGGCCGCGCCGATTTATGGGACCATCGCGGAGGTATGCAGTGGACTGAAAAACATAACTACAGGGACATAAGAAAATGTCTCGAAAACAATGATGAGAATGGTATTAAAAAAATCTTTGCCAGCAGAACTGAAAATATTCCAGGCAAGCCGCGCCGCCCGTCTGTAGTACCGCTGGGCAGACTGGATATTTCTCTCGGTGAAGGCGCTGTTCTGAAAAAGGGCAGTCTTTGCATAGGCAATGGGAAAGTAATGATTACCTATGAGAAAAATGGAACTGAAAAAGAAATCTCCATTCAGATATCCATGAAAAAACAAATCTTCCTCGTGGAGTTTCCTGAAAAGGGATTTTCAATAAAGAACGTTCCGTCATGGGAGATGAAAAAAGATTACCTTTCAAGCATATCTTTCGAAGCTCCTGTTCTTCTGGAAAACGGATGGATTCAAAAACTTCCGGAAGACCCTCCGGTTTCGGTAACATGGAAACTGGATGACTTTAACTTATGGGCGCTCACGGAACGCGGGGACAGTGTCAGCCCTGAGAAACTAGAGAACACCGCAAAGGATGGAAAAGAAAATTTTTCGAAAGATATATCAGCATGGTGGAAGAAATACTGGAAAGATATTCCGAAAATATCCTTGCCCAATGAAAAACTGGAATTCATATACAACTACGGGCTCTATAAGTTCGCTTCATTTACCAGTCCTGACGGAGTGCCCGCCACTCTTCAGGGAGCATGGATAGAAGATTATGAAATGCCTCCATGGTCGAGTGATTATCATTTTAATATAAATATCCAGATGTGTTACTGGCCCGCTTATAAGGCAAACCGTCTTAATCATCTCATGCCTCTTTTTAAAATGGTTTGGTCATGGCGCGATAAGCTCAGGCATAACGCGAAGATGTTTATCGGCATAGATGACGGCTACATGTTGCCGCATGCCGTGGATGACCGCTGTACATGTATGGGCTCATTCTGGACAGGATGCATAGACCATGCGTGCGCGGCGTGGATTGCGCAGATGATGTTCTCATATTACAAATACACCGGGGATATGGATTTTCTTTCTGAGATTGCCTTTCCGTTCATGAAAGGCGTGATGAGAGTATATGAAGAGATGCTCGAGAAAGACGGTGATGAATATATATTGCCTGTAAGTGTTTCCCCTGAATACAGGGGCGCGAAGATGAACGCATGGGGACGCAACGCGAGTTTTCAGCTTGCCGCCATACACCGTCTTTGTGAGGATTTAATGGAAGCTTCTGATATTCTTAATGAAGTCCCGTCAAGTGCATGGATTGATATAAAGGCCAAACTTCCGGAAGCTTCTTTGAATGGGACCCCGTCACCGATATCGCGGGACTTGCAGTTTACGGAAGGTGGGAATGATAAGATTGCTTTATGGGATGGCGTGGAACTTGAAGAAAGCCATAGGCATCATTCGCATCTTGCCGCGATATGTCCTTTTGATTCCATAGATATTTACTCCGAAAAATGGATGCCCGTAATATCGCGGACTATTAATTACTGGGTCGAGAAAGGTACTGGAGGATGGTCGGGCTGGTGTGTTCCATGGGCATCCATGATTCATTCTCGCCTTGGCAATGCCGACATGGCTGAAATACTTCTCGAAATATGGCTGAGGATATTTACCAATGAAGGATACGGGACATTGCATGACTGCAGCAGGCCGGGATTTTCAATCATGGGCGGGCCGTCTTTCGGAAACATCATACCGGCACGGCGTGAAATTATGCAGATGGACGCCGGCATGGGAGCTGTAACGGCAGTACAGGACATGCTTATGCACAGCAGGAGAGGAGTAATTCATATATTTCCCGGCGTTCCTTCGCACTGGAAAAGTTGTTTTTTCAGGAAAATGCCTTGCGAGGGAGGTTTCCTGATAAGCGCAGAAAAAAAAGACGGACAGATTGTCTGTATCGAAATAGAGAGTTCCTTCGGTAAATCCATAAAGCTTGGAAACCCCTTTCATGGTCAGGAAATATCAGTTGAATTCGGAGATGGGAAAAAAGAAAAATTGAGAGGGGATATAATCGAAATCAATATCGGGAAAAAAAGAAAATGTACTCTTTCCTGTAAATGATTTATATCTTATCGATTTCATTTATATTGGCTTTAAAACAGCTTACCACGATGGGGTCGAATTGTATACCGGAAGATTTTTCTATTTCAGCAAGGGCTTCTTCCATTGATGTTCCTTTATGGTAACACCTGTCGAAACGGATGGCGTCGTAGGTGTCGATTACCGAGAAAATTCTGGCGGCAAGAGGAATATTTTCTCCCGCCAGGCCTTTGGGATATCCTTTGCCGTCATATCTTTCATGATGGCAATAGACTATTTCGGCGGCGGCCCCCATATCGGGGATGGTGCTTACTACATCATATCCTATTTCGGCATGGTTGCGCATTATCTCCATTTCTTCCGGACTGAGTTTTCCGGGTTTTTTAAGGATGTTGTCCGGTATTCCGACTTTTCCTATATCGTGCAGAAGCGCGCCGTGAGCGATTGCTTCAATTTCTTTTTCATTTGAGACACCCATTTTGCGGGCCAGGAAAACAGTTCTGTCTGAAACTCTTTTACTGTGTCTTGCAGTGGAAGGCTCCCTTACTTCAAGGAGGGCGACAATGACTTCCATGGTGGTCATGTATGCTTTTTCGAGTTTGCGGAGAGTATTTCTCAGCTCTTTAGTGCGTTCCTGAAGCATTTCTTCAAGATGGGATTTATAGTCTTCAAGTTTCCTGTGAAGCTGTCTTAATTCGACGGCTTTGTCAAGGGTTACGGCGAGGTGCTCGTTGGAAAAAGGTTTCTCAAGAAAGTCAAAAGCGCCGGCGCGAAGGGCAGAAACGGCGTTTTCCGCGGAAGGATAGCCGGTCAGGAATACGGCTACGGCTTCGGGATCTGTCTGCCTCAGGCGTTCAATGAATTCTGTACCGTTCATGCCCGGCATGTTGAAGTCTGTAAGTATCGCGTCAAAGCTTTCTTTATCCGATACAGCCTTTTTCAACGCGTCTCCAGCGGAACTGAAAGGCATTACCTGAAAGCCGTAGAAGGAAAGTACTTTCTGCAGATTTGTGAGCATCGCCTCATCGTCATCCACCACGATTAGTCTGCCGCGGGTATTTTTCTCAGTCTGCTTCAGGGATTGATCCATTTCATTCCACCTTATTCTGTCCGGAGTTGCAGTTTGCGAAAACCGTTTTATTTTTGCCTGAATTTTTTGCTTGATAGAGGAGCGTATCAGCCATTCTGGTGAGCTTTTTAAATTCCTCCGGACAATCGCAGTTCTGCGCCGGAACAGCCTCCACAACGCCTATGCTGATGCTCAAGGCCTTTTCATGAAAGGGAATTTCCCGGACGGCTTTTCTGAATTTTTCAGCCAAAGCCTCAGCCGCTCCGGGCGTAATTTCAGGACAGAAGACTATGAATTCCTCTCCTCCGTACCTTGATATAAGGTCTGAGGCCCGGAATGAGGATTTGAAAACCTCCGCTATTTTAGTCAGCGCCGCGTCTCCGGAGAGATGTCCGAAGGTATCATTTATTTTTTTAAAGTCATCTATATCAGCGAGCATTACCGCTATTGTTCTCCTGTTTCTTTTAGCCAGTTCCATAAGGGGCTGTACCAGATTGAAAAAACCTCTCCTGTTCATGAGCCCGGTAAGTTCATCCATGTAGCATTGGCGGCTAAGAGTGCGGTTATTATACCAGAGGCGCTGGATTATTTCCGCGAGGAGCTGCATCTCGGCTTTCTCATGGCCGCAATATTTTATGAACACCTCAAGAAAGTTCATGATGTGTTCATCGTATAGGTCATTGGGATTATTTCCCGGAGAAAGGATGTTCATTACATTAAACAGGGGAATAAGAGCAGGGTGCAGGCAATAAAACTCTATATGAAAAGCGGTCAGGAAACTTTCCGCCACCTTTTTCCCGTCAATATCCTTATCAGATACGATGTATTCTACTTTTTCAGCGGCGTTTTGGATATAGCCGAGTATTTCTTCAGGATTGTCAAATATTTGCGGAAGCATTCCTTTTTTTGCGAAGTCGAGGGCTTTTTTCCAAAAGTCAACATGTGTTTTTTCTTCGTCGCCGATCATATCCCAGAATTGTATCAGTTCGGGATTTTCGGAACTGGCGGAGAGTTTTTTATAGAAACTGAAAGCGTGTATATCAATGGCAAGGCAGAGCTCTACAATTTCAAGTATAATTCTGTCGGATTCTTCAATTGTTCTGGACTTCTGTTGTTCCATCCTGGCTCTACTCTTTCTCGCTTAATTGGGTATTGACGACAGGCGCAAAATGTTTTTCAAGGAGAAGCGGAGCGTAAAGGGCTTTAATGTTTTTATTTTCCCCGCAGCCAAATATTATAGTTTCATCCTCTGAAAAATATATATCAACATTGGAGTTCTTCAATATTTCTACATCACTCTGCGTTATTTTATAGTAGGCCGCAAAGTCGGCGTCTGTGCAGTCCGGCAACGGTTTGCGGCGTTCCTTGCCTCTGAAAAGAAAAACATTGTACCTGTTCCATGTCAGCATGGCAAGAAAAATACAGGATACCGCAAGCAGCGCATACATGAAGAAATGAAGATTTCTGAAACCTTCCAGCTCTATCATCTGGAAACGTGCTATTTTAAAGCCGAGATACCATAGAAAAATCACTATCAGGGGCCTCATAAGCATAAGCCATATGGCCCATGCCGCCACGTTATATGTCCAGCTAGAGTATTGCCTGACTTTGGAGAAAATATCCGTGCGCTCAATTATGAGGCCTTCTCCTGTTTCTATATTTATTTTTATTCTTGGGGCTTTTTCAGTCATTTCTATAGTCCCCTGTCCGGGCTTTCCCATACGGCGAGAGCGCTTTTCTTTTTCATTACCGCTTTCGGGAAGGCCACAATTGTTATAATGCAGTTGAGCATCCAGAAAATAGCCGGATACCATATAAGCCACGGGATAAGTTTGAAAACTGTCCTGTCGTATTTAGCGTCCAGAGCAAGTCCCGTAAAAAGCTGAAGCAGGCAGATAGTTCCAAGCAATATTCCGGTCCATCCCGGAATAATACTGTTCAGCGCCCATTCAGGAGGCATATCTATGAAAAAGCCCATGAGCCATATCACGAGCGTCATAAACATGCAGTAGCACCATATTATGCTGGTCATGTATTCAAAGAAGATTGGCCAGATGCGCCTGTTTTTCCATTTGAACATGAATGGCGCATATTTAAGAAGGACTTCGCTTCCGCCCTGAGACCATCTCAGGCGCTGACGCCATAAGCCTTTTAGTGTTTCGGGGACGAGTATCCAGCAGAGCACTCGCGGCTCATAACGGATGTCCCAATGGTCAAGCTGGAGTTTCCAGCTTATATCAATGTCTTCGGTAACCATGTTGTTTGACCAGAATCCCACTCTTAAAAGGGCTTTTTTGCGGAATGCAACTACGACCCCTGAGACGGTATATATTTTGCCTAGTATTCGTTGGGCGCGTTTAATCATTCCTATTATTGTGGAGTATTCGCCGACCTGTATTTTGGCGAGTATGGTTGTGCGATTACGTACTTTTGGATTGCCTGTGATGGCGCCGACTCTGGGCGATGTCTGAAAGTGCCAGAGGAATCTTTTGATGGCGTCTTTGTCGAGCAGGGCGTCTGCGTCTATGCAGACGAGATATTCGCCCTTGCTGTGAAGTGCCGCCATTGTGAGGCCTGTCCCCTTGCCCTGATTGCTTTTCAGTGTCAGTATCCTGAGATTTTTGAAATCCGTTTGAAGGTTTTTAAGAATTTTCCCCGTATTATCCGAACTGGCATCATCCACTGTTATGATTTCAAAATTTTTGTAAGTCTGTTTTGAGAGATAT
>Ga0154588_1003_pt3 | contig 16471 bp, 16 predicted proteins | sample RifGroF2_FD_116017 | JGI IMG/M metagenome (GOLD analysis project Ga0154588, IMG submission 116017) | Lentisphaerae bacterium GWF2_44_16
GGGCTGGCATGGGTTATTGTCTTTTATTCGTCGCGTTATGTTTCCATGGCAAGTATCGCGGCGGCAATTATTCTGCCGTTGAGTTCCCTGCCATTTTCCATTTTTAATATCTGGAAGCTTTCGATGCCCGTTATTATCCTGCTTTTTCTGATAGCGCTTCTTGCTATATGGAGGCATCTGGATAATATAAAGAGGCTTTTAAAAGGAACTGAGAACCGTTTTCCGGTGAAATCAAAGGCTGATCCGGAAAAAGAAGCGCAGGGAGGCGATAAATGAAAATTTCCGTATTAAGTGATGGCGCGTGGGGAACAGTATTGGCATTGCTGCTCTGCGGAAACGGACATAAAGTGAAACTCTGGGGGCCTTTTCCTGATTATGTCCGGGAAATGGCGAAAAAAAGGGAAAACACCCGCTTCCTTCCCGGTACACATTTAGGCGCGGAACTTCAGCTGGAAGAAAATATTTCAGAAGCGGTGAAGGGGGCGGAACTTATTGTTCTGGCGGCGCCCTCGCAGTACCTCAGAGAGACATTAATTAAACTTAAAGACAGCTTCAATGCCAACACCCAGATAATTGTCAACGTCGCTAAAGGGATTGAGAACGGCAGTTTTAAGCGTATGAGCGAACTCTGCTTTGAAATATTAGGGCAGGGGATTTCCTATGTCGCGCTCTCCGGGCCGAGCCATGCGGAGGAAGTTGTCAGAAAGTGTCCTACCGCTGTTGTTGTGGCTTCTTCCAATCTTGAAAAAGCCAAGCTTGTCCAAAGTGTTTTTATGAATGATTATTTCCGTATATATACCAGTGACGATATTGGCGGAGTTGAACTTGGCGGGGCACTGAAAAATGTTCTTGCCATAGCGGCCGGCGTTATTGACGGAATGAAGCTGGGCGATAACCCGAAAGCCGCCCTCATAACCAGAGGCATCGCTGAAATGGCAAGGCTCGGCATTGCTCTCGGCGGACGTTATGAAACTTTCTCCGGACTGAGCGGAATAGGGGATTTGATTGTTACCTGTGTCAGCGGTTTCAGCAGGAACCGCCATGTAGGAGAAGAACTTGGCAGAGGGAAGAAAATAGATGATATAATCTCAGCTATGGGCATGGTCGTGGCAGAGGGAGTCAAAACAACAGCGGGCGCATACGAATTGGCCAGAAGCAATAATGTCGATACTCCTATAATAAATGAGGTTTACTCCGTTCTCTATAAAGGTAAAGATCCGCGTACCGCCCTCAGTGATCTCATGACAAGAAAGGCCCGTCATGAACATGACGGCATCTGCGACTGAGAAATATTATGCCGGAACAACTCGAAATAGCACAGCTCGGAAACCCGGTACTCAGAAAGAGGACCGAAGGTATTCCAGTCCCTCTCCGCAGCCCTCATCTGCATCTTATGGATAATATGCTTTTCACATTGAAAAATGTAAATGGCGTAGGCTTGGCGGCGCCGCAGGTTTATGTCTCGGACAAGCTCCTGATTATAGCTCCCGCTCCGAATGACAGATATCCGGACGCACCGAACATGGATTCGATAATTATGATAAATCCCCACCTCAAATGGCTTTCTCCTGAAACGGAGGACGGCTGGGAAGGATGCCTGAGCATTCCCGGGCTCCGGGGCATTGTGCAGCGCGCTCTTTCAGTGGAAGTCTCATACACAGACACAAGCGGCAAGTCCAATAACATACGCCTTTCCGGGTTTCCAGCCAGAGTTTTTCAACACGAGTATGACCATCTTCAGGGAATGCTTTTCATTGACCGTGTAAAATCAACCGAATATCTTGCCACTGAAAAAGAATACATCAGGATAGTTCAGAGCTGAAAATCTTTATCAACGCTCGGCAAAGGGGATTTCCTGCCCGTGGCAAAGAATAGGCTTTTTTCGAAGAATCCGCGAAAAACTTGATGCGCCAAATGATACATGGGAACCATAATGGCAGTCGATTTTCCAGTTGTAATACAGTCTGTCAGGTAAGGTGCTTCTCTCCTTATCGAGCTCTCTGTGAATGGCGTTGATGTATATTCCCTGGTGCTTGCATTTTATATTTATCTCAAGATCCAGTATCTGATTGAAAGTTAGAGTTGCTGGTGAAATAAGAAAACTGCATGTTTTATCTGGCCGGCAAATCCATTCAACAATGTAATCGATATCGATAATCAAATTTTCATGGAATTTCCCGTAGGAAAGAGAAATGCCGTAAATACGGTTATCGTGCCAGCAAAGATTTTCCCAATCTTTATCCGTCAAGTGTTCTATTTCTGAATATTCTGTCATTTCGATACCTCTGTCAAGTATGAATTATTCTATGCTGTGAATATATATAGTCAAGATTGACACGGCAATTTATGGCAAAGTTCTTTTTGTCCGCCTATATTACCATCTTGAAATGGAGAAGAGTGAATGTGTGGAATTATAGGATATGTTTCAAATTCAGGGAAAGCCATTGAAAACTGCCGGAAGAATGTCGAACGCGTTCTTGAAATAATGCGTTTCAGAGGGCCTGACGGAAACGGTATTGAAACAGGAAAAAACTGGATATTCGGTCATACCCGGCTCGCTGTTATTGATCCGAAATCAGGACAGCAGCCATGGCACGATGAAAAGAGCGGGGCCGTTCTCACCTTTAATGGAGAGATATATAATTTCAGGGAGATACGGGAACTTCTCAGGGGCAGGGGACATACCTTTAAATCGGACTGTGATACGGAAGTCCTGCTTGCGTCTTATCTTGAGTGGGGCGAAAAATGCCTTGATAAATTCAACGGTTTCTTTTCCTTCGCCATCGCCGATATCAGAAAAAATATTCTCTTTGCCGCCAGGGACAGGCTCGGGGTCAAGCCTTTTTTTTATTACAGTTCATCTTCTGAATTCTGTTTTTCTTCTGTGATTCCCGGTGTGCTTGAATTTATGGGAAAAGACTTTGAATACGACATGCCCGCCGTTTCACATTACCTTACTACGGGAAAACCGGTTTTCGGCGACAGGGCAATGATAAAGGGAATTAAAAATCTTCGTCCAGGGCATTTCATAAAACTCGATATGAGTGATATGTCCCTTGATCTCAAAAAATACTGGGGCCGTCCGATACTCGCGCCGGGAATGAAGGATAAACGCCCTTTTGATGAAGCGGTGCTTGAAGTAAGGGCGCTTGTTGAAGATTCGGTGCGTCTCCGCCTGGTAAGCGATGTGCCGCTGGGCGCGTTTCTGAGCGGAGGACTTGATTCTGCCGTTATAACTACGCTTGCGGACAAGCATTCATCATATCCCCTGCCGCTCTTCTGCGCCGGAACTGATGACGAAAAATCAAATGAATACAAATACGCGGAACTTATCGCGGAGCAGTTGAAAACTCCTTTGAACAGGGTCTCCATAGGTGCCGATAATTTTGCGAAAGACTGGGCTTTCCTGGTTTCAATGAAGGGCATGCCGCTTTCAACGCCGAACGAAATTTCGATTTACAATCTTTCCGCGGCGTTACGGAAACAGTGCACCGTAACATTGACGGGGGAGGGGGCAGATGAAGTTTTCGGCGGCTATATTCAGCCGCATTTTTCGGCTTATGATTTCGACAGATGCGCGAGGAGCGCCGCCGCCGCGGACACAAAATCGGAATTCGCGATGTCGATGATAATGCTTTACGGAAGAAGCTTTTTCATAAACGACACCGACCATCACACGTCAACCGACTGCTGGTTTTCATATTCCGCCAGGAAGTCGGTTTTCAATGACCTTACATGGAAAAGTATTGACGAAGACAATGAACTTTTCGCATTTTATGAGGATTTTTTTGATACGGTTAAGGACTGTTCCTCTTTTGACAAAAGAATGCATCTGCACGCTGAATTCAATCTCGAAAATCTTTTGTCCAGAATAGATAATTGCAGCATGTCGGCCTCGGTTGAGGCGCGAGTACCGTTTACGGATTACCGCCTCGTTGAAAAAGTTTTTTCAATGCCGGACAGTTTCAAGATGAACTGGAGAAATAAAAAAGCTGAAGAGGAAGGCGCGTCGCTTACTGCCACCGAAATTGACAGGCATAATTTGCTCGAAACAAAAAGGCTTCTCAGAAACGCGTTCAGAAATGATATACCTGAAGCCATTGTAATGCGCAAAAAAATGAGTTTTCCTGTTCCCTTCGATAAGTGGTTTTACGGCCCTCTCCTTCCGCAGATAAAAGAACTCTGCATGTCTTCCGGGTTTACGGATAAATATTTTTCGAAAGCTGAAATGGAAAATATTTTTGCGAGAAAAGACCGGAATCTCTGGCTTGTCGCCAATCTCTGCCGCTGGCATGAGGAAATTGAAAAATACCGTCATAGTTCAGAATGACACATTAACTTTGCCGCTGATTTTTATTGGCGGAGAGATAAGTTTTATGCCGGTCTCCCTGTCCCAGTCGTGTGCCCATGACTGAAGCAGCAACGGGTCCGTTGGATGACCCCATCCGTTAAGATCAATAATAAGGATTGAATCGGAAGATGTAAAATATATGTCCATGACTATATTTTTTTCCGGCAGAAGCCACGAAATATCGCTGATAAAACTTTTAGCTTTTTCCCAGAACTTCTGCTTCGGCCCCTCAAGGCGGCGGAAGTGCCTTATCAGCCAATACTGGCTCATGGCGCTGAGTTGGCCATTATGGACGAAGAGCCTGAATTCGCGCGTCCTGTTCATTCTGCGGAAGGGACGTATGCAGATAAATTCAACCCTGCCTTCGGAAGCGGCCTTTCTTACTTTTTCGCTCAGCGCCAGAAAACGCCATGCGCTTTCCGGAGAATAGACAGCACCTCTCTTGCTCTGAAATCTTTTTGTATCAGTAGGCGCGGTGGAGTCGGTGGAGACAAAACAGTTACCGGAAATAGCGCTCATGGGAAGCGCAAGGCGGGATATTACATTTTCAACCGCGGCCCCTTTCAGGATACCTTCCGCAAGCGCTTTTATCTCCTCTTCATGGAGTTTTACAAAACTTGTGGGGAATGTATAATTAGAAAGCAGGGGATACCAGTAAGGTATTCTGCACTTGGCTTCAATAGATAATTCCATTTTTCCATACCTGAATTTAATAGGTGCTTAAAAGATACCCTCGTCATCACCATCAGCTTTGTCCGGCTTCTTCTCCGGTTTCGGATTAAGGCTTTTCTGTATTCTGTTGAAAACGATAAACAGATAGAATAGAAAAGTGATAAGAAACACAGTCTGATAGTCGAGAAAAGGCAATTCGAGCGCCGGGAAAAAAGAGGCAATGACAATGCATGGAAATGCTGTGTATGTGCCTATTACAAAAAGCTTTTTTACTGGAAGCGAAGAGAGAGCGTCGCGGCCGACCAGAGAATATATCACCGCGAAAATTGAAGTAAAAAGTACAGCGGAAACGATTATTTTGAAAAGCGCGGCCATAAATATTATCGCTGAAATATAGAAAAACAGCGCAGGCTTCATGGCGCTGAAATTAACTTTCGAAAGAAGAAAGTTGAAAGGCCCTTTAGCTGAAGCGTATTTTTTTATATATTCCACTCCTTCGCTTTTCGTCATGGGCGCTCTGGGGATTGTAATGTTTTTCTCAGGATAAATCAAAGGCATAAAAAGATAATCACTGCTGTTCAGTTTCATCCAGGCGCAGAGAATTCCGGGAGTCCAGGCCACACCAAATTTTGAATTATCACTGTCCAGCAATTTCAGCTCGTCCTGTTCAGACGGAGAATAGTTCACCCTCAGATTATCCAGCAGAAACAGTTCTCTTGGTTTTTCAGGGGATTTAGAGGGAAGAATTCCGTCGTTGTCTATCTGAAGCGAACCGAATTCAATACTGAGCGCATTGCATGTGCTGTCTATACTGTGCCAAAGCGGAAAAGCCCTTCCTCCCAGAATAAAAAACGCGCAGGCTATAGTGAGAAGAATAAAATGGAAAATACTTCTCCGCAGGGAAATATCCAGAAGCTTGGGAAATATTTCCGTTCCGGTACATACAGAAAAAAGTATATTGAAAAAATTCATTTTTCCCGCTGGCAGTTTTATCTTTTTTTGTGTTGTTTTAAAAGTCTGTCGAGCTTGTTTTTTATATTGGAAAACTCTTCGGTATCCAGCCTGTCGACAAAAAGTACGCCGTCAAGATGGTCCACCTCATGCTGGACAGCCCTGGCCAGAAAACCGCCGCATTCGAGAGTAAAGGTGTCGCCTCCGAGTATCCGCGCTTTCAGCAGTATGGATGACGGACGCGTAACCATGGCGTAAATATCGGGTACGCTCAGGCATCCCTCTTCTGCGGATTCCAGTACTTGTGAATACGATATTATTTCAGGATTAATCAGAACCATCGGCATCATGGGAAGCAGTTTTATTTCACCTGGAGACATGGACAACGGCTGTTGCTGATTTCTGTTTTTAGGGAAAGGTACCGCAATGGAAAGCATTCTGAGATCTATACCTGTCTGCGGGGCGGCAAGGCCTATCCCGTCCTTTTCAAACATTGTATCTATCAGAGATTTTCCGAGAGCTGTTATTTCATTATCGATTTTGTCGACGAAACGGGACTTTTTCTTAAGAAAAGGATCCCCGTATATTCTTATTTTCATAGTTTTCCGTTTATTGAAACCAAACACGATATTTTTTCCTTTTTACTCAGAAAGATTCAATGAAAGCGCCTTCTTCAATCTGGCGATGGTCCTTGTTTTTCCCAACATATGGATAGTCTCATAGATACCAGCCCCTACACTGCATCCGGTGGCGGCTATTCTGAGAGGCTGATTAAGTTTTCCTTCGGCCAGACCTGCGGTTTTTTCCGCCTTACGGGTTTCCTCTTCTATAAATTGAAGCGTGAATTCCGCTGTCGATGAGGCAAAACTGTCCAGCAGTACTTGAATTGCGTTTTTCACATCCTCTTTGCCAAGATTTTTCTTCGCCGCTTTCAAATCATATTCCACATCATCGGTAAAGAAATATCCCCAGTCTTTTACCTGTGTTATAAGTTTAGTCCGGGACTGAAGAAGCGCAGCGACCCGCTCAAAGAATTTTTTGTCGGCATTCTGTACCCAGGGTTCAGATTTGACGATATCCCAAGCGTATTCCGTAAACGTGCCCTGAGGCATTTCCGCCAGATAAAGGCCGTTCATGTTGAAAAGCTTGTTTATATCGAACTGTGCCGGGGCGCTTTTTACACGCTCCAGAGAAAACAGTTCCACGAGTTCATCCTTGGAAAGTTTCTCTCTGTCATCGCCCGGAGACCATCCGAGCAGGGCCAGATAATTAAAGAGCGCATCGGCAAAATAACCTTTGTCCCTGAAGTCACCGACAAAAGCGTCTCCGTCCCGTTTGCTGTACGGTTTGCCGCTTGCGTTGACAATCATAGGCAGGTGCGCGTATTGCGGTACAGGGTAATCAAGCGCGCTGAAAAGGAAAATATGCCTGTATGTATTTTCCACATGGTCGTCGCCTCTTATTATATGGGTCACTTTTTGTATTATGTCATCGCATACGTTGGCCATGTGAAAAACAGGTGTGCCGTCGCTTCTGACTATAACCAGGTCTTTCATGCTGTCCAGAGGCTTTGCCAGTTCGCCTTTTATTATGTCAGTAAAAACAACTTCACGTCTCAAAAACTGAACTTTCGAACAGTTGTCAAATGAGAATGAAGCCTTTCCATCGAGGACGTTGCCGATTTCTTTTTCAAGCTCAAAAACAAGATTGCCGGAAGAATTGAAAAGTTTCATTTCCCTGAAACCGGACAGGCATGATGAACGCTGAACGGGAGCGCCTTTTTTGCTTAACTGCGCAAATGTAATTCCCGTTTCATTGACAAGGACGGGAGTGTCAGGGCTCAAATCTATTTCCGCGTTTCCGGCGTTTCTGACGGCGGAAATATTTTCACAGTCCCACGGAATTCTAAATACCAGCGGAGTTTTTTCTCCGTCTTTTGCGGGAGGATAATAGGCGTTTCCCGAATCTTTCATTTTGAGAGCGGCTTCAATATGTTCTTTTGCTCTTGAAGTCTGATAAAGAATTTCACCGTCATAATTCAGGCCGAGCCAGTTCATGCAGTCCAGGAGCGCGTCAATAGCTTCTTTAGTGGAGCGTTCAATGTCCGTGTCCTCGACCCGGAGAAGAAAGCTGCCTTTATTGTGTCTTGCAAAAAGCCAGTTGAATATAGCGGCCCTGATATTGCCGATATGCACCTGTCCTGTCGGTGAAGGCGCAAACCTTACAATTATTTCATTCATAGGAAAAAACCTTTTTTTAAAAACAAGTAGTCTCAGGAAATTTATCTGGAACTTGTAGCCGCTTCAAGTTGTGCTTTGGCGTTCTGCACATTTATAAGGGCAGTTACAAAGTCGGTATCTGCCTGTACAAGCGCCGTCTGTGCTTCATTGAGCCTTGTGAGTTCGATATTACCGGCCTTATATTCTTCTTCGACAAGATCTCTCTGCTTTGTAACGACCGCAAGTGTTTTCTGATAGAGAACAGCTTTTTTAGTGTTCTGTACGTAGTTGTCATAAGCGGCCCTGACATCCTGAACGACGCTGATCCATTTATTTTCGAGTTGGTACTGGTTCTGCGCGACAAGGGCCTGTGCTTCTCTGACCTGCTCATACCTGATATTGCCATCAAAGAGCAGCCAGGAAACCGAGGTGCCGTAATTGTAAATGCGGTTATAGGAGTGTGAAGTGTAATCTGATTCGCCGTAAGTTCTATTACCATACCTGCTGTGTACCTTTACGTGATCGGATGTATAATTCAGACCGCCGTTCACGGCGACTGTCGGAGAAAAAGCGCCCCACTTGGCATAAACGTTATATTCCGCGGCGGCAAGAATTTCACGGTAACTTTTCAGGTCGGGACGGTTTGACAAAGCTGTATCAAGATATATGCCGATATCAAGGAGCTTCTCGCCCATATTCATTTTCATCGAAGGGAACTTTATTGTATCAGGCACGGTGCCTTCCGTCAAGCCCATGAGAGCGGCAAGCGCGTATTTCGAGGTGTTATATTCGTACTGCGCGGACAGCTGATTGCCCTCGGCCACATTTACTTTGACTTTGAAGTTCAGGACGTCACTCAGAGGAACAGCACCAGCCTCATATTTCAGCTGTGTTTCAGCCAGCAGTTTCTGCTGGAACTCCATATCAGTTGTAGCAATGCGGTTTTTTTCCACCGCAAGCAGTACATTATTGTACTGGGTAGCTATGGCTTTTATGAGAAGGCGCCTGGTGTCCTCCTCTATATATTCGCTTGATTTGGCATTATGTTTTGCTATGAGCAAATTCATTTCACGGATAAGGCCATTGAAGATTGTCCATTGCCCGGTAACAGCTATCTGCTGGTTTATATCAGAGGTGTTATTGCTCTGAACCATACTCTGATACGCGGGATTGTTGGAAGTTTCACCCAAATTGTAACCGCCTGTCACTGTCGGAAAATACGCTCCTATTGCCTGATAATATCTTGACCATGCCGCGGCCATCGCGTGTTGTTTGGATATGTAATCGGGGTTATTCGCGATTGCGACCTCTTCCGCCATTTCCAACGAGAGCACCTCGTAATCGGCTGGAAGCTTTTTCTGTTCTTTTGTTGTTATTCCTGTATATGTATCGCCGTCAATGATAGGCGGTACCGGGTCATAGGAATAGCATCCTCCTATAATACCAGCAATCAGCAGGGCTGTGTACTTGCTGAAAATTTTGAAATTTCCCATAAAAAACTCTTCACTTATTGAGATTTTGCTTTATATGCCGAAAATAATAGAGAACTTATACTGTTATCTGAATTTACTGAATTATCAAGATTTTTTCTTTTTTTTTCATAAAGATTCCTGATTTTATTTCCCGCCTTCCCGTCCATTACAGACGGACTCGATATTATAGCGGAAAAATACAATAAATCAAACATCTGTTTTATACATTAGTTTAAATCAATTGTTTAAAAATTCAAGCCCTAAAGTTTTTCATTGCCCGACGTGATTTGACATTGTCAGTCTAGATTAATACCGGTGGAACTCATTGTAAGCGACGCGTGAAGGACGCCGCGCTGCTGGCGGAGTTTATCTGTAAGCTCGTTTACGGCATCCGCCCTGCCTTTGAGCATTATCATTTCGGCGCATATTTTCTCTGTCAGGTGAAGGTGCGTTGACGCAAGGACTATATTATGATGGTGATGCTGCAAGTCGGTAAGCTTTTCGCTTAACTCCCGTTTGTGATGCTCGTAAATAAGCGTTATAGTTCCGAGCACTTCATGCTGACCTTGCCACTCCTCTGAAACAAGTAAGTCCCTTATCATGTCACGTATGAATTCAGAACGGTTGACGTATTTGTGCTTTTCAACAAGTTTTTCGAATTTATCGAAAAGCGCTTTCTCTATTGAAAGGCTGAGCCGTATAAGTTCCGACATAGGGAATTGCTCCTTTTTATTTACTTTCGTTACTTTAACACTTTTCGGGTTGAATGCAAAAAAAAAGCTGCTTTACCATTCGGCAAAGCAGCCCTTGGATATTTCTAACGCAAAAAGTTATTTCAACAATTTGCTGTCGTCAATTTTTTTGGTTGTTGTTTTCTTATGGATAACGGCTGTCGGGGCAGGGGCCGGAGTAACAAACGGAGCGGGAGCGACAACTGTCGGGGCCACTACAACCGGACCGGCAGTGGTTTCGCCTTCACCGTAAACGATTGTTGTATATTTGCTGTAAACGCCGAGGAGGCTGTCAGCTTTATAATCAATTGAATTGATTTTTACGATTTTGCCATTATCAGCGGCTGCTCTTATGCTGCCATCGCCCCATGCGACCAGACCGAGAATGCTCTGTGATGTTGAAGTGCCAGTTTTGCTGTAGCTTACTGAACCTGTCGCGTTCGACACAGGCAGCTGCACATCAGTGTAGAGTGCTCCTACGGGAACAACAGTGGCACAACCAGCCATAAAAACTGATGACATTGCGAGCACGGCCAATTTCGATAATTTCATTTACTCTCTCCTTGATATTTGTTGTTTTTACGAAATTTTGTTTAATAGAAATGTATTTATATAATTTTCAAGTTAAAAAACACAATTTCAAGTGCTATTTCAAAATAAATGAGGATATTTTCCGCATATCAACATTTTCCGCCAAAACACCGGCGAGCTCGTTGAATGTGCGCTCCCTTGATTTTCTTTCCTGTTTCAGGACAGTGGCAGAACGTATACATTTTCTCTGACAGAGCCATTCAATCAACTGTTTCCTTAAAGGCGCGGAATCAAAAAGTCCATGCACGTATGAGCCGAATACAAGTCCGTCCGCCGAAACATCTCCCGCCTCTTCACTGCATTTCACTTTTCCTCTCTGCGTAATCAGCAACGGGTTGGATGCTTTTGTCTTTGTTCTGCTGCTTTTTCCCGCGTGAATTTCATATCCGGTGAAAGTTGTGCCGGGAGCGGCGAATGGCAATCCAGGCACGGTAACTCCTGAAACCTGCGCAAGTTCCTTTTCTTTCAGCAGAAGCGTTTCGATCGGCAAAAGCGCAAGCCCCCGCATAAAGCGCCTCTGTCCCTCCACTCCGCGGGGGTCTGAAATTTTTTTGCCCAGCATTTGATACCCGCCGCATATTCCGAACAGAGGAGTGCCTTTTTTCAGAAGACGCAGCAATTCTTTTTCCATGCCGCTTTTGCGGAGAAACTCCATATCGGCTATCGTGCTTTTCGAGCCCGGTATTATGATGAGGTCCGGATTGCCGAGTTTTTCAGGCACGTCTGTATAGCGCAATAAAATTGCGGGGTATTTTTCAAAAGACTGAAAATCAGTGAAATTGCTTATTCGCGGTAATTTTACAACGGCAATATCCAACAGGGATTTTTTTTCCGCTGTTCCGCTGTTCTTTTCCAATCCCAGAGAGTCTTCGTCTTCTATATCCAGATTTCTTATGAACGGCATTACGCCCAGCACGGGAATACCCGTTATGGCCTCTATTTTCTCTATTCCCGAGTCAAGAAGTCTTTTGTCTCCTCTGAATTTATTTATTATTATCCCTTTCAGTAATTTTCGCAGGGGAGGGGGAATGAGAGTTACAGTTCCGAATATTGAGGCAAAAACGCCGCCTCTGTCAATATCCGCCACAAGTATTGCGGATGCATCCGCGTATTCAGCCATCCGCATATTTACGAAATCTTCTTTCAGCAGATTTATTTCAGCCGGGCTTCCTGCGCCTTCCATGACAATCAGTTCATATTTTTCATTCAGCCTGTCAAAAGCGGCAAAAGCTCTTTCCCTTATTTTCTGTTTATTGCGATAATACGTGCGGGCGTTCATTGTGAATACCGCTTTCCCATCTATGATTATCTGAGAACTGGAATCTCCCTGGGGCTTTAGAAGTACGGGATTCATATCCGTATGGGGTTCAATTCTACACGCTTCCGCCTGTACGGCCTGCGCACGCCCTATTTCGCCGCCCTCCGGGGTCACGAATGAATTGAGAGACATGTTCTGTGCCTTGAACGGGGCTACATTTATTCCCTTATTGGCAAAGTAACGGCAAAGCGCGGCGGCGGTTATGCTCTTGCCCGCGTTTGATGTGGTCCCTACAACCATCAGGGCGCCTTTTATTTTTTTGGGGGAAGGGGACTTTTTCTTTTTTCCGAATACTGAATTCAACGCACGCGTTAAAAGATCAATTTCATTTTCCGGCCTCAACGCCAATCTTATATACGAGGAGTCTAGCCCATAGATTTCTGAACATGAGCGTATGAGAATGCCGCGTTTCATCAATTCAGCCTGCAAACTTCCCGCGCTCATGCCCGAAACTTTGCAGAGAACGAAGTTAGTCTCGGAAGGGCAGGGGAGCAGTCTTCCGAGAGGCAATATGCTGTTCAGCATGTATTCGTGAAGCTCCTCTGTGTACAGAACTGTTTTCCGCAGAAAATCTCTGTCCTGAAAAAGCAGAGGGACGGCGGCCTGCGCAAACGCGTTTACAGACCAAGGCAGGCGGAGAAATCTCATCAGTGAAATTATCTTTGCGCTGCCGTACGCGAAACCCAGACGCAAACCGGCAATGGAATATATCTTGGTCAGAGATTTTACGAGTATCAGGTTTGGCGGGAGTTTTGAAGTCATCAGTGTAGAGGAGGATGCCTTGACAGAAAAGTCCATGAAGGATTCATCGACAACAATCACGGTATCTTTTTTTGCCGCCGCCAATTCAAGTATGTGTTTGCGGTCAGCTGTTTGTCCTGTAGGATTGTTGGGCGAACAGATGAAAATCAATTCGGCGTTTCCTTTTTTGAGTGCCGGAAAATCAGGCGCAAAAGTTTCACCGGAAGTTTTCATTTTCACAGGCACAGCCTCTATTGAACGTTTGGCGCATATCTCCGCGTAGCCGCTGTATGAGGGAGCGCAGTAGAGTGCTTTTTGCGGCTTGACGGCCTGAAGTATGAGATCAAATATTTCAGTCGCCCCATTTCCTGTTATCAGGTTTGAAGTTTTCAATCCCAGATTCTTTGCCAGTTCACATTCAGCGTAGGCCGCGTCCGGGTGCGGATAATCTGAAATAAGCCTGCCGGGATTGAGAAAAAGCTCTTCAATTTCCGCCGGATATCCCAGCGGATTAAGATTGACACTGAAATCAGAAACTATCTTGATTTTCTTTCCGGACAGCCCGCGAAACGATAGTATTTTGGCTGCCTCGCCTCCATGTATATCTGAAATGATTCTAGATTTATTTTTTTTGCGCATTATTTTCCAGTCCATTCATTAAAATTTTTTCCAGTCCGTCATAATCGGAAAAAATTATTCCCCGAAAGCTTTTCTGTGACGATGCCTTTTCCATTATGCTTTTCATGGCCGAACAGAAAAGTTTCCAGTCCATCCCGGCAAAAGAAAGAGCTCCCGCCCTGCCGTCTGTCTTTACACAGATTGCAATGCCGCCATCAGGCACGCACTCTCTCAGAGCGGTATTTGAAAGTTTCAGCACCGTATCGGGATTGTCCGAATAAGCCGGAATAATAAGATACTCGCAAGACATCATAAAATCACTTATGCTGCCGCAGGAAAGCCTGTTTTTTTTATAGTCCTCAAAATAAGACGGTTTAACCGTGGCGGAAAGAGGCGTATCGCGCAGAAAAATTCTGGCATTGCCGATACAGTTCAATGCGGCTTTCATGAGCATGTCATTGGAGTTGCTTTCGCCCCAGCCGCTTTTGTCGTTCCAACGCCAGGGAAATGATTTCGGTATGCCGGATGATCTGCTCTGCGTTCTCAGCGAATCCGGCAGAATGTCAAGAGACACGGCGTCAAATCTTGCAATACCATCATCGGCTTCTTTCTGGAACTTGGAGAACGCGGCGGCTATGTTTTCAATTCTCTTTGTTCTGTAGAGCAGTGAAATATCATCGGAGAGAAGCGCGCTTACCGATATGCCTCTTTCATGAAAACCCTTTATCTGCTTTATGAGAGATTGGGCATATTCCGGATATGTAAGGTAAAGCTGTGTGCGGAACGGCAGTATAACTTCCTTTATCCCGGCAAATGCGCAGTTGGAAGCCAGCGCTTCAGGAGCGGCGAGATAGCGTTCAAAAGTCATCTCGCTTATATATGTGCCCGAAGCTGTCTTTTCTCCGGTTATGCCGGAAAGCGTTATAGCCCGTTTGTGAAGTTCAGGATTATCTGAAAATTTAAGAGGCCCCGCGGCACCGAGTGAAAAGAGAAAGCCATATATTATTATAAGAATAAAGAATGCGGTTTTACTTCTCATGCCTGAAAATATTTCCTCAGCAGGAAAACTTTCTCTTTTATGTTTTCGGAAGCTGTTATTTCTGTGACCATGGCTATTTTGCGCGCGCCCTTTCTTATGAGTTCGGGCAGATGTTTTTCTTTTATGCCGCCCATTACGGTGAAAGGTATTTTCAGATGAGGAGAAATACTCTCAATAGTTTTAATGCCGAGCAGAGGGCAGGGGACTGATTTGGTTTGAGTAGCGTAGATGGGGCCGATATTTATGTAATCAGCCCCCCTTGCCTGAGCGTCCAGCGCTTCTGAAAGGGAATGAGTTGAGTTACCGATTATCAGGTCAGGGGCAATTTTTATTGCTTCTTCCATCGGCATATCGTCCTGCCCCAGGTGAACGCCGTCAGCGTTTACAGCCAGCGCTATGTCCGTATGGTCGTTCATTATCAGCAGCATTTTGTATTTTGAGCATATTTTCCGATATTTCAGCGCGAGTTCATATAACTCTGACGGAGAGAGATTTTTTTCTCTCAGCTGAACAATTTTTGCTCCGCCTTCAGCTATTTGTTCAAGCACATAAAGGGCAGGGCGTCCGTTACAGAATTCGGATGATATTACGGGATATAAATCAATCTTTGAAAAAAGTTTAAGACGCTGTTCTTTTGTGTTCATTATTTTTCTATGTCTTTTCTGTGGCTGTAGTCAGGACAGTCATCCATGGGATTCACATCTTTTCCGTGCCTGGAACACCTGCATAAAAACGGATGAACAATGAAGTGCATACAGTTTTTGCAGAAACGTTTTTCATTCTCGGCAGCTTCAATTTGAGGCTTTTTTTCCTCTTCGGTATTTAAGAAAGAAGCAAGTTTTGAAACTGATTTTGTCTTTTCCTTTTCCGCTTCAAGGACAGTGCTGTTCAAATCGGCTACCCTGGTGGAACAGGACGCGCAGGCGAGTATATCGCCAACCTTTGTCCATCCGTCCATTACGGATACTTTTTTCAGAAAAGTGTTTTTTCCGCATTTGGGACAATTATATGATTCACCCGGTTTCATTTTGAGTTTTTCTTTCCGTAATTCAAAATAAAATCTTTTACAGCCAGCCTGTTGTCAAAGCCGTGCCCGTACATTGGAAGTTCCCTGAAGACTTTTTCGTTTTTTTCTTTTAAAACGCTGACTTTATATACGGCAATCATCATTCCGGTGCGTATGACTCCGGCTTCGCAATGTATAAGGGCAGGGAGCATATCGGGATTTGTGACTATCGAAAGAAACTGTTTAATTTGAGCGTCACTGGGCGGAGTATCGGTCAACATGGGTATATTTACAAGGTTTATCCCCCTGCTCTTCGCAAAATCTTTTTCCAATTCGTACCATTTGCTGTTTTCTGCTTCCTTTTCAGATCTCAGATTAATAATTGTTTTTAAACCGGTCATCTTCCAGACTTTCTCAAAACCTCTGAGAGAACCTTTTCTGGAAAGACAGCCGCTGCGGTAAATTTTTCCGGAAGCAACGGTTTCAAAATGATATAAGGTCTTATGATTATCGATCAAATAGCCAGCAACTCCTCCGGCAAGCAGAAGAACTATAACAATAAGCGCAATAAGTATTTTTTTATTGAATTTCATCAAATCACATCAAACTTAAAGTTTTTGTAAATACAGAAGTAATATTATAGCTATTCTTTTGTGAAATACGATACTCTTAACCTTCTTTTTACTCACTTTTGCCAGCAGGCTTCTAACGTCGCATAAGATATAGAGTTATTTAGGGCTGTTTCAGCCCAAATAACGCATA
>Ga0154588_1015_pt1 | contig 14608 bp, 9 predicted proteins | sample RifGroF2_FD_116017 | JGI IMG/M metagenome (GOLD analysis project Ga0154588, IMG submission 116017) | Lentisphaerae bacterium GWF2_44_16
GAACGAGACTATTATGTCAAAGAAAGCATCGGCGTAACCTGTTTTATCCAAATCGCAGGCTTTATATGAAAAGGCCGCCGGGGAATGCTTAACCGCAAATTCAAGGGCCTTTTCAGAAAAGTCAATGCCGTAACAGTTCTCCACAGCAGCCCCTATCTCCATGAATTTCCGTAAATCCTGCCCGTTACCGCAACCGGCATCAAGAATTCTGTATTTGCCTATATCGATAAAACCGTTATAAACGAGAAGCTGTATTATACGACACCATTTGAAAAAATTATTATACTCCTCGTGAGGCAACAGCGGAGAGACTGTGTCTTTATTGAGGTTATTACCAAAAATATCAATGTTTTTGTTCTCGTAATAAAGCGAGAATTTTTCTTTCAGGGAATTCAAGCCATTCCACGCGTTCTCTTTATCCATAATTAAACAGCTCCTCTCGGTTAACACAAGAACATCTATACTAATGCAGCTCATTCTGTTATAATCAATCCCCAAAAATCAATTTTGATGTTTGTTTTTTAGTAAACTCAGCGTTAAAATACGTTCAAGGAAGGGAGAGTAATGAGGAAAACAGCGGCTTTTTTTCTTTTCTTCATGGGATTTGCCTGTTTATTTTCACAGGACAATGAAACTCTTTTTACCGGAGACCTCAACGAAATAAAAAAGCGCGGTGAATTGCGCGTACTCATGACCGATACGCCGGAACTCGACGGCATTCCACGCAGGGTTTCGCCCAGGGATTATGACAAAGTCTTTCTCTTCGATATCGCCGAAAGTCTCAATGTAACTCTCAAAGTCGTTTATGTGGAGACTTTCGCGGAAATATTCCCCGCCCTCCTGAGCGGAAAAGGCGACATAATCGCCGATAACCTCGGAGTAAACGACGAAAGAAAAAAAATCCTCTCCTATACCGTTCCCCTCTGTTCAATCCAGGACCAGCTTATATGCCCGAAGAAAGACACACGTATAAAAACAAAGGCCGACCTCGACGGGGCCGGAATATTCTTTGAAGCGGACACCGCCTACATCAACAGCATAAATGACCTGAAAAAGGAAATTCCCTCGGTAAAGGCATTCAAGGCCCCCCCCGGAGTCGATACCGAATCGCTGATATTCAAAGTTTCCGCCGGAGAAGTGCCCCTCGCAATAGCCGATACCAATTATGTCGGCGCCTACCTGAGCTACAGGGACGACATAAGAGTAGTATATACGTTTCCTAAAAAGGAGCATACCGCATGGGCCGTAAGAAAAAATAACCCCGCCCTCCTGAAATACCTGAACAGTTACCTCGAAAAATCCCTCGCAAACTATGGGAACCCCGTATTCAAGGGCGATTTGCAGGAAATGAAAAAGCGGAAAATCCTCCGGGTGCTTACCCGTAACAATCCCTCATGTTATTATATTCACAAGGGAAGCCCCGTCGGCTTTGAATACGAGCTGGCCCGGAAATTCGCGCAGGAAAACAAGCTTCACCTGATAATGATTGTCCCTCCCAAGTGGTCCGATCTTATCCCGTGGCTTATCGAGGGAAAAGGTGATATCGTCGCGGCGCTGGTCTCGAAAAATCCCGAACGCGCCAAAATTAAAGAAATAGATTTCTGCGAACCGTACTGCCGCAATCATGACCGGATTGTCGGAAGGGCCTCGGAAGCTCCCTTCAAGTCCGTCAGCGAACTCAAGGGAAGAACTATTGCCGCCAGAAAAAACAGTTCATACTGGACCACGCTCTCGGAAATGCGGAAATCAGGGCTCGATTTCAAACTCGAAGCCGTTCCCGAAACACTCGAAACTTTTGAAATAATCGACAAAGTGGCTAAAGGCGTTTATGACTTAGCCATATCAGATGAACATATCTACAAATTGGAAAAAATGCGCAGAAATGATATAAAAGCGCTTTATGTGTTTGAAAAAGAAGAACGTCACCACTGGCTGGTCAGAAGAGACGACAAACAACTCAAAAAGGCTATTGGCAACTTTTTCACAAGAGAATACAGGCAGTGCTTCTTCAACGTGGTTTATAATCGTTACTTCAAAAACAGCAAACAGGCATGCGCGCATACCGAAACATATATCCCCGAAATGCGCATATCAAAATACGACAAACTCATAAAAAAATACTCCTACACATACGGTTTTCACTGGCTTCTCATATGCTCCCAAATATATCAGGAGAGCCACTTCGATCACAGTCTGGAATCCTGCGCCGGAACAATCGGACTGATGCAGATAAAACCAAGCACCGCAAAAGATATAGGCTTTGACAATATAAAAAATCCAGAAAACAACATTCATGCCGGAATTAAATATTTGCACGGAATGAGAAAAAGAAGCCCTGAAACACTTTCGGATACCGAAAAAATACATTTCGCGCTCGCCAGCTACAACGCCGGACTCGGACATGTAATCGACGCAAGACGTCTGGCACAGGAAATCAATCTCGACCCGAACAGATGGTTCAATAACGTTGAAGCCGCCATGCTCCTGCTTTCCAAGCCGGCTTATGCGGAAAGGGCCAAATACGGCTACTGCCGAGGCGATGAGCCGGTTAACTATGTGCGTCAGATAATTCACCGTTACGACGCCTATAAACAGGAGGAATTGAACAAAGTACTTGACTTCCCTTCCCTCCTCTCAAATGATAAATTTAAACAAACTAATACACAATAAAAATAAAGAAAAACTATGCGTAAAACAATTTCTTTCATGTATCCGGAAGGCAAAATCCAGGCCTTGACCATGAGCTATGACGATGGAGTCATCGAGGACAGACAGCTTGTAGACATCTTCAATAAATATAAAATCAAAGGCAGTTTTCATATCAACGCGGGATTGCTCGGAAACGGAAACAGGCTCGCGTCTCAGGAAATAAGCGGACTTTACAAGGGCCACGAAATTTCATGCCACGGCTTTACGCATCCGTACTTTGACAGGATCAGCCGTCCGGAACTTGTACGGGAAATACTAGATGACAGAACGGAGCTGGAAAAATTATCCGGCTATCCCGTCCGGGGCCTTTCATATCCTTATGGCGTATGGAACACCGAAACTCTTGAAGTACTTAAAAGTCTCGGCATCGTTTACTCAAGGACAACCGTAAGTACCGGAAAATTCATTCTGCCGGACAATTTTCTGGAATGGCACCCGACATGCCACCACAGCGACAAGCTCATGGAACGCGCCGGGCAGTTTAGAAAAACCGCCCGCAATTTTTCCCTTCTCTACGTATGGGGACACGCTTACGAATTCGCCCGCCAGAACAACTGGGAACTTATGGAGTCCTTCTGCAAGTTCATTGCCGGAGATGAAAAAATATGGTATGCAACAAACATTGAGATCTACGACTACATCATGATAATGAAGCACCTGGAATTTTCAGCGGACTGCACGATGGTGAAAAACCCGAGCGCCGCGCCCGCATGGCTTCTGGTCGACGGCGCTCCTGTAAAAATAATGCCGGGCGAACTGAAACAACTCTGATTAAAGTTCGTCCAGTTTTACTATTCTTTTTTCGCGCTCTGAAATTTCAGAAGCGAAACAAAGTTTCATCGTCTCGAACGAATCTGAAGCCGGAGTTTCGGGCTTCATCCCGTTCGCGACCAGTTCGGCTATTCTCAGGTTCTGGCCGTAAACGTTATGAAACCATTCGCTGTCATCGGCTTTATTGAATTTTATCTGTTCGGCAATACGGCTTTCAAGTTTTTCCTCTCCGTCGGAAAATTCCCAGCGCCTTATCCGCCGTCTGAAAACGTCCGCTTCTATCGCGCCTTTGTCACCGTAAATCATATAGCGGAGGGCGTGTCCGTCATCGGATTGTTTTTCTATGATATCCATGAGGGGATCGCCAAGGTCGCTTTCGGCTATTCCCATTACGAAGTTCAGATTGCTTATGCTCCCGTCTTCAAATCTGTAATTTATCTGATGGTTGTCAGGGTGATTGAAATAGTTTACAAAATTAGGGGCGTTCATAGAGAATACCTCTGTTACCTTTTTGTCGAACCACCAGCGCGGCAAATCAAGGTAATGCGAAAGCTTCTCACCTATCAGCGTCCCGGCGCTCTTCACGCGCCACGTATTTTTCTTATGGAATTCACTGCAATAATAGAGACAATGCGAGTTAAGCGGGCGCCCTATCAATCCCGCGTCAATCCACTCCTTTACTTTCATATAAAGCTTTGAATAATGCAGCTCAAAGCCAATTTGCAGAAATGAGCCGCTTTCCTTTTCCGCATTCAGCATGGCCCTGGCTTCCTCAAGAGTTATACCCATGGGCTTTTCGCAGAGAACGGCCTTACCTGCCTTCAGAGAACTTACGGCAAGTTCCCTGTGGGCTTCGTTTGACGCGGCGATGTAAATGAGTTTTATGGATTTGTCGTCAAGTATTTCACTCAGATTGTTATGGGCCGTTATGCCGAGTTCGCCGCCACGGAGCGCGGCCCTCGCCGCGTCCGGCTCATAACCTGTTATCTTTTCAATAAAAGGCGATTCCTTAGCCGCCCTCACATGGGTAGCGCCCATTGAGCCAAGCCCCAATACAGCAACATTTATTTTATTCATTATATTCTCCTTTTTTATGGTTAATGTTTTTATTTTACTCTTACACTTGATTCCCTCTTTATCAGTTTGCATTCGGTCATTATGCGCCTGCCCTTCCAGCCGGATATTACGGCTTCGGCAGTGATTTCCGCTATTTTTTCCTCGCAGATGGACACGGAACTCAAACCCCAGCATTCCGCACGCGAGGTATTATAAAAGCCCACACAGCCCACGTCACCGGGGATGCTCAGGCCCATTTCAGAAGCAATTTTCATGATATGCGCATGGCGCTGGTCACCCATTAGTATAAAGGCAGTAATTCCCGGAGATATGAAATCCGCAATCGCGGGCCTTATCTCACCGGAATTATCCCTGAAAACTCTGCATGAAGACATGAAATCCATTTCCCTTTTTATAAAGGCATCCTCTATACCGTCAAGCACGAGAGTATCATAGGCGCATTTGCGCGCCCCATTGAAACGCCTCCGCACTTCATCCATTTCCTCAAAGGTCACAAACCCTATTTTCTCCCAGCCGTTTTCAAGCAGATGCATGGCCGCCTTATAACCGGCTTTCCTGTAATCCGGCAGAATTATGTTCGCGTCTGGAAAATCCAGGTCGCTGTCATAATGCATGACAAAATTAAGCTGGTGAAGCATGTTTTCCGTTTCTTTCAGGGCATTGAAGGGAAAATGCCGCGTACCGTCTATCACCAGTGAGGAGAAGCCCGACGACGCGTATTTCCGGATACGCCCGGAACAGTCTCCGCCGCTCATTCTCTCAAGTGCAGACGTATCAGTCAACGGAATCGAAAGTACGTTATGCCTTTCAAGTTCCGTCATGGCGACCGAGAAAAAATTCTGAAAAAATTCTCCCCTGACAGGCATGATGAAACCGGTTTTCTCCTGATTTTTCGGGACAGTCCGCTTCTCCGCGCCATTTACAAAGTTGCCGCTGCCGTGCCGCCGTGAAATAAACCCGTCCTCCTCAAGCAGGCGCAGGGCATTAGTCATCGTCATATAGCTGACCTTGAAAGAAAGCGCCAGCTCCCGGCATGGCGGCAGATGGGCCCCGGAATGGAAACTGCCGGATGCTATCTGCCGCTTCAGCTTATCCGAAATTTGAAGGTATTTTAAGTTTTTCGCCATATTTTGATATATATGTATTTTATAATTATATAAAATTGATATATATCATTATAACATGAAACCCCTCCGCTGTCAAGAGGTCTCCGGAAAAAACGCTTCAAATAAGAATGGGAAAAAGAAGGATTCCCGTTCGCAAAACTCATGTAAATGAACTATTTTACCGGATGTGTAATATAGAATAAAAATATCTCAATAAGGAAAAGTTCCCTGACTTTATGAAAAACAGCACACCTGAACTGATGGAAAAACTTGTGTCTCTCTGTAAAAGGAGAGGTTTTATATTTCAAAGCTCCGAAATTTACGGGGGCATAAACGGCTTCTGGGATTACGGTCCCTACGGCACGGCGATGAAAAAAGCCGTTGAACAGCTCTGGTGGCATGAGATGGTAGAGACCCGCCAGAACGTGGAAGGGCTTGATTCTACAGTCATCTGCCATCCTAAAGTATGGAAAGCCTCCGGACATCTGGACAAGTTCGGCGATTTGATGACGGACTGCCGCGACTGCAAGGCCCGCCACAGGGTTGATCAGATGGAAGATAAAAGCCTCTGCCCTGGATGCGGTTCGAAAAATCTGACGGAGCCCAGAGAATTCAACCTCATGATGAAAACTTATGTGGGGCCTGTCTCAGACGAAGACCATGCAGCCTATCTGAGAGCGGAAACATGTCAGCCGATATTCGTTGATTTTCATCTGGTGCGGATAGCGGCGAGGCAGACCCTGCCTTTCGGCATAGCTCAGATCGGAAAGGCGTTCAGAAATGAAATAAATCCCAGGAATTTCATTTTCCGTTCACGTGAATTTACGCAGATGGAGATGGAGTTTTTCTGTGAAGACGAAGAAGCCATGAACTGGTATGAATACTGGAAGAATGAAAGAATAAAGTACTACAGGGAAATCCTCGGTTTCGGAGAAGACGAGCTTAAAATACATGACCATGAAACATTGGCCCATTACGCGAAAGCCGCCCTTGATATAGAATTCAAATTCCCGTTCGGCTGGGGCGAACTCGAAGGAGTTCACCACCGCGGCACATGGGACTTGGGCCGTCATCAGGAGTTTTCCGGAGAAAATCTCGAATACTTCGATCAGGAAAAAAATAAAAAAATAATGCCTACCGTAATAGAAACCTCCGTCGGCCTCGACAGGACAATGCTCGCCCTGCTCTGTCACGCCTATGACGAAGACAGCGCTGAAACAAAAAAAGAGGGAATGCAGGAAGACATCCGCATAGTATTGAGACTGCCGCCGCGCGTCGCCCCTGTTCAGGCCGCGATACTGCCGCTGGCCAAGAAACTTTCGGAAAACGCTGAAAAACTCTACAAAGACATCAGCCGTTTCTACAGGGCCGAATTCGACGTTACCGGAAGCATCGGCAAGCGTTACCGCAGACAGGATGAAATCGGTACGCCGTATTGCCTGACTTTCGATTTTGATTCTCTGAATGACAACTCCGTTACCGTCAGAGACCGCGACTCCATGAAGCAGGAAAGAGTTTCAACGGACCAGCTGAAAAGTTATCTGGACAAGCTCGTTTACAATATATAATTACATAACTCTAAAAGGGAACGGCAGAACTAATGGAAAAGAAAAAATGGTTTCAGTGGGGTTGTATAACCGTTGCTTCCGTAGCGGCTTCGGCGCTCGTGATATTCCTGCTATGGTACTTTCTGGTTTACGGCAAATCGGGAACGACTCCCCCTGAATTCATAAAGCAGGCCGCTCCTCAAATCGAACAGAAGCAGGAAGATGTCTCAAAGAAAAAACAGAAGGAAGCCGCCGCCCGGGAAGAACAGCTTCCGAATTACGATCTTGACCAGACAGTAATGGGGCTTTTCAGCATAGAACAGGCATTGCAGAAGGCAAAAAACTTTGAGGAGCTGACACCATTCATTCTCCAAAAGGAGTCAGATCTCGTCGCCCCTGAAATACTTGAACTCAAGTACCGCTTTTTCAATATATACAAGAAGCTTCTCCAGTCCAAAGACGAACTTGAAGAAATGAATTCCATATACAATGTAACAAGCGGTTCTCTGCTGGACCTGATATCCACGGTCGATTACACAAAGTTTTCACTCGACCATGAACAGGCCATGAAAATATGGGAAAAAAGATTGAACAGCTCCAAGCTCAGGGATGAGGTTAAAAACCGCATCAGCACTTATCAGGACGAAATGATAAACTTCTATTTCGACTATCTGAAAACTTCCGCTGAATATCTCAAAAAATGGGACAAAATGTGTTCGTTCAGAGACCGCGCCTACCTCGCCGCTTACGAAAGCAACTGGCCGGAAGTAATCAAAAACGCAGGCGCCGCCATCAAACTCGCGCCTTATGAAAAAGAAGCTCATATACTCCTGCCCATGGCAATGCTCGAAAAAGGCGGAGAAACAGACAGCGCCGCCGCTAAAACACTAATTGATGAATACCTGAAACTCCATCAGGGACAGGATGCGCCCGCTTACCTCCTCAGAGGCGTAATAAATCTGAAAAACGGAAATTTTGACAGCGCCATAATAGATTTCGACCAGTCCGCGGCGTATTATCCGAAACAGCAGGAAGCCCTCCTCGACAGGATGAATCTCTACAAAAAACGTAATTTCCTCAATAAATCAAAAGAAGGCAGGATGATACTCAACATCTACTGGGGAATAATGTCCGGCGCGGGTTATTTCAGCCCTGATTTCCAGAAAGCCAGGGCCTGTCTCGAAAAAGGCGAAAAAGACAATGCGCGCACTAAAATCTTCGACCACTTTTTCAGACGCCGCATGCAGGGACAGTGGGATAAAGTGCTCGCCGATTTCCAGTACTGCAACAAATTTCTAAACACTGCCCTCCACGACATAAATGGCGGCGAGCAGCTCAACCTTTCCGTCGAACCGGCGTTTTTTACAAACAGCGTCGTAGTCACAATCACCAACAACAGCAATAAAGACATACATAACATGACAGTGCTTCTCTGTGTGCGTTTCACCGACATGTTTCAGGGAGATTACATATCCTTTCCTGTCGGCGATACAGTGGCCCTCCTGAAAGCAGGCGAAAGCGTAACTGTCGGAAGAAAAAACATCAACGACATAACAAAAGAAAAACTCGGCTCAGTAAAAAAATTCAAGGATATCATAGATTATGCCGCGGTGATTATTTCGGATGAAACTATCACATGGCTTTCATCCAAACCCGCTATGCCGCCGCCAGAGGAAAAAATCGAAAACATGGACCAGCTGAAACGGAAAATCGCCAAGGACGTTGTCAACGTAGTGATTGACGCCGTTACAAACAAAGACACGCCGGCCGAAGAAAACACCAGAAAAAAACAGATTGCCGATGAATTGACCGACATTCTGATAAACAAGCTTTCAGGTGTTCCGGAAAACGAAGCCGATAAAGCGAAGGCTGAAGACATCAAAAGAAAACTCATTAAGGACATCGCCGATATCGCGGTCGATATGATACGCCGGAAAATGGCGGAGGAAAAAGCCTCAGGACATTCCGTCGGAGACTACATGGATAAAGCTAAAAAATACGTTAAAGACATGAGCGACTCTTTCTTCAGCGGGAAAAAAACTCAGGAACCAGCCACGGAAAAAACACAGGAGAAGACTCCTGATACAACAAGTGGAGAAAAAACAGAAAAATGAAAACTTCAATGAGAAAAAAAATGAGCGTATGCATAATAGCCTCTTCCCTGCTTGCGGGTTTTGCCGTAGATTCCATCGCGGCGGAAAAAAAAGACAATCAATGGCTCTGGCCCGATGGCGTAAAGAAAATAAAATACCTCAGCGGCGCGGACAATACCGAACAGCCTGCACTTTTTTACAAACCGGAAAAAAAAGGCCCCCTGCCCCTTCTTGTAGCCCTCCACACATGGTCGGCAGGTTATCTCCAGCCTGAAACAGGCTACGCCAAATGGTGCGTTGACAAAGGCTGGGTTTTCATACATCCCGACTTCAGAGGTTCCAACAAAAAACCTTCCGCGACAGGCTCGGAACTTGTGGTCAAAGACATAATAAGCGCCGTCGAATACGCCAAGAAAAATGCCGACATAGACACTGACCGCATATACCTGATTGGCGGTTCCGGCGGCGGCTACGCGTCATTGCTGATGGCAGGAAGGGCCCCTGAAATATGGGCGGGAGTCTCCGCGTGGGTCCCTATTTTCGATCTCAAAGCATGGCATGAGGAAACTAAAAAAGCGAAGAGAGGATATTTTAAAAATATAGAAGATTCCTGCGGCGGCGCTCCGGGCGCAAGCCCCGCCGTCGATGAACAGTATAAACTCCGTTCGGCATGCACATATATCCAAAACGCGAAAAACGTCCATCTCGACATAAACACCGGCATTCATGACGGACACACCGGAAGCGTTCCCGTAAGCCATTCGCTGAACGCCTTCAACGCCCTCGCCAAAGAACAGGACAAAATCCAGGACAGCGATATAAAATTCATGACTGATAACCAGGGCGTTCCTGAAACTCTGAATCAGAAAATCAGCGATCCCCTCTACGGGAAAAATACGCCTCTTTTCAGAAAAATTTCCGGCAATGCCAGAGTTACGGTATTCGAAGGCGGACACAACACCCTGACTGAAGCCGGGCTCACATGGCTTGAACATCAGAAGAAAAGTCAGCCGCCAGTATGGGATGTCAAGAAAACAAATACAAAGGTGAAATTCACGGAAAAAGATATAAACACAGGTAAGTGAAATAAATATTTCCCATTAAAAATAAAGGTATTTTGCAAGAATGAAAAAGAACAAACTTACAGTAGCGCAGATAGGCTGCGGCGCGTTCGCGGAAGCGCAGGATTTTCCGAACCTGACGAAGAACCCCAAAATCTCTTTGAAATGGTGTTGCGACATATCAAAAGACCGCGCTAAGGAAATGGCGAAAAAATTCAATGTTCCCGAAGTAACAACTGATTTCAACGCGCCGATAAACGACCCGGAAGTCGATATGATAAAAATATCAACTTCCCATGAAGTCCACCTCCCGATTATTGAGGCCGCCGCCAGAAACGGAAAGCATATATTCTGCGAAAAGCCCATGGCGCTGGAAGAAGATGAAGCCTTCAAAATAATAAGCGCCGTCCGCAAAGGAAAAGTAAAACTCTGCGTTGACCTGAACCGCAGGATGGCCCCGTCAATGCACAGTCTGAAAGCAAATTGGCTCAAACACCGCGCCAATCCGAGACATCAGTCGTGGCGCTATGTCGAAGTTGAAAGAGAACTCTTCCCCGAAGAAAAACAGGCACAGTTCCTCGTAAGGGTACAGGATGAAAGCTATTCCTACCGTCTGGTCCATCTCGACCCCATGAAGGGCGGCGGGCTGGTATTCGGCGAAACGGTGCATTGGCTCGATCTGGCATGCTGGCTTTACGCTCCTCAATATCCTGTTGAAATACAGGCTTCCGGCTCCGCGCGCTTCAGCCATTGCATAAACCTGAAATTCTCCGGCGGCGATACCACTACAATACTCTTCAGTTGCGGCGGCACATTTGACTATCCTAAGGAACTCTACGAAATCAGTTCTTCAGGCGCTCTTTTCAGAAATAACTTCTTCGTGGAAAACGAATACTACGGGGTCCCCGGTCTCGACCGCGAACTTTTCCCGATGCAGCACGACCCTCTTAAAAATGTCGGCAAAGAAGGCGGATTTTCCGCTTACATGAAAAAATACGCGGAGAGGGCACAGAAGACAAAAGGCAATATCAAGAACGCCGCTCCTTTCTCCGTTGACAAAGGTCATGAAAACATGCTGAATACATTTGTCGAAGCGATATTGAAGGATAAGCCATCGCCCTGCGATGAAATGGCCGGCTTCATGTCAACATATCTGGCAAAACTGGCGATTAAATCAATAGAACTGAGACAGGCGCTCCCCGTTCCTCTGGATAAGGTAGTCCCCTGCATCCCCTGATTTAACCATAATCTATACTAAAGTCGGTTTTAATATCTACCATTATTGAATATTATGGAAAGTACACTGCTTTTTATAAAAGCGTCAAGTCTGAATATTTTTGATATCAGGCAGATGATTACAAGTATTGCCGCGAGAAGAATGAAACCGGGTTCAGGGACTTTTTCTTCAATGTCAAATTCTTTATTGCTGCTCAGGACTTTCTTTTCAACGGCTTCCAGTTTTTTCCATTGCGAGTCGCGTTCGAGAACTATGTAAGAAGTAAGCGGCGACATGATGCCGGCCTTCTTGCTCTGAGCAACTATTTCAGGGAAAAGTTTATCGGAAAGCGATGGGCGTTTACAGTAGTCGCTGTATTTTTCTTTCAACTGAAGGGCCTGAGCATATAAACTGTTCTCAGGGGGTTTGCCTGAATAGACGCTTACGGCGTCTCTTCTTACTATTCCCATGACAGGATGTGAACTTACGGGATGAAAGTTCATGGTGTTCATCTTTTCAAATTTTCCGTTGTCCAAATCAAAGCGTTTAATTTCATTTTCAGAGGGATTAAAGAAAAGGAAAGAACCCGTTTCCGGCAGAGAGTCGCAGAAGCCGTCAAAACGGCAATCAGCCATCTTCAATTCAGGGTTCCCGGATATGACGGCAAAAACAGGGAAGCTCCCGTCATATGCCTTCCAGCGTAAAATTTCCGTTTTCAATATCCGTTCCGCCATGAAACCTCCCGGCATGACTTTCAAATCAGGAATTTTAAAAGCGGCATCTTCGAGATTAGTTTTTTTCATAACCGTTTCGGGAACGGCTGTCGCAAAAATTATGGAAACATCTTTAATCCCGGTAGCTCCTGATATCCTTTCAACTATAGTATCCCAGGAATTTTTCAGTCTTGTTACGGAGGCTTTTGAAGCATCCACGATAAAACATAAAACGGGCTTTCTGGCAAGTTTGGGCAATGCGGAATTGTCCTGTGGAGAAACTAACCTGAAGGCTCCGGAAGCGGTGGAAGTCCCGGTACTTTCCAGCTTTAGCACATGTTCCGCGATTTTTATTTCAGGAGAAAGACATGACGGATAAAGCAGTTCTATTTGGGAATATCTTGTCTCATTTGCGCTGAAAGGAAAAATATGAAGCCTCAGATGTCCTGTCATGACATAATATAAGAGGCTGGGGTCCTTCCGGACATTTACTATTTTTTCATATATCCATATCGCGCTTTTCTTTTCAAAAATCCGTCCGGGCACAAAAGCAGAATTTATCTTCAGACTGTTGCCGGAAACAAAAACCCAGTCCGGCATATAAATATCAAAGATAGCTTCCTGAGCATTTCTGAAACCATTGTTTTTCACTTTCAAAGTCAGCCTGCATTTTGTTGTGCCGTCACTCAGGCTTTCATATTTTTTATCAATGTTCTCAAGAATAATATCTCTGCCGCGAAATCTCTTCTCCGTATCTGCCCTGGGAGAAGTACTCCAGAAAACATTGCGGCGTGAAATCGCCAGAGGAGGTTTCAGTTTTCCCCCGGTCAGTTTGAAATAAGCGTCATTCAGCTTTGTGTTGGAAAGCGTCATGTTGTTGAAAGCTATCCATTGGTAATACATTGTCAGATAAGGAACATCCACACCCTGCTTGAAATCATAAATTCTTTTAAGAATATCTTTCGTTTCAGTCGCATATCTGGCATTTTGCATGGACTTATCATCATAGTCGGACAAGTAGACGAAGCTGAGCCCCCTTTCCAGAAGAACCCTGTCACGGAAAGCATTAATCGTAACGAACAATGGCAAAACCGACACTCCGGCAATCACCGTCGCAATTACCGGGCCCCTGCCAAAACACGGAGCAAGACTCTTAAAGTCTTCCACCAGTCTCCGCGTATGAACATAGAAAAGTATCAGGGGCGCAAGTATCAGAAATCCCGCTCCCATCGCAAGCAAAGCAGGAATGAAAAGCGGAAGATACGGCAAAAAAACCACAAAGAAATAAACCGTGAACCCGTAACACGCACACCTCGCAAAAAATAGAGGCAGTTCCAGCCGTTTACTTTGAAGAGGAGGTATCAGCAGCAAGAAAGCATTGACCAGTGTCAGCGCATAAACACGCCAGTCCTGAAAATTCGCCGGAAAAGGTATAAGCACATTCAGGATAAGCCCGCCAATCGGAAACACAAACGCCGCAAAAAAAGGAATGAGCCATTTCGAGAGTTTGAATTTTTCAGCCGTTTTATAGATGCTTACGAGCGTCCTTGTAACGGCAATAAGAAAAGCCGCTCCTATCACTATGAATCCCGTAACAATAACAATAATGAAAATCTTTGAGATATATCCATCCCCGGACAAAAAGGAACTTATTGATGATGGAATAATATTTGCCGCGAGATAGAAAAGCGCAGGCAATGCGATAAGCGCAAAAACTGACATCACCAGATTAATAATAACGCTTCTAAAAATGATACTCATACTGATACCGAAAACAGGATGTATTACCGACGACATGAAAAAAGTAAAAATATAGCAGGTGTATTGCCCGGTTGAAAAAACGAATTGATTAACTCCATCCGGTCGTATGCCGTCAAGAAGATTAAGAGATATAACCAATAGCAGTATCTGAAATATAAGCATCCCGATATAAGCCGGTATGTTCCACAGGAGTTTTTTCTTTCTCATGATAAAAGTCAGAACGGAAAACAGTAAAATGTCAAAGAGTATAATCCCTTCAAGCGCCCAGAAAGCCCGCAAATTCTCAGGTTTCATCTCAGTACGAATAAAACTGTAACCGTTCAGAAAAAGGAGGAACAGTATACCAAGAGGAAGCACTACTGTGAGAAGATGCCATTCAGGTTTTCTAACTCCTTCTGACATCGGCTCCGGGAGTTCCGGCGGCTGTTTTCCGCCAGCTATCATAAGCTTGAAGAACAGGATTTTCTTAATCTTTGCGATTATCCTCAAAACTTTTGCTTCGCCATTATCAGACATTTTTCTTCTCCTGTTTTTTTTATCAGATACAAAAGAAA
>Ga0154588_1153_pt1 | contig 14438 bp, 10 predicted proteins | sample RifGroF2_FD_116017 | JGI IMG/M metagenome (GOLD analysis project Ga0154588, IMG submission 116017) | Lentisphaerae bacterium GWF2_44_16
ATCGCCAGATTGGTTTTGCCGCAGGCTGAAGGGAATGCGCCTGCCATGTATTTCACTTTGCCTTCTGGACTCGTCAGTTTCAGGATAAGCATGTGTTCCGCGAGCCAGCCCTCATCACGCGCCTGAACGGATGCGATACGCAGCGCCAAACACTTTTTGCCGAGCAGTGCATTGCCGCCGTAACCGGAGCCGAATGACCATATCTCACGTGTTTCGGGAAAATGTGAAATATATTTTTTCTCAATCGGCGCGCAGGGCCAGATGCCATTGTCGGAAGCGCCGTCAGCCAGAGGCTTGCCGACGGAATGCATGGCCGGGACAAATTCACCGTCTTCACCCAGTACTTCAAGGACTCGTGTACCGACACGGGTCATGATATGCATATTGGTTACGACATAGGCAGAATCCGTTATTTCCATACCGATTTTAGCAATCGGGGAACCTACGGGCCCCATTGAAAAGGGAATAACATACATGGTGCGGCCCTTCATGCAGCCCTTGTAAAGGCCGAGCATGGTTTCCTTGAGTTTCGCGGGATCTATCCAGATGTTTGTAGGGCCTGCGTCTTCTTCTTTCTCTGACGCGATATAGGTACGATTCTCCACTCTGGCCACATCCGAAACGTCAGAGCGGAAAAGGTATGAAGCCGGACGTTTTTTTTCATTCAGCTTTATTGCCAGACCTTCTTTGTGAGCGGAATCAAGAAGCCTGCTATATTCTTCAGATGAGCCGTCGCACCAGTAAACGGCATCAGGCGTACAATGTTTTACCCAGCCGTCAACCCATTCCAGAAGCTTTTTGTGCTTTACGGGAATATTTTCTTTGTTCATTTATCGTTCCTTTTTATATTTTTATTTTTCTCTTACAACTTTGCAAAGCGCCTGGTAGCCGTAATGCATAAAGAGATGATCAAGCACTACCAGCGACACATAATTTTCGACTACAGGCCAGATACGGGCAACGATTGTGGGGTCGCGCCTTGTTATCGCGGCAAGCTGTTTATTTTCATTTGTATATTTATCAATGGTACTCTGAGGCTTGTCAATGGTAGGAGTGCCTTTTATCGCCACTCTTGCCACGATGTCCTGTCCGCTGCTAAGCCCGCCCAGAATTCCTCCGGCGTTATTGGATTTGAAAACAACTTTGCCGTTCTCAAAACACATCTGGTCGTTATCCTGTGAACCGGTCAGGTCCTTGACCTTGAAACCCGCTCCGACTTCAACGCCTTTTACAGAGCCGAGCCCAAGCAGTTTTCCGAGTTCAGCGTCAAGCTTATCAAAAACGGGCTCGCCCATTCCGACGGGCGCGCCTGTAACAACGACTTCCACAATGCCTCCGGCTGAATCTCCCTGCCGTGAAATCGTGGTACATGCCTTCACCATCTCTTCCGCCACATTGACATCAGGGCAGTTGAGTATGTGATGAACACCGTATTTCTCTTTTATTTCAGAAGCGTTCATTGGCTTCTGTTTGGCACGGATAGCGTCTATTTCCTTTTCTATCTCTATCAATATCGCGGATTTTTCAAGGAAGCGCATATCGTTGCGTATGCGTCCGTTCACATATACGTTCTGATAGAAAGGATCATAATCGCGGCGCATTTTTTTGTAGTTTTCGCAGCTTTTTAAAACGGCCTTCGAATCAGACGAATCGCAAGGAACACCGGCAAGTTCCTTTACATAGGCGAAAACTTCGATTCCGAATTTTTTCAGCACCTGCTTGGCGACAAAGCCCCCGGCGACAATCGCGGAACTGTAACGACCGGAAAATATCCCGGCCCCGATAGCGTCGTCAAAAGGACCGTATTTGATGAATGACGGATAGGAAGCATGTCCGGGACGCGGTGTACGGTTCGTATCCTGATACTGTTTTATATGTATGAAATGGCGGTCAAGGTTTGGAATGAGTATGGTAATGGGAGTACCATTTGTATAGAAAGCGTTCCCCGCGCCTTCAATCGTATCCGTCGCGTTGACGCCCGTATAAATCACAGGCAAATCAGGCTCTTTTCTCGGAGATGAAAGCTCATCGGCACCGGGCTTTCTCAAAAGCAGGTCCCCGTATATTTCCTGTTCCGTAAAATACATGCCCGACGGTATCCCCTGGAGTACGGATGTCAATCCCTCCTGATAGGAGCCGCCGGCGATAGTAAGCTGAATTAACCTTCCCAAACTGCATCCGACCATAACGCAAACTCCTTTTCCTTAAAATATTATATACAACGTCTTAATAAACAAAAGGGCCGCAGGCATGGATTCCCACGCAGCGACCCAAATAACAACAGGCGATATAAGCCGCCCCTCGTATTTCTGCCTTCTCTCGTTATACAAACCCCTAAAATACAACCTCACAAAACAATGTCAAGCCGAAGGCCTTTATTTAGCGTCATATCGGAACTTTTCGCGTATTTGGGACTAAAAAAACAAAGTTAACGCCAATACTGTATGTAGTGTTATTTTTCTTTTTTCCCACTGCCGGGCACGACTTTGAAAACACCGTTTTCGAGAGATTTCATGATTACGCGTCCTGAAGAAAGTTCTCCATAGTTGTTGAAGGAAATAAAGGGGGCCACCGTAACGTTGTTCTCATATTTTACTTTCAGAAGAGCGTCAACTATGGATGAGGGCCTTGAGCTCTTTGCTTCGGCAATGGCAAAAGCCAGGACATTCAATGTGTCGTATCCCTGGGCCGCCCATACGTCAGGGGCTTTTTGGAATTCTTTCTCATAACTTTTTTGAAAATCCAGCAGGGCTTTCTTGTTCACTCCCGGGTCATAAGTGGAGGGCAGAAAGACCCTGAGTTTTTTACATTCCGGGAATCCGGCTATTTCGGGATTTTCCATTTCGCCGCTGAGGAAACAGACAGGTTTGTTTTTAAGCTTTGCAACGTATCCTACTGTCTCTTTCACGAGTTCGATGCTGCCGCATATCAACAGGCTGTCGAATTTCCCGAAAGACTCAAATAATTCCAAAGAGTCTTCAATAAGCTCCGGGGGGCTTTGGGGATATAAAATCTGCCTGTATATGATGCCCGTCTCTCCGGTAGGGTTTCTGGGCATGAATGAATCAAAGGCATTGGCAAAATAGTATCCGGCACAGAATTCAGAAGGGCTTATTATGTATGATCGTTTCAGATTGTTTTCGTCAAGCGCCCTGTACATTGTCTTTATGACTTGGCGTATGCTTGGGAAATTAATGAATGCCATTCTGAAAAACTCCATCTCCGAAACTATGCCGGAAGTGAGCGTAGGGGAAATAAAAACAATGCCGTTAAATTCGCAAAGAGGAGCGGCAGAAAGGAAATTCATATAATTAACTCCTCCTATAATGACTACTACGCCTCTGTCGTCAACAAGTTCCTGGATAACCTTTTTGCATCCTTCGGCACTGCCGCTGTTGTCTTTTTCAATCAGCTCTATTTTTCTCCCGTTAAGAATGCCTTTCCGGTTGATTTCCATGCATGCCAGTCTGACACCGTCACGCAAACTGGCCTGCGCATTCCCAAAAGAATAAACAAATCCGATCCGTATATCGCCCTTTCCTTTTTTATCAGCCTTAAACGCCGCTCTGTCTCTCGCTCCCGCGGTGCTTATATTTCCAAGTCCTTCTATGTATTCAAGGAGTTCTTTCCTGTTGTGATAGAGAATTGTTATAGAGAGAAAAACGACTATTCCCGAAAGAATAACTATGCATAAATTTTTCATTTCACACCATCTGCCTTCTGGCCAGTCGGCTGAAAACGCCGGGCCTGTTGATAAGTTCCCTGAAAGTCCCTGTCTCTACGAGTTCGCCTTTATTCAGCACATAGATTTTGTCAGCGCCTTCGATGGTGCTGAGCCTGTGCGCTATTACTATTCTTGTCGCGTTCATTTTTCTGAGGCTTTCCGAAATTACCGCCTGAGTTTCATTGTCGACGGCGCTTGTGGCCTCGTCAAATATTATTATGCGCGGCTTTCTGGAAAGCGCCCTCGCTATGAGTATGCGCTGTTTCTGTCCTCCCGAAACTGTGCCGCTTGATACGAAAGTGTGCATTCCCATGGGCATTGCCTCAATATCTTTGTCGCATCCGGCCTTTCTTGCCGCCTCCCAGGCGTCATCCATGGATATGTTTGAAGAGCCCGCTATGTTTTCGTAAATGGAACCGGCTTCCAACGCTCCGCTCTGAAGAACAGTACCGATCTGTTTTCTGAGTTCTCTCCGGTTTATGGCATTTATATCCTGTCCGCTGTAATAGACGCCGCCGCTTTCCGGTGTTTCGAAACCCAGCAGAAGCCTGGCTATTGTGGATTTGCCCGCTCCTGAAGGCCCCACTATCGCTACAAACTCTCCGGGCGCCGCGCTTATGCTGACGTTTCTGAGAGCGGGAGGACTGTCCTGCGTGTAGCGGTATGATATGCCGTGCATTTCAACTCTTCCGTCCAGTTCCCCCGGCGCTTTGAAAACGCTGTCCGCCTCCGAGGCTGTTTCCATGAGAGGCTTCATCCTGCCGTAAATAGGTATCATAGTCATCAGCACCGGCAAAGTGGTGGAAAAAGCAATCAGTGCCCCCATGAATGTGGTAAACGCGGAATTGAACGCGAGGTATTCCCCTATGTTCATGCTCCCCCTCCACGTCTCACCGACAAGATAAAAGAAGAAACAGCTTATCAGCACTGGAAAAAAGCTGTCGAAAATAATCAGGAAATTATTGTTTTTCATGGAGCGTATATGCCAGCGGGTTTCCTCGGCGAATTTCAGGGCCCATCTGATAAACGCGCGGTCTTCCGATATGGAGTTCCGTATTTTGTTTATTCCGTTGAGCACCTGAACCGTAAAGCCATCCAGCTCACCGCTCGCCTGAAGCTCTCTCTTATGATTTCCGGCATTTATCGCACCGACTATGCAGAGAACAATGAAAAAAATCAGAAGGAAACAAAGCGCGCTCAGGGAAAGTTTCCAGCTGTAATAAAACATAAGCATTAAACTGGGTATCGCGAAAAGCAGAGAGAAAACAGCGCCGCTTACATTGTCGGCAAGAAGTTTCCGGATGGCATCAATACCCATTACGCGCTGTGTAAGTTCGCCTGTTGAAAAACGCTTGAAAAAAGAAAGCGGCATCTTCATGAGCCGTCCAACTACCGCCGATTGAAGATTGTAGTCGGAAAGCGTTTTAATTCTGAGTATGGCAAGCGAACGGCCAAGGGAAAATACAGTTGCCGAAAGCGTGGCGGTAACAAGTATAATCCCAGTCTGCCAGAGCTGAAAATATTCCGCGTGGGGAATAACGCTGTTGAAAACAATTCCGGTCACATAGGGATAAATCAGGGATATAATCCCCCCTGTCATTCCTGTCAGAAATGCGACTTTCAGCGGAGGAAGCAGTCCGCGGAAAGCAAGCCTCAGCATGTCTTTCGCGCAAAGTTTTCCAAGCGGCAGCTGCGGATACATCACATAGGCGACGACATCAAGTTTTCCCGCATCGTCGCCGTTCATATAAAAAGGCGCGGCACTCAGGTGCGGGGCATAAATGAGATGCTTTTTGCATTTCCTGTCAAAAATCACTCCGGCGGGCTGCTGGACGTCCTTGTAAAAAACAATCACCGGGCCGCTTTCATGTTTCCACCAGCCTGAAGAAAGCTTTACAGTCCTGTAAAAAACCGATGAAGACTCAAGCACACGACGCATAAAGTCAGTCCCGTTAACTACTTCGCCGGAAGGATTTTCGGTAAATTTGAATTTTATACCCTGCTCTTTTCCCACAAATTCCAGCACTTCAAATAAATGGCATGAAAACACATTTGCGGAAGTTCCGCCCTCGGAGGATTTCCTGCCCAACGACGCCAATTCCTCCAGTGATGTTTTCATGGCGTTGCGCTCCATCAGCGCCAGTTCTTTTCTCCGTACTGCTTCGGTATTGTTGCGGTATGCGCAGGCAAGAAGGAAAGAACGGAAAAATATCTCATAAAATTCTTTCAGTTTCCGCGTAAAAAGTTCTCCGTTTATAAAATCGGATGTGGGCCGGAATTCAACGGATAAATCATCAAGGGCTTTCAGCCACAGTTTGTTTGAAAGAGGAAAAACACTGCCTTCAGCCATCAGCATTGACTCCTCGTTTCCGCATATTACGCAAAACCCGCTTCTGACCGTTACCCATACGAGACCGCGTTCCGGCCTGAAACATGTCCCGCTCTCGAAATTCAAAATTCCCTTCGCGTCAGTAAGTTCATTATCGCTTATGACTCTGCACGCATAAGGCATTCTGGAACAGGCAAGTCCCTGACTGAGCTTTTCCGCCCATACATGAAACTTTTCCGCAAGCCACTCCGTTCCGCCGCATTTTTCGATAATCTCCTGAACGCTTTTACGGACGCAGAGTATTTCAGAACCCGGCAGGGCATCGGCAATCAGAGAGACTTTCTCATCCTTGAGTTCCATGACAACAGCCGGAAATATGAACTCGCCTTCCTCGAAGTGCGCAACAAAAAAACGGCTTCCCGGTGAACCATCATCATTAAGGCATGAACAGAAGACATTGACACCACCCGACGCGATCCAGTAAAAAGCTTCCCTGTCAAGGATAAAAGGATTAAGTCCGCTCCCTTTCAGCGGAACGGATATTTCTCTTATGATTTTGTTCATCTCTTCGTTCATGACTGCTCCGAATTTATAAGCCGCGCGTAAAATCCGTCGGAGAAAGACATAAGCTGTTCATGCGTCCCCCTCTGAACAATATTCCCGGCATCCATCACTATTATCTCATCACAATCCCTTATGGTGCTGAGACGATGGGCAACGATAAGACATGAACAGCCGCGCCGTCTCAGGTTGTCATCTATGATTTTCTCCGTTTCAGGATCAAGAGAACTCGTAGCCTCGTCAAGTATAAGTATCGATGGGCTATTGAAAAGTGAACGCGCTATTTCCATCCTCTGCCGCTGTCCTCCGCTGAAATTGCGTCCGTCCTCTATGCATTCGGCGCCGTAACCGCCGGGACGCTCTGCTATTTCAAGGTGTATATCGGAATCCATCGCCGCCTTTATCATGTCGTTGTCCGGCGCCAAGGGATTCCACATGCTGAGGTTTTCTCTTATTGTGCCGCTGAACATGGCAATGTCCTGGTCAACTATCGCAAGGGACCTCTCCAGGCACTGCCGCGAATAAGCTCCGGCGGGTTTCCCGTCAAGCAGTACCTCGCCCTCCCAGGGTTTGTAAAGACCGGCAGCGATTTTTGCCACCGTGGACTTTCCCGATCCCGAACGACCGACCACAGCAATTCTTCCGCCCGGCTTCAGCAGAAGTGAAAAATCCTTTATCAGCGGTTCCGAAAGAGGCGCATAGCCGAATGTTATGTTTTTCATCTCCAGACGGCCTTCGAGAAATATTTTGTCATCCTTCGGCAAATGCTCTCCGGTCTCCCGGAATACAGGGGCCTTTTCATAATTCAAGATGTCGTTTATCTTGTCAACGGCCCCTTTCGCCTCCTGAATTTTCGCTCCTATGCCGGTGAGAGTCGCCACCGGCCCGAGAAAGCCTCCCATAAGCACCTGGAACGCCACCAGCATACCCATAGTCATATCGCCGTTGATTACCCGCCACGCGCCGAAAACCAGAATTACAGCGTTATTCAGTCCTGAAAGCAACTCAGGCAGCGCTGAAATATAAACCGATGAAACGCTCATTTTGCGTTCAGCGTTTATGCTTTTGGCCTGATGCCCGGCCCATTTCGAAAAGAAGTCAAAATCGGACGCGGAAGCCTTGATGGTTTCAATCATCTGTATTCCGCTTACAAACGTGCCAATCATTTTACATTTCGCCTGAATGCACCCTTCATTCAAATCCTGCCTCCTCCTGTTCACCATACGCAGAGCTATGATATTGAGAAAAGCTATGATTACGCCGACCAGCGCCAGCGGCACGTCATACTGAAACATAACGATAAGATAAAAGAAAACCATAAAGAAACTCGCGAAGACTTCTCCGGCATCCCCGCTCAGCATATCCGCTATATCGCGGTTCAGCGAAATCCTGTACTGCAAATCCCCCGGCGAACGCTGATAATAAAATTCCGGCGGCATCCTTAATATATGATGAAAAAGCCCGGACGCCGTGGAAACAATAAACTTAATGCTGAGCTTTAATATGGCGGTCCTCTGAAGCCATACAATATAGCTTCTGACAAGCATGGTCAGGAAAAGCGCCACTATCAGCGGCAGCAGCCAGTCATGATTCGAGCCCAGCACGTCGTCAACGAATATCCTGGAGGCCGTAGGTATTATTATCCCCGGAACTGCCAGTAGAACACTGCACAGAAATATATAGAATACGGCAGTCTTGACATTTTTCATGCGCGAAAAAAGCGATGCCAGCAGAGATTCCCTTCTGCCTTCCGGCTTGAAGTTCTCCCCCGGCTTTATCTCAAGCGCAAGACCTGTAAAGGAACGGTCGAACTCATCATAATCAACCCTGCGCCTGCCCCCGGCAGGGTCGTTGATATAAAAGTTTTTCCCCCTGCGGCCTTCAAGAACGACAAAATGATTGAAATTCCAGTGAAGTATCAGAGGCAGTTTCAGCATATTAAGCTCATCGGGTTCATGCTTGAAGCCGCGCGCCTCAAAACCGTGCGACCTCGCGGCCCTGACCATGTTCATGGCATTGCTGCCGTCCCGCGAAACACCGCAGTCAATCCTGAGTTTTTCAAGAGGCAGAAAAAGCTTGTAATACCTCATCACCATTGAGAGACTGGCGGCACCGCATTCAGTCATCTCCATCTGTAAAACACTCGGGACCCTGATGCGTCTGTTTTTCCAAAGAATTTTCCGGGATTCTTTATCCATAGGCTTTCTAGGACCTTGCCTGAGAAGGCTGAGATTTATTTTTAGCGTCAAGAGGCAGATTCTTCCCCGTACCGAAAAACTTCTCTCTGAGCCATGGTATTACATAAGTTACCGGAGGACGGCGTTCTACGACTATCTGCATGTTGCATGGCATTCCAAAAGTTATTTCAATATTCTCGGGAGCTTTGCATGTCCATTTAATGCCAGTTGGATTGGAAGACGAAGGTATCAGTTCGACCGTAACGGGTATTACAACATCCTCTCCTTTTTTGAAGTATTTCGCTAGCTCCATGTTTTTGAAAACGCTTTCCAGCACCTGGCTGCCCGCCGGATATATCCCTACCAAGCGAACAATTCCAAGCATGGAGCCGTAACGCTGCGGCTCTATATTTGTAGGCGATATATAAACAAGCTGTCCCACTTTAAGCTTTTTCCAGTCCTTGACTGGAACATAAGCGTTCAGCTGCAATGAGTTAATCGCATCAGGCATGATGATAAAAACGTTTTCGCCCTGAGTAACGCTGTCTCCGGGACTTTTTATGACGTCAGCCACTACACCTTTTACCGGACTGCGGAGAAGCGCACGGTGCATGTAAGCCATTCTTTTCATTTCCAGTTCATTCAGTGTAAGTTTTATCTCCTTCAGCTTATCCCATATAAATTTTTTCTTTTCCAGGAAAAAATCAAATTTCTCCACCGGAAGCTTGTATTTATACTGTTTCTGCGAAGTAACATTAACTTCCGCGTTTATGGAATTCTGGAGCATCTGGTAAAAGTCAACTTTTGAAGTAATACCTCTCTGCCGCAAGTCCTTATACATATCAGAAAGCTCTTTCAGATAGCCTTGTATTTCCGTCAGTCTGTTAATTGTAACATCCGACGCTTCATTCACTTTTGAGAAATAATCCTCGCGGAGTAGCGTATTGGTTTTTTCCGCCTCCACAAGTTCATCAAATTGTTCCTTAAGAAGAATATATTTGTCAACAAGCTGCTTAATCTCGATTTCAAGAAGCGGCTGGTCTATTACCCCTATGACTTCATTCTGTTCGACGGGACTGCCCGCTTCAACATTGATATATTTCACTGTACCGGCGGCCTTGGATGAGACTGCCCTGACCTGCCCGGGGTTCATCAGCATTCCAGCGCCGCTCACTTTAGTGTCTATTCTCCCGAACCATCCCCACAGGGCCGCCACTGACATTATTATTAAAACCGCCAGGAGGCTCATCCATAATCTCAGGGAAAGCACCCCTATAACTTCATCCAGTTTCTCAGGAGATGAAAAACTGGCTATGGCTTTTTCCCTGAATATATTGCTCATCTTTGCGCAGACCCTCCTTTAAATGGAAACAATTAAGTCCTACCCCAATATAATAGCAATATTTCCGCTGATTTCTATTCCGGTAAAATAAAAACATTAATAAAACAAACTTAAAATCACGGTCTCTTTTTCCATAAAAATCAGTATATCGCATCAAAAAAAAATTTTACACAATAATTAAACCCTTTATCCGTTATCTGTGCATGGAAACAACATAAACAGGAGGAAAAACCATGAAAATGAACTCTCTCTCTCTAATGGCCGCGGCAATCGCGTTCAGCGTTTACTGCGGGGCCGTCTTCGCTGAAGACACGGCAACAAGTTCCACTACCGAAACAGGCACAAAAAGCGATTCCACTAAAAAGGGAAAACGCGAGCGCATGAAAAAATTCGATAAGGACAGCGATGGCAACTTGTCTCCTGAGGAAAAAGCCGCGAGAAAAAACTTCCGTGAAGAAATGATGAAAAGATTTGACAAAGATGGCGATGGCAAGCTCTCTGAAGCCGAAAAAGCCGAAGCCGAAAAAGCCAAAGCTGAACATATGAAAAAATTTGACAAGGACGGCGACGGAAAACTCTCCGATGAAGAAAGAACTGAAATGCAGAAAACAGTTAAGGAACAGCATCTCCTGAAGAGATTTGACAAGGACGGCGACGGAAAACTCTCCGACGAAGAAAAAGCCGAAGCTGAAAAAGCCAAAGCACAGCACATGAAAAAATTTGACAAGGACGGCGACGGAAAACTCTCCGACGAAGAAAAAGCTGAAGCTGAAAAAGCCAAGGCACAGCACATGAAAAGAGCTGAGAATAACGCCGATGGCAAAGGCCCTGCAGATGACAGGCCTATGAAAAAAAGAAACAGAAAAGCCAACAGGGAAAATGCACCGACGACAACAACTACTACTACTGAATAAAATCAGGTTTAATTTTAGAAAGTTCTACTCTTTCTTTTACGGCCGCCATACCCTTGGCGGCTGTTTTTTTGTTAAATAACACAGACTGCTCTTTAAAACCAATCATTCTCCTGCATATTATAGCGAATTTCTAAAAAGGAAAAATGAAAACTGAAATATCCAGACCGCAAACACCTTCTCCCAACTCTTATTCCGAAATACTTTTCGGAAAATTGAGAAAGGAACATGCCGCCGATTTTCTGGAAAATGAATCCCTCGTGAAACTCAACTACCAGGAAGAAATAGATCTGAAAAATACGGCATTGAAAGATTTCTGGAATTTGGAAAAGCTCCCTTCAAAGCCTGCTGATATCATTCTCTCACCAAAATCAAGAAAGTACAGGACAAACAGCAAACGCAGGGCTTTTTTGAGCAGACACGTTATCTCTCTGGGCTTTACAGGTGAAGGCAGCAGAAAAAAATTCCGCAGTTTCTCACCCACTCTCCCCGAACTGGAACCAGAGGAACATCTCTATATTTACCGTTTCCTTGAAGAAAAGCTGAACGAAAGATCGAATTCTGTTATCGCCAGAAATCTGAATTACATCATAATCCGCGGTTCTTATCAGGAATTTTCCGTCATCTTCAATGTCTTCATGCTCAATGCCGAAATAGTGAGAAAACTCAAGCATCTCGCGGAGTGTTTAAGAGAACTGCCCCTGAACATAGTCTCTTCGCATATTCTGCATTCCCCCGCAAAATCGGAATATTATTTTGACAACAACGCTCCCTCCGTAAATATCCCTTTGAAAAAACTTTTCGGGCCCGATAAAAACGCGCTCATGATAAACAGTGAAAAATACATGTACCACATCATGGCGTTTTCACAGGTCAATGAATCCATTCTTCCCTCTTTCCTCGCGAAAATCAGGGAGCTTCTCAAACCAGGCGGAGACGAGCGCCTCTTTGATCTTTACTGCGGCTATGGCATCTTTTCTCTTTATCTGCGCGATTCATATAATCAGATTTACGGAATGGATTATTCAAAATTTTCCATCTCCTCGGCCATAGACAATCTCCGCCATCTGAAAACGGCAAAATCAAACATCAGATTTCTGTCCGAAGATGTTTCTGAAAAAAATTTGGAAAAACTCTGGGACAAAATCCCACATGACATGCCGGAAGCAGTTATTCTCGATCCTCCCCGCAATGGAACGGGACTGGCTGTAATAGAAGCTATTTCAGAAAGAGGCCCCGAAAAAGTCCTGCACATCTGTTGCGGCATAGAAAAAGTCCCCGGAACAATCAGGGACTGGCGCGATAAAGGCTACAGACTTAAAACAGCCGCTCCTTTCGACATGTTCCCCGGTACCGCGAATCTTGAGACGCTTCTCTTTTTTGAAAAAAACTAATAGTCCCGTCCTAAGCATGGACATGGATAAATACGCGGTTCCATTTCACCGGCTTCAAGCATTTTCTTTTTCAAAAGCACGGCCAGTTCTTCTCTCACGCTGTCATATTCCGGAACGGTAACAAGATTATTGCGTTGATGCGGATCATTCTCGTTGTCATAAAGGTAACGTTCAATGTAGAAGTCGCTTGACGGTATTCCGCCTCCGCGCGCTCTGTCAGGCAGCCACACCGCGTAAGTCCACTTCTTTGTCCTCACCGCTCTTCCGAGATGGCTTTCACTTATCTGCGCGAAAACTTCCTGCGGCCAATCCACCGGATTTCCTTCGGATATTTCATGAAGGGGGCGGCCTTTCATATATTGGGGCTTTTCAATTCCCGCCGCATTCAAAAAAGTAGGCGCCATATCGATAAGGCTGGCCATTTCCTCAACTTTTTTCCCACCCTTGAAACCGGGGCCACAGATAACCATCGGAATTTTCAGACAGCCGTCATGGCATGACCTTTTGTATTCCGAGTTTCTGGTCTTGAAATGCGAACCGTGATCGCTCGTGAAAATAATAAGCGTATCCTCATCTATCCCCTGCTTGCGAAGCTCTTCCCTTATGCGGCCAAGATTCATGTCAAGGCTCTTGCAGCAACCGAGGTAATCAGGATATTCCTTCTCCCATGTCCCGCCAAGTCCCCGCAAGTCTCCGGGAATTTTATAGTCCTTGAATTTATCCCGCAATTCAGGAGGCGCGATAGACATTCCCATGTCGTTCTGAAAGTGCGGTTCCAGATATGATATGAAAAGGAAAAACGGTTTAGTATCGTCACGTTTCCGCAGATACTCAATGGCCCAATCCGTCTGTACATCCACCCTGAACCTGTCCTTGAATTCCCTGCTGTTCCCTTCCTCGTCAAACATAACGCCTTCATACGGGTGAGAACTCGACTCAAGCACATCCGCCGCAAGCCAGCGCTGCCAGCCCCCGCGAAGATTTCTCGGAACAGGAAGTTTTCCGAGATGAATGTTTTTTCTTCTGTCAGAGGCCAGATGCCATTTGCCTATGTATGATGTCTCATAGCCGTTTTCATTAAAATAATGCGCGACTGTTTTTTCATCAACAGGAAGTTGGATACCGTTTGTGAAACAGCCCGTCTCCAACGCGTATTTCCCGGTCTGTATGCAAGCTCTTGCGGGTCCGCATACGGGCTGGCACGTGAAAGCGTTTTCAAAAAGAACTCCTTCGCCCGCCATTTTGTCCAGTTCCGGCGTTACAGGAAGCTCCTGCCCGTAACATCCGCAGGTATCCCACCGTTGCTGATCCGTGAAGAAAAAAACTATATTGGGTTTCTTTTCCGTCATTTTTCAATCCTCCTATAATAAGTTTACTATTAAATCCCATTGAACAGATACGCTTAATACCATCTCCAGCCCATCGATTTGAAATTGAAACTTCCCTGAGAATCATCATGCGTTACTTTCAGTCTCTGATTTTCATCCAGTATTTTCTCTTCATTGTTATCGACGGCCCACTTTATCATTTTCTGTTTCATTTCCGTAATTCTGGCGGCATATTGCGGAATATTAATCTTATTCTCCAGTTCATCCGGGTCAAGCTTCAAGTCGTAGAATTCCTCAGTCCCATTCAACTCCGAGTAAATATATTTATAATTTTTGTCGGCTATCATATAGGCTTGTGTCGGAGAATCGCAATATGAAATATAATAGTCCCTTTCTTTTTTGCGTCCGGCCGGCGATAGTATATCCACTCCATCCACTTCCTTGTTTATTGGAATGCCGGCAAGATTGGAAATCGTTGGAAGAATATCCTGCAAACCGACAAGCTCATCTGATTTGATGCCGCGGGGAAGCGACTTGGGATAACTGATTAACATGGGAACATTGACACTGCCTTTATAGAAACATGTTTTGGCGAAAAATCCGAAATCCCCAATCATGTCGCCATGGTCAGCGGAATATATTATTATAGTGTTTTCATCGAGATTGTTCTGT
>Ga0154588_1140_pt1 | contig 14352 bp, 8 predicted proteins | sample RifGroF2_FD_116017 | JGI IMG/M metagenome (GOLD analysis project Ga0154588, IMG submission 116017) | Lentisphaerae bacterium GWF2_44_16
CTATCTGCTGCTGGTTCTTGACGCATGCTTTTATCGCTTCTTCGTCAAGCCCAACCGTGCTCACACAATATCCTTTTGCCCAAAAGTGTCGCCCACAATATCTCTTTTTCAAATCCGGGCACCTTTCAAATATCCTTATCGCGCTTTTCCCTTTTACATATCCCATTACCTCTGCAACTGAATATTTCGGCGGAAAAGATATTACCATGTGTATGTGGTCGTACTGCACGGTTCCAGATATTATCTCTATCTGTTTCCATGCACACAGTTCTTTTATTATTCCTCTCATATATCGTCCCACCTCTCCTTTCAATATCCGAAATCGGTATTTCGGACACCATACTATATGATACTTGCATTCATATACTGCATGGGTTATTGTCTTGAATTCTTTCATACTAAATACCTCTTTGTTTTTCAGGGCACCTTCCTGAAAATCTTATGGAGGTATTTAGTTTTTCAACTTTTTCCTTCTTATCTATTACTCATGCGTAGCCTATTTGTACCATCATTAAAAATGATGGTTTTATAATTTAATAAAGAATATTTCGCGGTCAGAATTCTGCTCAAGCAAGGCGTTCGACACCTGCATAAATGAATTCAGATTTGCGCTGGCGCGCGTTTCGCCCTGCGGACAGAGCGACCAGCGTGTCCGCCGCTGGGCCACAGGCAAACGGAGTCTGCACTATATTAATTTTCACAACATAATTATTCGCGAAAAAGAACCCTTTAAGCTTGTCTTATTGCGGCAGTACAGATATTTTATTCAGCAGGAAAAACCTCCGGGTAAACAATTGAAAGGATTTTACCGATGATGAGAAAAATTTTTAATATGGCGCTCTTTTTTCTTCCCGTGCTTTTTTCGGGCTGCGCCAGGACAGTGATAGTTCAGGAAGCGCTGCAGTTACCAGAAGGCGCGAAAGTATATACAAATTACAATATATGGTATGATGACCCTGACGATATATCCTCCCTCAATTATCAGAGCGGAAAATTCATGCCTTTCGGTACCGAAGTCGAAATAGTGGAAGCTGACGGGCGTTCATTCACCTTCAGAGAAAAAAGCAACGGACAGAAATTCCGCATCAGTTACGATGAAAGCTGGATGATGATACCCATAGAAGATTATCTGAAGAGATTTCTCACCACCAAAGACCGCGAACAGCTATCCGCAGGCATAAAGCCCGCCGTTCTGGATAAAGTATCCAAAGGACTGGTTGACGAAGGAATGACCCGCAAAGAAGTCCTGCTGGCCTATGGATATCCGGTGGTGCACAGAACACCGTCACTGAAAGACGACACATGGATATACTGGATTAAGCCGCTGGTAACAACGCGTGTCGTCTTCAAAGGCGACATCGTTATAGCCATACTGAAATTTGACGAATAATCTGCAAGGAGTTTTACGTGAATAAAAAAACAATTCTGGTGACGGGCGGCGGCGGCTTCATCGGCTCCCATCTCTGCGAACGCCTCCTCAAAGAAGGCAATGACGTAATATGTGTTGACAATTTTTTCACGGGCTCGAAAAACAATATAAGGCATCTCCTCTCGCATCCCGATTTCGAACTCATCAGGCACGATATAACGTTTCCGCTCTTTCTGGAAGTGAACGCCCTCTACAACCTGGCCTGCCCTGCTTCGCCCGTCCACTATCAGCACAATCCCATACATACCACAAAGACCAATGTCATAGGCGCAATTAATATGCTCGGCATTGCCAAACGTTTGAAAATTCCAATTCTCCAGGCTTCGACCTCCGAAGTTTACGGCGACCCGAAGCAGCACCCGCAGACCGAAGAATACTGGGGCAATGTGAATCCCATCGGCATCAGAAGCTGTTATGACGAGGGAAAACGCTGTGCGGAGACTCTTTTCTTCGATTACCACAGGCAGGGAGGAGTCGCCTCCAAAGTCGTAAGAATATTCAACACTTACGGCCCGCGCATGCTTCCGAACGACGGAAGGGTCGTAAGCAATTTTATCGTACAGGCATTGAAAGGGGAAGACATCACCATTTACGGAGACGGCAGCCAGTCCAGAAGCTTCTGTTATATTGACGACCTCGTTGAAGCCCTCATAAGGATGATGGGCACTCCGGCTGAAATAACCGGCCCCGTAAATCTGGGAAATCCCGAAGAATTCACGGTCATGGAACTCGCTGAAAAAATTATAAAAATGACATCATCCAAATCGAAAATCGTATTTCACCCCCTCCCCCAGGATGACCCCATCAAAAGAAAACCGGATATATCAAAAGCAAAAAAAATACTCAAATGGCAGCCTCTTATCCCTCTGGATGAAGGACTCGTTAAAACAATTCAATATTTCAAAAAAATACTCAATGTGTAATTTATGGAAAAATACTTTTTGACTTTTCAGGAAATCGCCGAAGCCACCGGAGGCAAATGGATAAAAGCTCCCGATATGAACGCCGGAATAAACAGCGTTAAAACAGATTCAAGGGAAGATTGTACGGGAGCTCTCTTCGTCGCCCTTTCCGGAGAAAATTTCGACGCGCATAACTTCCTTCACAAAGCAGTGGCATCAGGCGCCACCGCATTGTGCGTTGAAGCAAAAAAACTTGACAAAGCCCTTGAAAATATCAACGTAATAACAGTTGACAACACCCTTGAAGCATATCAGAAACTGGCGCTTTTCCACAGGAAAAGACTCACTAATCTCAAGGTCATAGCCGTTACCGGCAGCAATGGCAAAACCAGCACCAAAGAAATGCTCCGTTCTATTTTCGCCAACGCTTTCGGTCAGGACGCGGTCTGGGCAACAGAGGGAAACACAAACAATCAAGTCGGCGTACCGCAGAATATTTTTCATCTAAACGAAAATCACAAAATCGCCATTCTGGAAATGGGCACCAATCATAATGGCGAAATAGAACCACTCAGCAGAATGGCCGAACCGGATGTGGCCGTAATCAGTTTCGTCGGCAAAGCACATATAGAAAATTTTGGGACTCTCGGCGCGATAGCAAGAGAAAAATGCGCAATATTCTCACATCTCAAAGAGTCCGGTTTTGCCGTAATACCCGATGAAAATCTTGAACAGAGAATACTTGAAGACGAGGCGGGGAAATTCCATGTTCTCCGTTTCGGATTGTCATCCAAAGCCGATATCAGGGCCTCCTACCTGGATGGAAACCTTTACGGAAGCAGTTTTGAGCTGAAATTCAAAAAGAGCGGCGAAACAAAGAAAATTTCCTGGAAACTCTCAGGCATACATCAGGCGGTAAACGCCGCCGCCGCCGCCAGTGCCGCGACCGCTCTGGATGTCAGCGCCGAACATGTCGCATCCGGCCTTCAGGAATGCGTTCTGCCGGGAATGAGAATGCGTATAATGGAGAAAAACGGAATAACCTGGATAAACGACGCCTACAACGCCAACCCCGACAGCATGAGATCGGCGCTTTTCTGGCTGGCTGAATTCATCAATCCTTCAAAACTGATACTAGTGCTCGGCGATATGCTCGAACTGGGCAATGAATCTAAAGAAGCTCACTTTCAGATATTGAGAACGGCAGTTGACCTTTTTCCCGGTGTCAAGATTGTGGCCATAGGCCCGAGCATGGCGGAAGCAAGTTCAAAATCAAACGCCGAAATCATCGCTTTCTCCAATTCAGCCGAAGCCGTTGACAAAGTGCGGGGCATGGCGAAAAAAGGCTGGAGCGTTTTCCTCAAGGCCTCACGCGGCACAAAACTTGAAATCATAGAGCCTGAATAAAAATGAAAAATCTCCTCGAATACGAAAAATGCCTCTCCCATCTTACAGTAAAAGGCATAATTCGCGGCAATCCTCCCATAAGCGGCATCACCAATAATTCGCGAAACGTTAAGCCCTCATTCATATTCTGCGCGATACCAGGCGCGAAATCAAACGGGCATAAATATATTCCCGAGGCCATAGCCTCCGGCGCTTCTCTCATAATCCACTCCGAAGAACTGGAGAAATATGAAGAAAATACAAGTTATATCATGGTATCTGACCCTTACTTTGCCTACGCCATAGTATCGGAATGCTATTTTGATTTCCCGTCAAAAGACTTCAACCTCATCGGTATCACAGGCACAAACGGTAAAACAACGACAGCCTTTCTCATCAGGAACATACTTACGGAAAACGCTTCCAGATGCGGACTCATATCAACGGTGCAATACTCTTTCGGAGATACTCTCATAGACGCGTCAAGAACAACCCCGGAAGCTTATGAGCTTCAGGGACTTTTTCATGATATGAAAAACAACAGATGCGACCATGTCGTCATGGAAGTATCAAGCCACGGACTTGACCAGCACAGGCCGGGAACGGCGCGCTTTGCCGCCGCCGTATTTTCAAACCTGACCGGCGACCACCTCGACTATCATAAAAATATGGAAAATTATTTTCAGGCAAAAAGAAAACTCTTCTCCGAATACCTTTCCGGAAACGGAAGCGCCATAATAAACATTGACGACCCTTACGGCAAAAGACTGGCTGATGAATTTGCCGGACGCAACCTGATAAGTTACGGCAAAGATGAAAATGCCCTGTGTTCCATAAAAATAAATGATATTTCCTCAACGGGCATGGAAATTGATTTCATACTCGCCGGCAAGACGCTCTCCGTTAAAACAAACCTGACAGGAGAACACAACGCAAGCAATATGGCCGCCGCGATTTCAAGCGCTTACGCACTGGGCGCGGGACCTGAAAAAATCAAAACCGCAATGGAAAAAAACCTTTCCGTACCGGGCAGGCTTGAACAGTTCATTTCACCTGCCGGAACTGTTTTTTACGTGGATTACGCGCATACCGATGACGCGCTTCTCCGTGTATTAAGTACTCTCCGCAATCTCTGTAAAGGCCGCCTTATAGCTCTTTTCGGCTGCGGAGGCGACAGGGACAGGACAAAGCGCCCCCGCATGGGGTCTGTCGCGTCAAAGTTCGCCGACGCCATAATACTGACAAATGACAACCCGCGCACTGAAGACCCGCTCCTTATAATAGAAGAAATTAAAAAAGGCATCCCGGATACATCGGAAACATATTCTCTCCCCGACAGGCGCGAAGCCATAGCAAAAGCCGTAAGCATGGCAAAGCCCTCCGATATAGTCCTTCTCGCCGGAAAAGGCCATGAAGCCTATCAGGAATTCAACGGCAGAACAGAAAGTTTTGACGACCGCGCCGAACTTCAAAAAGCCCTTGCGCGCCTCTGAGCGTTAACTGCCTACAAGTTAGGAGAACATGAACTTATCGCCTTTGCCTGAACTTTAAGACGCTTGCGACGACGCGTAACCCTCTAAACCTCCATTACAATCTTTTACATTTTTGTATTACAAGCTTAATAAATTACATTTTTGTAAATATAAATATCTTTATCACATTTTTATCACAAAACAACAAGTAATTAACTGCCAACACGTTAAGACTATTACACTACAAATGGCACACTTAATGCTAAGATGCCGAACAGGTATTTATATTAAAATCATTTATCAGCGGAAGGGAAGAGTTCTATGAGAATGAAAGGAAAGGTTTTATTGTCCGCACTTTTAGTGGCGGGGTTTTCGGCGATGGCCGGAGAAAGCGCGGCGGCGGCGCCCCCGGCAATCAATTCGGGGGATACGGCATGGCTGCTTATCAGCACGGCGATGGTCATGCTGATGACGCCGGGACTGGCGTTCTTTTACGGAGGGCTTGTCCGCAGAAAGAATGTGCTTTCAGTGCTTATGCAATGCTTCATGCTCCTCTGCCTTATGAGCGTGCAGTGGGTGCTTGTAGGTTACTCTCTGGCATTTGGTCCTGACATAGGCGGTATAATAGGAAATCTTTCATGGCTGGGCTTGACCGGAGTAGGACAGGAGGCGCACAGCGTTTACGCAAATACCACTCCGCATCTGGCGTTTATGATATTTCAGTCGATGTTCGCGGTAATCACGCCCGCCCTGATAATAGGGGCCTTTGCGGAAAGAATAAAATTTTTGCCTTTCTGTATTTTTTCGCTTTTATGGGCGACAATTGTTTATGACCCTCTGGCGCACTGGGTCTGGGGGGATAAGGGTTTTCTTGGAACGCTCGGAGGAATGGGCGCGCTGGACTTTGCGGGAGGCGCGGTGGTTCATATCAACGCCGGCATGGCCGCGTTGGCCGCGGCGCTTATACTCGGCAAGAGAGTAGGATACCCTGACAAAACATCACCCCCTCACAGTTTGCCTTTCGCGATGCTCGGAGCGGCGCTGCTCTGGTTCGGATGGTTCGGTTTTAACGCCGGGAGCGCATGTGCCGCCAACGGTCTGGCCGCAAGCGCGTTTGTAATGACAAATACGGCGGCGGCAGTGGCGGGACTGGCATGGGCACTCATGGATTTGATTTTCAACAGAAAAGCAACGGTGCTCGGTATAATAACGGGCGCAGTGGCAGGACTTGTAGCAATAACTCCAGCGGCGGGTTTTGTAAACCCTATGGGCGCATTGGCGATAGGGCTGGGGGCCGGCGTAATATGCTATTTCTCTGTTTCCTTCGTCAAGGTGAAATTCGGTTATGACGACTCCCTTGACGCGTTCGGCGTACATGGTGTCGGCGGGATCTGGGGCGCTATAGCCACGGGGCTTTTCGCGACTAAAACCATCAATCCCGGCGGGGCCGACGGCCTCTTCTACGGCAATCCAATGCAGTTCATAATCCAGCTCAAGGCTGTCGCTATAACCATCGTCTTCTCCTTTGTCGCAAGCTATCTGCTTTTCAAATTGGTAGACATCACTATGGGATTAAGAGTTGACACTGATGAGGAAAAAATAGGTCTTGACCTGACGGAACACAGAGAAGCCGGATACACAATGCTCGAATAGGAGAAAAAAATGAAATACATTATAGCAGTTATTCAACCGTACAGAATGGAAGAAGTTCTTCAAAATCTTGAAGACAAGGAAATACATCTCGTTACAGTAACCTCGGTCATGGGCCGCGGGAGACAGAAAGGAGTCTCCACCGTTTACAGAAGTCATAAGGAGGCGGGAACGCTTCTGAAAAAGATAAAGCTGGAAATAGCGGTAAATGACGATTATGTCAAAGTGGCTATCGACGCAATTGTGGACGGCGGCAGGACAGGACAGATCGGGGATGGAAAAATCTTTATCCTTGATCTCCATGAATGTATGCGCATACGCACAGGCGAAACAGGCAATATTGCAATAGGGTAATGATCACACAAGACCATCCGCCTTCAATTTTTCCTGGAGTTCCCTGATACTCTCTTTGAGAGCGGGGAACCCCTCGGAAGCGGATTTCATATCACCGGCACGTATGGACATTTCTATATGACGCGCGGCCGCGCTGACAATAGGAAAAGAGGCGTTGGCGGCAATGCCTTTGATGGAGTGTGATTCCAGAAGCACACCATCGCTGTCGGAAGACCGCAAATGTTTTTCAAGCAATTCCATGCGTTCGGGAATTTCCTCAAGGCTCTTCTTCACAATATTAGCGGCAAGCTCCCTGTTTTCCGAAACCCTCAGAAGCAAATCCTCCTCGTCAAATACCGTCTCTCTCTTCTTTACCAGTTTTCCTTCAGGAATTTCAACAGGTGATTTTTCGCCGTTTTTTGACGGAAAGGCCCAGCGGAATATGGTTTCATCCATTTCTCTTGCCTGTACGGGTTTCGAGATATAATCATTCATGCCGGCGTCAATACATTTTTTCCTGTCGCCGCTGAGAGCATTCGCGGTCATGGCGATAATCGGCACATTCGGATTTAATACGCCTGAGGCGGCATCACGAATCAGACGAGAGGCCTCATATCCATCCATTTCCGGCATCTGGCAATCCATCAGCACTACATCATAGGGGATGGACGTCAGCGAATCGAGGGCCTCCTGTCCGTTGGCGACCGCATCAGCTTTGTATCCGAGGTTTTTAAGTATTCCGAGGGCCACCATCTGGTTGGAAGGAGTGTCTTCGGCTATAAGCACCTTTATCTTTTTCTTCTTTTCCATTTCATTTTCAAGCCTGGCGGCGTCTTTGACGGCGATATCCTGTTTATTAAGTTTTCCGGAAGCGGCAAGTATCGCGTCAAAGAGTTTGGATTGCTTTATAGGCTTAAATACGCAATCGGAGAAGCCATGGGCAAGCAAAGCAGAACGGTCCAAATGCTTTTCGATAGCGGTCATCAGTATAAGAGCGGTATGGTTCAGTTCAGGATGCCTTCTTATCCTACTCCCGAGTTCAAGCCCTTTTAATTCATCTGTCATAATATCAAGCAAAACAAGATCAAACGGCGCTTTTTTCTCAAGAGCCTCAAGAAGCTTTGCAAGAGCAAGTTCGCCATTCTGCGCTTCATCAAAAATGCAGTTGCATGATTTAAGCAGTCTCGTGAGCATAACGCAGTTTTGTTCATGTCCGTCAACGATGAGTATCTTCATTCCCTCAAGTTCAGCGGGAATAGAAGAGGACATATTATTTGCCGCAAGGCCCTTCTGAAAAATGGCAGTAAACCAGAAAGTTGAACCCTTTCCTTCTTCACTTTCGACCCCGATGGAACCGCCCATCAGTTCCGCGAGCTGTTTTGAAATAGCGAGTCCCAGGCCGGTACCTCCGTATTTCCTCGTTATTGAACCATCAACCTGCGTAAACGGGGTGAAAAGAGTTCCCGCTCTTTCCGCCGGTATGCCGATACCGGTATCGGATATGCTGAATTTTATAGTTATCGAATGGTCGTCTTCAGCTTCCGCGCGCACATTCAGGGAAATATCTCCGTTCTGAGTAAACTTCACGGCATTTCCGAGGAGATTGAGAAGCACCTGCCTGAGCCTGCCGGGATCGCCTCTCAGCATAGGGGAGACATTCTCCTCTATGACGCATGTCATTCTCAGGTCTTTTTCCGAGGCCTTGACGGCAAGCATTTCCGTCGTGTCCTCAAGAAGCCTCTGCAAGTCGAAATCAAGGCTTTCCAAGTCAAGTTTTCTAGCCTCTATTTTTGAAAAATCAAGGATATCGTTAATGATGTAAAGAAGGGCTTCACTGCTGGAATATACAATTTCAGCGTATTTTTTCTGTTCCGGGCTAAGTTCGGAATCAAGCAGAAGCCCTATCATGCCGATTATGCCGTTCATGGGAGTGCGTATTTCATGGCTCATGTTGGCGAGGAACTCGCTTTTAGCGGAATTTGCGCGTTTTGCCTCTATAACCATCTGCTCCACTCGCTGAACCGCCTGTTCAAGCTGCGCGTTCGATTTCTGAAGTTCAAGTTCCTGACTGTTTCTCTGAATTACAGCGCCGGTTATTCTTGCGGCTATGCGCAGGGCTTCGATTTCAGACGGGGTCCATGTTTTCTGTTTCCGGCACTCGTCAAAGCATAAGACACCCCACCATATATTGTTAACGAAAACTGGTATTGCCAGAATAGACATAACACCCATTTTCTCAAGAAAATCCCTTTCGGATTTCTGAAAATTATGAATATTCCCTTCGATTACCTGGCCTCTTGAAAACATTTCAACCCAGCGCCCGAAACCATGTTCAACCCATGAAAAACGATTCAGTTCCAGACTGTGCCCCAAGGGTGGAATACCCTCCATGCACCACTCTGAAATTTTCTTTACCGAGAAATCGCCATTTCCACCGGGAACATTCTGAAGCATATGCACCCTGCTGACCCCGGTAACTCGTCCCAAATTGTTTATCACCGCCGGAATTGCGCTTTCCCAGTTTCTTGAACAATACAATCCCTCTGCCGAGGTGCTTACAGAAAAAAGGATATCATCCCTGTGCTTTAGAACTTCCGCCGCTTCTTTCTGGACAGTAATATCAAAATTAATTCCCGACATTCGCAAAGGAAAGCCGTTACTATCCCTTACTATAAAGGCCATAGCTTTTAGATGCCGTATTCCGCCGGCAGGAAGAGATATCTTGAATTCAGTATCGTATTCCGCTTCACCTTTCAGGGCCATTTCCATTTTTTTCCGGGCGCGATCAACGTCATCAGGATGAACAGCATTCTGCCAACCCTCAACGCTTTTCGGGAAATTCTCAGGAGGAATGCCGTAGAGTTCGTACATTCGCTTATCCCAGACAAGCGAGTTGTTCACTATATCCCAGTCCCAGATGCCTATTCCCGAAGAGGAAACTGCCAGCTTGAAACGCTCATTCAGGGCCAGAAGTTCTTCCTGTATCCGTTTCAATTCCGTAATATCACGACATATTCCGGTAAGACCTATGATACGGCCGTCCGACATTTTCAGAGGGGTTTTGAGTATATCGACAAAAGTTTTTCTGCCGTCCGGATAAATGAGCCACTCCTCGTTATGGCACAATTCGCCCTTTTCCAATACCAGCGAGTCGTTCTTGCAGAGGGCCGCCGCAATGTTTTCCTGAAAAATATCCTTGTCAGTTTTGCCGATTATGTTATCAAGATTCCGTCCCGTCATTTTCTGGAATTCCGCGTTCGCGCCCAGATAAATGCCTTTGGCGTCCTTGAAGAAAACAATATCGCTGATTGAAGCCAGAAGCGCTTCCAGAAGCGTTTTCTGTCGTGAAATCGTCTCTTCGGCAAGCTTCCGTTCTGAAATATTTCTTGAAATACCGGTAGTTCCCACCACATTGTTCATATAATCGAAAATAGGGGACTTGCATGTTTCAACCCATTCCACCCTGCCTTCTTCAATAATTTTTTCTTCTTTTAAGAGACCCGTGCGTGATTGCATTACGCTCTGGTCATCCATCAGGTAAAACTTGGCCAGCTCGGACGGCCAGAGTTCCGCGTCTGTCTTCCCTGTTATTTCTTCAGGGCTGGCTACGCCGCAGATTTTGGCAAATTGCCTGTTTACAGCCAGATATCGCCCGGAGGCATCCTTCAGCCAGATGAGATAGGGAACATTGTCAAAAACAGCGCGCAAATAAGCCTCGCGCTGTCTCAACGTATTTTCAGCTTCCAATTTTTCGGTAATGTCATGAAAAACCAGCACTGCCCCGTTTACTTCTTCATCGCCGCTCATGACGGGATTACATCTCTTTTCTATCAGCCTGCATACCTTGTTCCGCGACAAAAGCAGAGGATGTCTTTCCGAGATGAAGCTTTTGCCCTCGGCAATTGCTTTATAGACAAAACTTTCAATAGGAAGCAGGGTTTTCTCATCAACAAGGCAGAAAATCTTTTCAATGGGCAAGCCCGCGGCATCCCTTTCCTTCCATCCGGTCAGGTCTTCCGCGACTGAGTTCATCATGGTAACGCGTCCTTCCGTGTTGGTGACGATCACACCGTCCCCGATTGAATGGAGCGTTACATTGAGCCTTTCCTTTTCTTCCGTCAACTCGATAGTCCGCAGGAGGACAAGCGCTTCCGCCCTGTAACGTGAAGTGAAAATATTATTTATTAAAAGCGCGAAAATAAGCGTAATGACAATACCGACCGGGATTATCCATCTGTAACTTCGCGAGAGGTTCGCGTCATAAAAAGGTTTATCAGGAAAGACAATGATACGCCAGTGAGCGCCCGCAAGGTACAACACTCTTTCATATCTGAACTGTCTTGCCTCATTCGGATAATTTCCGGGGGAATATTCATAAACAACACCGTTACTCTTTCCATCCGCAGAAATACTTTCAATGCGTACGCTCAGTTTTGAAGGCATCGACATTTCTATGATGTCCTCCAGAAAAACGTTTTTCCCGTATATCGCTACAACAAACCCTTTGAATAGTCTCCTTCGCTCTTCTATGTTCAATGGAATAGAAGAATTCACATAAACAGGACTGAAAAAGAAAAACTGTTTCTGTTTCGCACCGCCGGCATCCTCAAACGCCTCCCTTTCAGCAAAAGTCTCCCGCCCGCTGTCCCTGGCCTTTGCCATCGCCCTGCGCAATTCAGGGACAGTGGCCAGGTCAAGCCCGTGAATTCCGGCGTTCTCTTTTTCCGGCTCGACATGATAAAGGGGGTAATACACATGTTTTTCAGAGGAAATCCCAAGCGTACCGTCAGCTGAAAGGCTTTTTATGCTAAAATTCGGGGAAGCGTCTTTTCTGACTTTATTTTCATATTCTTTTCTTTCAGCGCTTTTTATTTTAGGCACCCAGCCAAACGCCTTAACGGAAGTCGCCTCCACCATGAAAGGCCTGACAAAAGCGGAAAATTCAGAACTATTCGCGTTTCCGGCACCAAGTAAGCGCCCTATAGTGAAAAGATCTCGAAACGGATGCTCCAGTGCCTTTACCGTATTTTCGACCTGCTCTGTTGCCTTTTCGTAATATCTGTCGCTGAAAAGAGTGTAGGAGGACCGGCGGCTTTCATAATAGGCTATCAGAGTTATTACACCGCCTATGAGAAGGACAGTTAAAGGCCCCCCCCAGGATATAAATTTATCTCTCCTCAATCTGCCCTTGAACGCAAGCATAACTGACTTGCGGAGCCGCCTGTAATAAAGAAAAACCATGAGAACGGTAACGCAGCATACTGCTGTCAGCAACAGCAGTTCAAGGCGCATCGCCCAAATGCCCCTGATGAAATCCGTCGTTTCAAGATTGACAAGCAATACAGCCTCAACCTTCTTGTCTCTTGATAATATCGGAATGAAAATTGAAATTTTTTCTCCATTGCTCTTGAAGGAAGGTATTTCAATAAAAGCTTTCCCGCCCAGGAAAGCCCTGGACAGAAGGGCGCGGTGTTCGCCGTACTCTTTTCCGCAGAGGATGTTATCATTTCTTATCCGCTCCTCGTTGAAGCACAAAAGACAGAGAAAGCCTGTGTCCGTTTTGCTGAGAAGATAAAGGGAGTCTATTCTATTTCCGGATATCCGGATTTTATGGAGAGCATCCCTCAAAAATAAAAAGTCGGGATTCTTAGTATTATGAAAATTACCTGAAAGCCTTTTTATTCTCTCCGCCGAAATACCAGAAGTTGAAAATCCGGCAACTCTCAGGATTCTCGCGGCCTCCGCGTGTTTTTCTATCTTTCCGCTCCACTCCACGGCAAGCAGACCGCACAGCAGTATCAGAGCTAAAACCAGAAGCAGTCTCAATGAATTACGGTCCTCATTTTTTGCCTCATTGGGACTCATCAGGTCATAACGGAGCATTGAAACTTTTTTCCAAAACGCCAAGGCTATGATTATCACCAACAGCGCCCCGAACAACTGCACAGGAACTCCAGTAAAAGAGGCAAAGACTTCATAATTCAGGAGCGTTGCCGGAAAGAATTCCGCTCCGGGAGTAATGAGCCCGATAATAAAAGCGTAAAGGACAAATGAAAACGAAATTATCAGAAGAAGTTTTTTCCCAGTTTTTTCCAGTTTGGCGTCCCTGTATATTGCCCATGCCGTCCAGAGAGCACCCGGAAATCCCAGAAAATAGCGAGAGAAAATCAGCAGACCGTCCAATCCGTAGAAACAACCACTGAAAAACAGGATAAAAAGCGGAACATATATCCACTTTCCTATGCGTCCCCCCCCTGCCCTCCTGCCAAATTCAATGAGACAGAGAAATGACAATGTCACAAGCGTCATTTTTGCCAGCATTAGGGCCGGTCCGCTAATGCTCAAAGATAAGAGCGCGGCAAATTCACCTAAAGCATGAAAAAGACCGAATGCGGCGATCCAGTTCCATGGTTTGCTTTTCTTCTCGTATATATACAAGGTGTAAGCCATCGCGGAAAGCAGAATAAACGCCATCCCGTAGCAGAAATATATGCAATCGAGCTGTTCTGTAAAAAAGTTTGTCATCTGTCCTGAATGGTTTATGCGTAAGAATGATATCCGGGCGAAAATCCCCTCCCCCGCATAACTCCTTAAATATAAGTTAAAAATACAGGCATAGCTTTGAAATTCAATCCAAACAAGATTATTTTATCTTTGAATTGTGTTATAGAAACGGAGGCTATTTCTGAAAAAAGACAGAGTACTGACAGTTATACTTTTGCTTCTGCTTTGCGGTTGCGGAGGAAGCATCGGCATACGCAACTCAGACTTTGAGGAGTGGAACAGCGTTCATAACAGGGTTGCCATTGAAACGAAGACATTGGGAGGCGCGACACGGAATTTTCTTAATTCGCATTTTCTGATGGACCGCTTCAAGATGGACCCCGACGCGGTCATAGCGGAAACTGAAAACCGCCTCAGGAAAAGTTTGAACCGTACGCATCTGGAATATCTGATAGACATGTGCCGTACTTCCGCGTTTGCGTGCAACGACAAGGCGCTGGCCCTGAAATACCATACATCCACATGTTTTTTCACATACCTCTATCTCTTCGACAAAAAAATAACGCCTGAGCCTTCAACTTTTTCGCCGGGCTATTTTCTGGCACTCTGTTATTATAACGAAGCCCTGACAAAGATATTCAAATACCTCCAGGAAAATAATCTGGAGTTTAAAGAT
>Ga0154588_1006_pt2 | contig 14004 bp, 11 predicted proteins | sample RifGroF2_FD_116017 | JGI IMG/M metagenome (GOLD analysis project Ga0154588, IMG submission 116017) | Lentisphaerae bacterium GWF2_44_16
ACTGCCCCGTCATGTAGGTAACCCTTGAGGGTACGCAAACCCCATTCGAACAAAAGCAATTATTAAAGGCAATTCCCTCATTTGCCAGTCTGTCAATGTTCGGGGTCTTCACATCGGGATGCCCCTTGTAACCGAAGCATCCGGCATGATGCTGGTCCGTCATTATCATTAATATATTAGTTTTTTTGTCCATGATTAAAGAGTTCCAGAATAGTTTTAGTTCGTGAAATATATATGCGCGAACATATCCGGCTGATGGAAACGTCCGAAGAGTAACGGACTCCAGCAACTGAAACGATCTTTGGCATCAGGGGCATTGCGTATCGTTCTGCAAAAGTTGGCGCCCCAGGGATGAGCAGTCGGATGTACAAGACCGTTGCTGAAACTGGAACGCGGTATGGCTATTTCCAACACCCAGCGGTCATCATATTTTTTTATTGCCACTTCCGCGTTGCTGTTCCATGCTTCCTGTCCAAGTTCGCCTCCTCCTTCATAGAATGTATCTGTCACCCTTCCCGCCATGTCAACCTGTATTTGATAATAAGTATCGTGTGAGTGGGACGGGTCAAGGAATATTTCGATTGAATCAGCTTCTCCTTCCGTTAAAGAGCGTTTCATGGTTTCGGGATCATAACAGGTGAAACCGAAATACAATTTATCCGGGCTTCTGAGGAGTTTCACTTCTGTAGGCCATGCGGTCTTTTTTCCGTCAACATTGTTACGCATAGTTACTGTGCGTGTTGGTTTACCCCATGCGGCATCGTCAAGCATACCGTCAATTTTAACAGGGCCGCGGGCTGCGCAGATACAAACTTGAGCGCCTTTTTTGTCAAGGACTTTTTTTACATTGTGGTCATAATCGGCATAACCTTTCCGCATAAGCCCGAGATAATATTTTGAGAAGAGTTTTACATTTTTTTCGTACTCTGTTCCTGAAGCGAGTTTTAACGCTTCATCAGTAAGTGACGCGTAGTTTTTGAGGGTATCAGGATTAAAATATTTTTCCCATACATCTATGCGCCCTGCATTAGTCCTGCCGATTTCCATACACTTTTTTTCTATGTCATCAAATATCTTTTTCATTACCGGAGCGGCTTTAGGTCCGTAGAATTTCTGATAGTAATCGTTGAGAAGGGCGTCAACATCGGTATCAGGTGAATATGAAAGCCTAGTCATTATGTAGCGGTTGAGGTGTTCGAACATTATGCTGTCCTGGTCCTCCTGTACATAAATCCATTTTCCGTCTTTTGCCAGATCTTTCCATTCCCTTGAAACAAGATGTGGCAGGTGCATAGGTATCCCGTATCGTTGCGGCTGTCTGAAACGATAAAGGTAGTGCAGCCAGTAGGCGAGGGGGGATGAACTGATGCTTCGCCATGTTTTAATGAGGCCCATGAGTTTCTGGTAATTGGCTTCATCGACCAGATTGAACGGCTTGTTGTAAGTGCCGGGACAGAGGCCTACAATAACATTTTCGGGAAGTTTCGGCATGTTTTCATAAGGAAAACTGTAAGAGCTGTAAGCGAGACATGTTATTTTCTGGTCGGGCATCTTTTTCTGAAGTTCCCTGCCGCATTTGTCAACGAAAGTCCAGACTTGTTTGCTGTGCAGGAGCAGCCTTTCGGTATCCGTGGGAGGAAGCAGCGGTTTGCATTTTTCGCAATAACACGCGCGGAAAGAATCGTGCGGGAGCACGGAGGCGATATTTCCGTTAAAAGTGCTTGGCCAGCCTTTTGCCTGCATATTTCTTTCTGTGATACGTTCCGGTACTCCTCTTGAAGCGGCTGTATCGCCTCTCCTGTATGCGGCGATATCTTCTATTATTTCTTTTATGACATCGGGATTAGCATAACACTGATGCGAACGGTATTGACGATTATCAGGATCGACATCTCTCTTTCCGTTTTCAAGTAACGCGAAATATTCAGGATGGCTTTTCCCAAAACGCTCATCCCATCCCATGCTCGGCGGCAGATGATTTAAAGGAATCCAGCCTGATGAGATTCTCTGTCTCATAGACCATAACATATTGCTTGCCGTAGTATATCCGAGTTCCTTGAACTCTTCCAAATCAAATTTTCCTTCTTTACTCTTGAAATTTATCGCGCTTGTGGAGCCTATATGACGGGAAAGAAAATGAGGTTCTTCTCTTATATTCAGATTTTTTACGGCCAAATCTTTAACTGATGGTATGACAGAGCCTTTCTCTCCGGGGAAAAACCATCTGACGCCGAGTTCTTCCAGAAAGCGGTACGTTCCGTAAAGAGTTCCTCTTTCAAAAAGCCAGTTGGTTGGTGACATCAGAATTTTTAACCGCATGAAAGAAGCTTTTGAAACTTCATTGAGTTTTTTCCGTATATCAGCGTTTTCTCCCGAAGAATCTTTTCCAGCGATGAAGATTTTATTGCCAACGGATTTTATTATATATCCGTCCCGCGCTATTTCCGATACTTTTATCCCGGCTTTTTCAGCTTCGGGGCTTTCGCCGAGCATAATTGAAAGAGTGTCTTTATTTTCAGACGCGGTGTTTACAATGGGTATTTTCTGTCCTGTCATTTTTTCAAGGAAAAAAGCGAGTTCATCCCCGGCAAATTTTACAGGTTCAGGCGCTTTGTCAGGAACAACTATGACAGCCGAAACTTTCCCGTCTTTCACTATGGCATGCTGCGGATAGCAAACGGGAGTGAATAAGACGAGAGACGCGAGTGATAACAACGCCGGTTTCCAATTCCATTTCATTTTACAATTCTCCTGTTTTTAATATTGAACGACTATACTGTCATTATTAACTTGGGAAGTTTTCAATAACTTGGCGTGTCCTCCTCCGAAAAGAGCCCCGCTTCTTGCCCCATGCGGATAACCAACTCTCTCAAGGACTGTCTGATTAAATCCACCTGGGCCATGTACTCCGAGAGGACCTGACGGACTATAATCAATGAGAAAAATATAATTATAGCCTGTCTCCACTCTGCATGAATATTTTTCCCCGCTTTTTCTTTGATTGTAATTCCATATATAACTGTGCCAGTATACAGTACGTTCTGGTACAGGTTTAGGGTCCGACGGACATACCATTACTTTTTTTGCCAGATTATGCTTTCCGAGATAATTAGCCAACCATCCCGCGCTTTCATACCAGAAATTAGTAGAAGGATCTTCATAATAGGGCAGGAACCCGTTATAATCCCCTGCGTACATATTTGTGACGAGCCCGATTTGCTTGAGGTTGTTACAGCACGATATTCCCCTGGCGGTTTCCCGTGTTTTGCTTAACGCCGGCATCAATATTGAAATCAGTATCAGTATTATAGAAACCACCACGAGGAGCTCGATGAGTGTAAATAGCGTATTTATCGTCCTTTTCATATTACTTTATCTTTCTTGTTGAATTGCCTTCTATTATTTGAGCCGGGACTTCGTGATGAATGATTTCGTTATGTTTTTTTGTTACTTTTTCATAGAGCAGGCGGCAGGCTTCGCGGCCCATTTCAACGTATGGTATTTTCAGATATGTTATTGATGGAATGGTGTTTCTCAACGCTGTTTCTCCGGCGTAGCCCATGATGTCTATATCTTTTCCGACAGTCCATTTTCTCTCATGTGCGGCCCTCAAAAAAGCCAGGGGCGCTGTCATTGCTTCACAGAAGAAAACTTCCGGTAGTTTATTTGCGGAACGCGGCAGCATCTGAAGAAGTTCGCCGAGGGCCTTCTCTTCATTTTCCGGGATGTGATATATTGATTTGCAGTCTGTTTTCACATTTCTTTTTTCGAGGCATTCCTGGAAATAGGACATTTTCCAGTTGTTTGCCTGGTCTCTTTTATCATTCATTAAGAGTCCGACTGTTTTATACCCGCAATTTACAAGATAATCAGCGGAATCTTCAAGGGCTTTTTTTCTCTTGTAGGATATTGTCATGGGATGGCTGTATGCGGTCCTGAAATCGGTAACGATATAAGGTATCTTTTCATTTGCTATCGCGTTCAGAAGAGCAGGATGCTGTTCATTTATGAAGAATACGGCGTCGAAATTTCTGACTTTCTTTATTTGTCCCATGAGGACGGACGATTCGTTGGAGGCCTCAAGATGCTGGAGGTTTATGGAAACATTATATCTGCTGGCCCCGTCAAGAAGGCCTGAATATGTTTCCGTATCAATCACCCAGTTGCTGTAATTTATGAGGTCTTTTGATATGGACAGTTCGGGAAACGGGAAAAGTATATTTACAGCTTGCAAACGCTCATTTACATTCTCGGCTACAAAAGTTCCCTTGGTCGCGATTCTTTCGAGATATCCGTCTTTTTCGAGGAGTTTCAGCGCCTCTACCGCCGTGCCTCTGCTGACGCCGTATTTATTGGCTATAACGCGTTCACCGGGAATGCGCTTGCCTGATTTAAGGCTTCCTTCCCTTATCTCATCAATAAGGACATTTTTGAGCTGTACACATAGAGAAACTTTATCATCTTTGTCTATGCATTTTATCATTTCCAGCCCTTTGTTATAATTGGCATATTGTGGCCTATGCCAGTTATTTTACCATATTTCCCATATTTTGTCAATAGGCATTGGAAAAATTTTCGGATAGTTTTTTTTGTTGTTGTGTAATCGGTCGCCTTATTTGAAGGTGCGGAAAGACGGTTTTGACGAAGCAAAACCCTCCCCCCGTTGAGTGTGCAAGAACGAAAATCGGGGAGGGCGCCGCGTCGTCGGCGCCGTATGCGGCAAGGCGGGTTGACCGATTACTTGCTCTATGACCTGAGGGCCGGGGAAATAGAAACAGGAAAGTCTTTACTTTTAGGGGAGTGAAGACTTTCCCGCTTCTATCAGGAAAATAAATTGCTATTTTGCCTGCCTTGTAACTCCGGGCCAGTCGTCCGTGCGGAATGGAACGGCAGGCAAAGCTTCCTTATTATAAAGGTTGCAGCCTTCGGGATTTGCTTCCCAGGCATAACGGGCGGCTATGGGTTTCTTTACGTTATCGTTCCATACAACTACCGTATCACCGTCTATTTTAGCGTTTGCCCATACGAATTTTTTGTCTTCTCCGGCGATGGAAAACCTTTTCAGTTCGCCATTTTTTGAAATCAGACCGCCGCCGATGTTATCGAATTTGACGCGTATTTTGTCACCTTCGACAGTCATTGATTTATATGAGGGGCCGGAATAGACGATATCTTTTCCGTAAGCTTTTTTCAAAGCGGCCAGTGAAAGGCGGTATCCGACATCCTGTTTGTTTTTAGGGTGAATGTCACTTGCATCGCCTATGTCAATAGCCAATGCCTGCGCGGTTTCGGGGAGTTTCAATGTCATAGTCTGAGCTTCACGCAATTCCGCCCATGAGTTGTCTGCGGGAGTGTCCTGCGGTTTCATGTAGCTGGCGAGCTGGACTATGAGGAAGGGGAAATCTCCCTGTCCCCATTTTTTGCGCCAGTCGCTTATCATCGCGGGAAGGAGCTTTCTGTATTGGTAAGCTCGCCCGGCATTTGATTCGCCCTGATACCAGATAGCGCCTTTTATCGCATAGGGCAGAAGAGGGTAAATCATGGCATTATAAAGTCCGCACGGGGCCCTATAATCTCCGACATTCATAGGATGGCTGAGTCTCCTAAGTTTTTTCTGTTCTTCAGGAGAGAGTTGTTTACGTTTTTCCATTTCCGCGTCATATTTCTTTTTATTTTCAGGATATGCGGCAACGGCGCTCTTGAATCTTTCGAGGATTGGAGCGAACTCCGGGTCAGCTTCCAGTACTTCAACTGCTGTCCAGGCTTCTGCCGGAGTGCCGCCTATGGATGAATTGATTATCCCCATCGGGATTTTAAGTTCTTTGTAAAGATCTCTGGCGAAGAAGTACGCGGCCCCGCCGAAACCGGAGACTGTTTCAGGAGAGCATACAAGCCATGGGGAGGATTTCATATTCTTATCAGGAGCGCCGCTGGAAACGCGCGGTATTGTAATAGACCTGATTGCGGGATAATTTGCTTCTGCTTTTTCCTTTTCCAGATCTTTGCATCTACTCACGGTCATGGCCATGTTGGATTGTCCCGAACAAATCCAGACATCGCCGTACATTACGTTTTTAAATTCGATATTCTTTTTCCCATCGGAAATTGTCATGACATAAGGGCCGCCCGCTTTTGAAGGGTTCATCCATACGAGCCAGTTTCCTTTATCATCGGATTTGGCTGTTTTTTCCTGCCCGTTGATTTTTACAACGATGTTTTCTCCGGGAGCGGCAGTGCCCCAGACCGGGACTTTTCTGTCTCTTTGCAATACCATATTATCACCGAAGAGGGCATGAGTTTTGAATAAATCAGCGCTTGTCTGGGAAAATACGGGAGACGATAAAATAAAAAGCAGAAATACCGAGAGAAAAATTTCTCTCATTCCGGTGACGATTCTTTTTTTCAGGGTTCCTGATGCTGTTTTCATTTTGTTCCTTTCATTATTTTAATTTGGTATTCTATGTTATTTTTCCCAGAAAAAGGAAAGGGCGAAGCTGTAAATCAAAGCGCCCAGTATGCCGCCTATTACGGGACCGATGACAGGTACCCATGAGTAAGCCCAGTCGGAATCCCGCTTGCCTGAAACAGGGAGGAGAAAATGAGCTATTCTGGGGGCCAGGTCTCTTGCGGGGTTTATGGCGTAACCGGTCGGGCCGCCGAGGGAAAGGCCTATGGCGAAAACCAGAAGGCCGAAGGCATAGGGGCCGAAGCCGCTTCCGAGGGCGTTGTTTTTGTTTGCTATCCCGAGGACGCCGATAAGGAGCATGGCGGTGCCGATGATTTCGGTAAGCAGGTTGAGTTTATAGTTTCGTACCGCGGGCATGGTGCAGAAGCATGAGAGTTTGAAATCCGCGTTTTCAGTAATGGCCCAGTGAGGTTTATAGGTAAGCCATACGAGTATCGCGCCGAGAAAGCCTCCGACAAACTGTCCGCCGATGTAGGGAATTGCTTCAGTGATGCTTAATTTTCCTACTGTTATGAAGCCTATTGTTACGGCGGGGTTTATGTGGGCGCCGCTGACCCAGCCTGTAACATATACGGCCATTGCCACAGCCATACCCCAACCGGAGGCTATGACTATCCAGCCGGAGCCTTCCCCTTTGCTTTTTTTCAGAAGCACATTTGCGACGACGCCGTTTCCGAGGAGTATCAGAATCATAGTCCCGACCATTTCAGCGGTAAAATGGCTTTCAGCGGTAAAGTTCATATAAATAATCCTTTTATTGAAATCAGGGTTTGAATTGGAGGGCGGCCCTTACAGCCTGATGCCAGTTTGCTGTCATTGCTTCGCGTTCATAGGGATCAAGGGCGGGCGTGAAAGTTTTCCGTGCTTTCCAGTTTTTGCGGATATCGTCCTTGTCATTCCAGTATCCGCAGTGGAGACCGGCGAGATATGCCGCTCCGAGGGCTGTTGTTTCGGCTATGGATGATTGTATCACAGGGATGCCCAGTATATCTGACTGGAACTGCATGAGAAAGGAATTGACGGATGCTCCGCCGTCGACTTTGAGGGATGTTATTTTGCCGCCGATGTCGTCCTTTATCGCGTCTATCAGGTCAAGCGATTGGAACGCTATGCTTTCGAGGGCCGCCCTTATTATATGAGCGGAGCCGGAACCTCTTGTCAAGCCCATGATTGTTCCTTTTGCTTCAGGGTCCCAGTAAGGCGCGCCGAGTCCGACAAATGCCGGTATGAAGTAAACCCCTCCGTTGTCTTTTACCGAGAGGGCTTCTCTTTCGCTGTCCGCCGCTGTTTTGACGAGTTTCATCTGGTCTCTCAGCCACTGTATAACTGCGCCGCCGATGAACACGGAGCCTTCGAGAGCGTATTCCATGCCGTCTCCGATGTCCCATGCGACGGTGCTCAGGAGCCTGTTCGATGAGAAAACGGGTTTTTTGCCCGTATTGACGAGCATGAAACAGCCTGTGCCGTAAGTGTTTTTGGCGCTTCCGAAATCAAAGCAGGCCTGGCCGAAAAGAGAGGCCTGCTGGTCTCCGGCTATGCCGCCGACAGGTATTTCCCTGCCGAAAATCTCTTTTTTTGTCGATGCGAAAAAGCCGCAGGAAGGTTTTATTTCCGGGAGGATTCGGGCTGGTATGCCGAGCATGTCGAGAAGCTCCTTGTCCCATTTGCCTGTGCTGATGTCGAAAAGGAGCGTACGGGAGGCGTTGCTGGGATCGGTGAAATGCTTTCCTGTAAGATTGAAGAGCAGCCATGTGTCAATTGTTCCCGCGCATATTTCGCCTTTTTCGGCGCGTTCATAAAGACCGGGGACATTATCGAAAAGCCATTTTATTTTGGTGCCTGAAAAATAAGGATCGAGGAGGAGCCCTGTTTTTTCACGGACGATTTTTCCATAACCTTTTTTTTCGAGGCTTTCACATATTTCCGAAGTTCTTCTGCATTGCCATACGATGGAATTATAAACGGGCTTTCCGGTGTTTCTATCCCATAGCGTGATGGTTTCGCGCTGATTGGTTATGCCTATAGATGCGATTTGTTCGGGTTTGATGGAGGCTTTTTCGAGAACGTGTTTTGCCGAATGGAGCTGGGTTTCAAGAATATCCATGGGGTTGTGTTCGACCCAGCCGGGTTTAGGAAAAATCTGGGGGAATTCTTTCTGTGCTATTGAGATTATATTACCGGAGCGGTCAAAGACTACAGCCCTTGAACTTGTTGTTCCCTGATCAAGGGCCAGGATGTAAGTTTCCATAATCCGAAAGCCTCCTTTATTATAAGCATCTTATTTTACAATAAAAGTCCGGGATATAAAATCAATAAATGAAATATAGATGAAAATAATTTCAGACTGAGCGTCAGGCTTGCCTGTTTATTATTTGGGAAAAAAGTGTATCACTTGTAATATACTATTATGAAACTTTTAATGAAACAGGCTTTTGCAAATAACGTATATGATTGTATTATATTAGAGTTGAAAATTACAGACACTAAACAAAAGACAGGCCGTATCATGAATCATAAGTATGATGTAATAGTGATAGGCGCCGGAGTGGTAGGCGCGGCGGTGGCCCGTTCGCTGTCGCGTTATAAACTCCGTGTCGCGGTTGTCGAAAAGGAAGCCGATGTTTCCTTCGGGACAAGCAAAGCCAATTCAGGCATAATCCACGCCGGTTTCCATGATGAGCCTGGTTCGCTCAAGGCGAAACTTGCGGTGGCGGCGAACAGAGAATTTGACCGTCTATGTGAGGAGCTTGAATTTCCTTTTGAGCGCAGAGGGGAACTGATGCTGGCTTTCACAGAGGAGGATGTCAGGATACTTCAGTTTTATTTTGCGTGGGGAAAGAAGAACAACGTTCCCTATATGGAGCTTATCGGGCGCGAGCGCACACTTGAAATGGAACCCAACATCAATCCGGACGTCATGGGCGCTCTTTACGCTCCGACAGCCGGGATAATCTGTCCTTACGAATACTGTTTTGCCCTCATGGGAAATGCCCTTGAAAACGGGGTCGAGCTTTTCCTGAACGAAAAAGTTATATGGCTTGGCAAAAAGGAAAACGGCGAATTTGAAATCGATACCGAAAACGGCCTTAAACTCAACAGTACTTACGTTGTCAACGCGGCCGGGCTTTATGCCGATGACATAGCCGGGTATCTTGGCATTACCGATTTTAAAATACTTCCGAGGAAAGGCGAAGAATATCTTTTGGACAGGAGAGTTGGAAACCTTGTCAGAAGCGTGATATTCCCGGTGCCGACAAAGACTTCCAAAGGCATGCTTGTGATACCGACGGTTGACGGCCCGGTTATGGTGGGCCCGACGGCCCTCGACATAGAGGCAAAGGACGATTACGCCACTACAAGGGACGGCCTTAAAAATGTTTTCATGCACGCGCAGAAAATGGTCCCCTCCATTAGGAGTTCGGATATAATAACATCTTTTGTAGGGATAAGGCCCGTCGCTACGGGGAACGATTTCATAGTAGGCGCCACTAAAGTAAAAGGCTTTATAAACGCGGCAGGCATACAGTCTCCCGGATTGACCGCATCGCCCGCAATAGCGGAAATGGTGAGCAGTGTGCTTCTGAAAGAAGGTCTTCGCATGGAAGTCAAACCTGAATTCAATCCGCATAAGAGAATGTCCTTTACAAGAGTAAGGCATCTCCTTGAAGAACGTAACTTCGGGAAATTCAGGGAAATCATTGCCGGAAACAAAAATTATTCAAAACTGGTATGCCGTTGCGAAAATGTTACGGAAGCTGAAATAATCGGCGCCATACACAGGGGACACACCACGCTGGACGGAATAAAATTCGCGACAAGAGCCGGTACCGGGCGTTGCCAGGGAGGTTTCTGCACGTCGAGAGTTATGGAAATCATCCACAGGGAAACCGGAATGCCCATTGAGCAGATAAGTAAAAAAGGAAAAGGTTCGGAAATCTTTCCAATACCTCTGAGAAAGGGGGTTTCACGTGGATAAGACAGTTGAAGCTTTAGTTATAGGTTCAGGGCCCGCGGGGATGGCCGCGGCGCTGGCGCTGAAGGAAAACGGCATAAATGAAATTCTCATTGTTGAAAGAGAAGATGCCCCGGGCGGGATACTTCTCCAGTGCATTCACAACGGCTTCGGCCTTCACCGCTTTAATGAAGAGCTGACCGGGCCCGAATACGCGGAGCGTTACATAAACCTCGTAAAAGACAAGAAAATAGAAATTCTCAGCGGGACTTGCGCACTTGATATCGTCGATGACGGGGACAGCAAAAAAGCCATACTGCTCTCCGAGGAAAAAGGCCTCCTCGAAGTCAGTGCCAAAGTTGTGATACTGGCGATGGGGTGCAGAGAGCGGAACCGCGGCAATATCGCCATACCGGGAACACGCCCGGCAGGGATAATGACGGCGGGGCTTGCACAGAAAATGGTCAATAAATCAGGTTATATCCCCGGCAGGGAAATAGTGATTCTCGGTTCCGGCGACATAGGCTTGATAATGGCGCGCAGACTGACACTGGAAGGCGCGCGGGTGAAGGCCGTTGTTGAGATACAGTCGTATCCCGGCGGACTGAACAGAAATATTGTCCAGTGCCTTAATGATTTTCACATACCGCTTTACCTTTCTCACACGATTACTAAAATCAGCGGGGACAGGCGTATAAGTTCAGTGGAAATAGCGCCCCTGGGCGAAAGCCGCGAACCGCAGAATGAAAAAAGTTTTACTCTGGCATGCGATACACTTCTGCTTTCAGTCGGTCTGATACCTGAGAACGAGCTTTCCCTCAAGGCGGGTGTTATTCTGGACAAAGTTACAGGCGGCCCTGTCGTTGACAGCAATCTCATGACATCGGTACCGGGTATTTTTGCCTGCGGCAATGTTCTCCAGGTGCATGACCTTGTGGACTGGGTTTCAGAAGAGTCGGCATACTGCGGAAAGGCCGCGGCATCGTATGTCAGGAACGGACTTCTCAAGGGCAGGGAAATACCGGTGAAACCGGGTAATATGGTGAGATATACCCTCCCTGCTAAAGTCATTGCCGGAACTGAAGCGGTGATATCCCTCAGACCGATGGCACCCGCTCAGAACATGAGCATCATCGCCAAAGCCGGAGAGAAGATACTTTACAAGAAAAAAGAGAAAAAGATTTTTCCGAGCATTATGCTCAGATTTCCGGTGAAGGATATGCCGGAAGATGCCGGATGCATTGAGGTCTTTTTCAGCGCGGAGGATAAAAAATGAAACAGGAGCTTATTTGTATAAATTGCCCTATGGGATGCAATATGGAAGTCGAATATGACGAGAAAAATATAATTTCCGTAAAAGGCAATACCTGTAAAAACGGAGTGAAGTACGCGGAAAAGGAAGTCTTCAATCCTGAGAGGATTGTCACTACCACCGTGAGCATATCGGGAGCGTCCGTTCCGCTTCTTCCCGTAAAAACGCTCGGCGGAATACCGAAGGAATTGTGCAAAAAGGTCGTTGAGGCGGCGTCCGCAATACAGGTTTGCGCACCCGTCAGGGTAGGGGATATAATAATTAAAAATATCCTCGATACCGGAATAAACCTTGTCGCCTCAAGGTCTCTGGATAAAGCCTGAAAATAACCGGAGATTGATTTCTTTTGCCTGAGAAGTTTATAGACATTCATTGCCATAAAGACAGTCCTTCAGTGGATATTATATCCGTAAGGAATCTTTTTCCCTCTGAAAAAACTGTCGCGCCCGGGTTCTATTCCGCCGGTCTTCACCCGTGGTATCTCAATGCTGATACTATGCCGGAAGACTTGGAGAAAATAAGGTCTATGGTGAAGGATAAGAGAGCTGTCGCGGTCGGCGAATGCGGTCTTGACAGATTGACGGAAACGCCGTTTACTCTTCAGGAGGATGCTTTTTCCGCGCAGATAAAAATCGCGGAGGAATGCGGCAAACCCCTGATAATTCACGCCGTGAGAACATATTCTGAAATCATCTCGGCAAAGAAAAAAATGAAAAGCGCAATTCCCTGGATAATTCACGGTTTCAATGGTAATGTCCAGATTGCGGAACAGCTTGTCAGCAATAATTTTTATCTCTCATTCGGTCCTGCAATCATGGACAGTTCAGCAAGGCTTGCGAAGATTTTATCGGAACTGCCGGAAGAACTTTTATTCCTTGAAACAGACGAGGGGCACAGCAGTATTCAGGATCTTTACAGGGCGGCTGCGAAAATCAGGAAAACGGATATTCCCCGGCTGCGTGACGTGATAATGTGTAATTTTAAAAACTGTTTCAGGATTGATATACGATGAATATGAATAATGAATGGCTGACACGCACCGAATTGCTTCTGGGCGGAAAGGATTTGAAAAAACTTTCGGACGCTAACGTGCTTGTCGTTGGTCTTGGCGGAGTCGGCGCTTATGCCGCGGAGCTTATATGCAGGGCAGGGGTTGGCAGAATGACTGTGATTGACGGGGACAATATTGAAACGAGCAACAGGAATCGTCAGCTCCTGGCGTTGAAAAGCACTGAAGCCCAAAGCAAAGCTATGCTCATGAGCGATAGATTGAAAGACATAAACCCCAACGCTGAAATCACCGCGATACATGAATTCATCCGCGATGACAGAATGAAGGAAATCCTTTCCTTTCACTATGATTATGTCGTTGACGCCATCGATTCGCTTTCCCCTAAAGTTTACCTGATAAAGATATCTCTCGACAACGGATTGAGGGTTGTGAGTTCCATGGGCGCGGGAGGCAAAATGGACCCTTCAAAAGCGCGGGTTTCGGATATTGACGATTCCTACAAATGCAAGCTTGCGAGAACTGTCAGAAAGCGTCTTCACAGGCTAGGCATAACTACAGGTTTTAAAGTCGTGTTTTCTCCGGAAGACGTTCCGGATGAAGCCGTGCTTGCCATAGAGGGAGATGAAGCAAAAAACAAAAATTCCATTGTCGGCACTATCTCCTATATGCCTGCCATTTTCGGAATATACTGCGCTTCCACTGTAATAAATGACCTGATAGAAAAGGGCGGGTAGCTCTAGTACCTTACGACTTTTTCAGCTTCCGCCGTCCCGATGCAGTCGGAAAGATTTGACGCCTGCAGGAGTTTGCGGACGGTCTTTTCACATAGTAAAAAGCCGTAATATAAAATTATCTCTTATTGAAATATAAAATACCGCGTGTTATTGATTCTGTCGAGCTATAATTGGGAGGTTGGAGAATGGATAAGATATATATAAGGGATTTGGCTGTAAATACTATTATAGGGACCTTGCCGGAAGAGAGGAAAAAAAAGCAGAAGCTGATTTTCAACATCGAAATATCCTGTGATCTTTCCCGTGCCGGAAAAAGTGATGATCTTAAGGATAGCATAGACTACAAAAAAATTTATGACAATATCCTTGAACTCGCTGAAATGTCCTGCTTTTTTCTTTTGGAAAAACTCGCCATGGAAACGGCAAAAATATGCCTTGCCGATAAAAAAGCTGTCTCCGTAAAGGTTACAATTGACAAACCGGGCGCTCTGTCTTCGGCTCGGTGTCCCGGCGTTGAAATAGAGCGTT
>Ga0154588_1023_pt1 | contig 14003 bp, 18 predicted proteins | sample RifGroF2_FD_116017 | JGI IMG/M metagenome (GOLD analysis project Ga0154588, IMG submission 116017) | Lentisphaerae bacterium GWF2_44_16
TCATATTCGGCATTGGAAATTATAAAGTGTCAGAACAACTTTTGCGACATTAACAATATTTTGCACAGCATTAAATATTACCGCGTAATTCAGGTTGAACCGGACTTCCATCTTTTGAATCTTTCATCCGTCAAAAAGCGTTATCAGCCTTCAGATTCTCAGTAAGCTCTTCATTGACTGGCGCATGGAATGGCATATAGTAGCTAAGAAAGTTGAGGCTTATGATGGTTATAATGTATTAGGTATTGATTTCGGAAAAATATTCGGAGATTAACCGCTAAGAAGAGGAAACCCAAATGTCTTATAGAAAGTTTTTTATCGCTGGAGTCCTGCTTTACACTATAATAAATTTGACTGGTTGCCTTACCTTTCATGATATTGTTACGAAAGATACGCCGAATACTCTTGCTGAATATTTGAAATTACGGAAGAATTATTGGTACGTCTTAGACAAGGACGGATTTCCTGTTCTGTTTTATAATGATTATCAGGATTATACGCTTATTATCAAAGCAAAACATGATACTAAAACAAATATATTATATGAAAGAAAATCTTTAATCCAACCCTTTGACTTATCTGCTAAGAATATTAAACTTCCTCCGGAATGCAAGGGAACTTGCGTTCATTTCCTCTATAAAGGCAAAAAGGCCCTCTTCTTTGACCTTGATAAGTTTTGTTACGAAAACGGTGATTTTGGGGAATTTATCATCAATGATAGTTCAGAAGGCTATATTTATGCAAATTTAAGGAAATCTTTTGAAAGTTATTTTTTGGAACCTAATATCCTGAGAGGCATTGAATACTACCGTGTAATCCAGGCTGAACCGGACTTCCGTCTTTTGGACCTCCCATCCGTCAAAAAGCTCTATCAGTCCTCCGATGCTCAGTAAATTTCCCTCTTGACTGATGTATGGAGTGGAGTATAATATCTAATAGAGTATGGGACTACCAAGATATGAATGTATTAACTATTGATATGAAATTTTTCCTACCTGAAACTCATACAATAGATTGTGCTGATTAATTTGAACTTAAGGATTGAATATAATGTTTAAATTTTTCTTCTTCTTTTTCTTATGCCTTGTATTAACAGGATGCCTTACGTTTGATTCTCATTTGATGAGGTCAGGATCTTCTCCTGAAATGTTAGCGACTCATTTGGAAATGAAAAAAAATTGCTGGTACATTTTAGAGGTAGATAAATATCCTGTTCTATTTTATAATGATTTTCAGGATTATACTGTCATAATAAAATGCCGTGGAAATTATAACATTTACAGCAGAACTTCCCTTGACGACGATTTCAGGAAGAACCTTTCCGAAAGTTCTCCTTCAGAAAAATGCCATGGCAAATTCCGCTATTTTGAGTATAACGGAAAACAGGCATTCTATTTTGACCTTGACACTTTTGTCAGGGAAAATCCGGGATTTTATGCTTTTATGCTCAATGACGGAATAAGCGGTTTTTCATATTGCCTAGACAGATATTTCAAAAATGAAATCTCTGATATCACTAAAACATATCTTCCAGCTTCACAAAAGGCTTTTACAATTAAATCAGAAAAATCTGATGGCAAATTCCGCTATTTTGAGTATAACGGAAAACAGGCATTCTATTTTGACCTTGACACTTTTGTCAGGGAAAATCCGGGATTTTATGCTTTTATGCTCAATGACGGAATAAGCGGTTTTTCATATTGCCTAGACAGATATTTCAAAAATGAAATCTCTGATATCACTAAAACATATCTTCCAGCTTCACAAAAGGCTTTTACAATTAAATCAGAAAAATCTGATTACAGCCTTTTCCCCTTCTCGGCAGAAGATAAGTAAAAATTTTAAATACCAACATTTACTATTGACTGGCAGATGGAGTGGCATATAGTAGCTAAAAAAGTTTACCCTTATAAAGGTGATAATATATTAGGTATTGATTTTGGTACATTGTTCGGAGATCCAAAACCAAGCGAAGAGGAATAAAATGTTTTATAAAAAAATCTTGATAACGGGCATCGTATCCTGTATTTTATTGAGTTTGACTGGCTGTCTTACCTTTTATAATATTGTTACGAAAGATACTCCGAATACGCTTGCCCAATATTTGAAATTGCGGAAAAACTACTGGTATGTCCTAGACAAGGAGGACTATCCTGTTCTTTTCTATAACGATTTTCAGGATTATACCCTTATCATTAAAGCACGATATGATCTTGAAACAAATATGGTCTATAAGAGAAAATCCTTGGATCAGTGTTTCAGTTTGGAAGATAAAAGCATCAAGCTTCCACCGGAATGTAAAGGCCTTTACACCCACTTCATATATGAAGGTAAAAAAGCGCTATTTTTCGACCTTGATGCTTTCTGTTATGAGCATTGCGTTTTTTATGAGTTTATTATCAATGATGGCAAGCGCGGTTACATTTATTCCAAACTCTCAAAGTCCTTTAGCAGATACATCTGGGAATTTAATATTCTATATGGTATTCAATATTACCAAATACTCCAGGCAGAACCGGATTTTCACCTGCTGGATTTATCTTCGGTTAAGAAAAAATGACTTTCGCTTAATAGAGCATGGGACTACCAAGATATGAATGTATTCCTATGCTTTTTTCCGTACAATCAGATCTTTGGGAAAGGCAAGGCTGAAAGTGCAGCCGGAGGAAGGCGTATTGTTTTTTACAGTTACTTCTCCGTTGTGGGTTTCCATGATACATTTTACTATGGAGAGGCTAAGGCCGTGGCCTCGGCCGTGATGGCTTACATCCTCAATGCCGAATTCGTCGAAGAGCGTGGGAAGTCTTCCCGGCGCTATGCCTGTACCGGAATCCTTAACGCTGATAAGGAAGCGTCCCGTAGCTTCCTCTATTGAACTTTCTATGGAAACTGAAGCTTTTTCAGGGGAATATTTGAAAGCGTTGTCAAGCACATAAAGTATGGCTGTTTCAATCAGTCTGCCATCAATAGAAAGGACTGTATCCTGGGAGACCGTATCACGGTATCTGATGTTTTTAGCCTTGAATTTTTCGGGAATTTTACGTGAAGCATTGGCAACGAGTTCAGAAATTCTGGTTTCTAAAATGGACAATTCCTTATTTTCCTTGCGCAGATTCGAGAGGAGTATCGCCTTGTTGCTGAGGCTGAGCAGGCTCATGCCGCTTTCAAGTATAAGGGATGCAAATTCCTTTTCTTCGTCAGGCAATCCTTCATTGCTCCTAAGGAGCTTGGCAAAACCGATTATGGCATTCAACGGTGTGCGGGTTTCATGGGAAAATACATTTATGAGGTCGTCTTTGACCCTGTCGATTTCTTCCACTGATTTCAGTCGTATGAAGACGCTGACTTTAGCAAGGAGTTCTTCAGGGTCGAATGGCTTGGAGAGATAATCATCGGCGCCTGCTTCATAACCTATGAGGCGGTCTTTCAAGAGGGCTTTGGAGGAGACGAGAATTATTTTGGTAAACTTGAGTTTCGTATTTGATTTTAACTGCTTGCAGATGTCATAGCCATTTGCGCTCTGCATCATTATGTCCAGAAGAATAAGGTCCGGCTTGAAATTTTCGGTCAATGTCAGAATTTCCTGCTCTGACGAAGCGGTAAGAAGCTCATAACGTTTTCCCAGTATTTCCTCTAGTATGAGTATGTTTACCGGGTCGTCGTCAATAATCAGAATTCTGTTTTTCTTGACAATAGGCATAATTGGCTGTCCACTTTAAGTTAAGATATAGCAGTCCATCATGATTTTTTCAATACCGCTTTTATGACACGCATGACATTTCCGCCGATAATTTTGCGTATATCCTCATCGGAATGCCCGCGTTGGACGAGCCCTACAGTGAAAAGAGGCCAGTTTGTCCATGAAAGGCTCTGAGTATCTTTTTCATCGAAGTCATAGCTGAAACTGCCTTCCGGCCATAAGGCTTCCCATCTTGCGCGGGGTTTAGCGGCAAGGCCTTCAAGTTTCTTATATTCCGCTTCACATTTCATTGACGAGTATCCGGCATCAGTGCCGATAGTTACATAATCGGCGCCGAAATTTTTAACCATATAATCAATGTGATCAAGAAGGGCGTTTATATTGCCTTTGCCTCCTAGAAAACTGGGTATGCAGCAGATGCCGTTGTAACCACCTGTTTCGACAATTGCTTTTATTACGTTATCGGGCTTAGCTCTGAAATGATGTTTGAGGGCACAGCATGTCGAATGGCTGGATACGACAGGAGCGGACGATGCCTTCGCAACGTCAATACAGGTCTGCCAGCCGGTGTGGGCCACATCGCAGATTACCCCGGCTCTGTTCATCTCCGCGACAACCATCTTACCGAAGTCGCTCAATCCGGAATTGGCTGTTTCCGCGCATCCGTCACCTATGAGGTTCCGGCGGTTGTAGGTCATGTGCATCATACGGCATCCAAGCTGGAAGAAAAGCCTTATATATCCCATTTCCTCAATAGGGTTCGCGAACTTATGCGCCAGCGGCACACCGTTGGAGGAAAAGTAAAGGCAGCTCTTTCCTTCTTTTTTTGTTTGTTCTACATCTTCCGGCGTAACAGCCCTGTTCAATTTATCTTTCAGCATATCGGCGACATAGCTAAAGTGCGCGAAACGCTTTATTATCTGCATGGGGTCATTTGATTCTTCTCCGGCGTTCTGGAATACGCACGTAACGCCTGAAGCTTCCCATGCTTCCTTATATTCGTTGTACAGTTCAGGGTTATTTACATGCCTTGTCATTATCATTTCTTCCCTGAGATCTTTCAGCTCATTCGGGGACGCTCCGTCTTCAATAGCCTTTTTGATGATATCAGCGTCAATCGGAGAGGTTGGAGAAAAACCGTAGGAATCAAAAACTATGGAATTTTTATGCAGTTCCAGCCCGTGTTCCAAATCTTTTTTCGAAGGTTTCAGTACATCCAAAGCGCATTCCCTGGCATGTTCGATTTTGCTGTTCATGAAACAAACTCCGTTCCTGTATTTTTATTTTTGTTGTCACTTGAATAGTCAGTGATTTTATATGTTATCCTTTTTTCGACGGCTTCGGCACCGGGGTTGTATATTCTGTCCATCATCAACTTTAAAGCGTTTTCGGCAAGTTCGTCAGCAGTCAGGGAAAGCATTGTAATATTATCCCGCCTGTAAATTCCGTTGTCAATCCCCACGCTTATAACGTCTACGTCTTGGGAAACTTTCAGTTTTTTTTCCCTTATCGCGTCAATTACGCCTGTCGCGATCCTTTCGGTCGCCGCGAAAATCGCGGAAACTTTTCTTTCTTCAAGCATATCTTTCATGACGGTGAAAGCCGCTTCCGGCGTATCAGTCCCGCACTTGCCGACAAGGTTTTCGCTGTATTCAATGTTGTAAGTCGAAAGGGCTTTCATATAGCCCTGGTATATATTGAGGAACCACTGATATGAAGGCCCGTTGATGAGAGCTATTTCTCTGTGTCCTTTTTTTATGAGGTATTCGGTTGCCTTATAACTGTAGTCAAGGCTGTCGAGGATAAGCCTGTCAAGCTCATATTCAAGAGGGTCGGCATACATAAGATGCCCCAGCAGAACAAGAGGAGTTCCCAGTTTTTGTATTTCCTTCATGACTGACGGCGCAACAAGACCGCTGACTATTATTCCGTCAAGAATTCTTCTTTCAGCCGGCCGTGAAAGGACTTTTTTCACATCCTCCTGATTTTCCACTGTGAAAAACATTATCTGCGAATCAAATTTTCTACATGCTTTTTCCAGCGCCATCAATGTGACTGAATGGAATTGGTCGAGATTGCTTCTGTTTACGAGAACAAAAGCTATTATTTTCTGACCTGAATTTTTTCTGGAACGAAGCGCGCCTGCCACAAAAGTGCCTTTAGTGCCAAGGCGGCAAATCAATTTTTCCTTTTCGAGAATATCCAGTGCTTTTCTGAGCGTTATCCTGTTGATATTGTAAGAGGCGGACAATTCTCTTTCTGACGGGAGCCTGCCTTTGGGAAAAACGGCCCCCTTTATTTTAGTTCTCAAATCATCCGCTACCTGCAGGTAGATAAAATCATCAACAATGTCCGCCATAACAGAAACCTCTTAAGAAAATAACATATACCAATATAAACCACCTTAAAGTCTCCGTCAACCATCGAGAACTAAAAGCGGCTCAACTGTTCTTGTTTTTTACGGCTCTTAATCTTGATTCAGATGAAAAATTTTGATAGTGTTTGCCAAATTGCGCACATTTTATTTGGGCGGTTTTACGAGAAGAGCAATGTATTCCGTTTTTTCAGAAATGCCATCACCGAGTAGAGAACAACAGCCGCGCAGTTGCCGACATTTATGGAACTTTTGGCGCCGAACATGGGCAGGTTTAACGCTCCGTCGCAGATGGAAAGGGTCTCTTCCGCTATTCCCAGTGCTTCGTTGCCGAAAACAAGGGCAAGTGGAAATTCGTACTCATATTCCCATGCGCAAACGCTGTTATCCGTAGTTTCGACAGCCATAATTTTTTTCATTCCTTCGGCCCTTAGCGTCTTTACGGCCTCAAATGAATTTATGAAATTCCGGCACGGTACCATTTTATCAGTCCCCATGGCCGTCTTGACGAGCTTGGGGTGAGGAGGGGAGGGGGTATAGCCGCACGCGATTATTTCCCTGGCGCCGATGGCCTCGGCGACGCGGAATATGTTTCCTGTGTTATGAGCGCTCCTGAGCCTGTCCAGGACTATTGTTATGGGGGGAATATTCATGAGAAACTCTCAATTGGAACAAAGAATGAGAAAAGATTTTCAAACGCGAAACACACTAAAGACACGAAAGGGAAACTTCCCTTTTCGTCGTTCTGCATTTTGCATTCCGCATTTTGCATTTTTTTCTTCATGGATTAATCATTATTTTTATTACATTGTCCTTGTATGCCTCGGCAATTTCGAGTGCTTCTTCTATATTTTCCAATGAAAAATTATGAGTAATAAAAGGCTTTACATCGATATTGCCGTTAGTGACCAGTTCCAGGCATGCTTCAAGGGCCCGGTTTGAGCGGCGGACATTCAAAATTTCGAGTTCCTTGCGACGCATCGGGTGAGGGTTGTAAGTGATGTTATCATTTTGCGGTATTCCGGTCAATATGGCCTTGCCTCCAATACGCGCGGACGCAAAGCATTGGTCTATTGCCTGCTGGACGCCGCATGCGTCAAAAGCAATATCGACCCCTCTTCCTGAGGTTTTGTCCATTATGAAAGCAATGATATCTGTTTTTTCAGGATTTAACGTGAAATCGGCAGAGGCGTGTTTTTTTGCGAATTTGAGCCTGTATTCAAGGGGATCTGTTATGAATGCTGTTCCGCAGCCGAGCCATTTCGCCATTTTCATGGTCAGAAGCCCTATGGGGCCGGCGCCGAATATCGCGACTGTGTTTTCCGGTTTTATCTTTGAGAGATTTACAACGCTGTGATACGCGATTCCGAGCGGTTCGAGCATGGCGGCTTCATCATAGCTCATTGAGTCAGGTATGCGGACAAGCTGTTTTTCATCCAGAAACAGATGTGTCTGAAATGCGCCTTGTTCCGGGGGCGTTCCTAGAAATTTCATATTAACGCAGAGATTGAAACGTTCCATCAGGCAGAATTCGCATTTGCCGCAGTGAAGTCCGGGTTCAATTGCCACACGGTCGCCGTGTTTGAAGGAAGAGCCTTTGACGCTTTTCTCGACTATTCCTGCCGGTTCATGGCCTATGGCATGGGGATATTTGCAGACGGCATCGCCTATTTTGCCGTCTCTGTAGTAGTGAACGTCTGAACCGCAGCATCCGCAGCTTTTAATCCGCACGAGGAGTTTTTCCTCGCCGGGAAGAATGGGCAAATCAACAAGTTTGATCTTTTTTATACCTGTAAGACAGGCGGCTTTAACAGTTTTTTTCATGGAAGCATAAACTATTGCGCAAAATTCGAAAATCAAGAAGCGAAAAGGCACAGAAAATCCAGGAAGCCGTATTTTCTCGGGAGGAGGTATGGTATCTGCGGTAGGGAAAATATAATTAGCTTGTGGAAATTATATCTTTGTAAGCCTGGAGGAGCTTGTCCCTTATTTCTTTCATCAGCTTGAAAGAAATGTCCGCCTGTTCCATTTTCAATACGACTTCCTGGATGCTGGTTGTTTCGCCTGTTGCAAGCTTTTTCAGTGAAACATCAGCTGCTTTCTGTGACTCATCAACATCTTTTATGAGGTTTCCGAAAACCTCTTTGAAATCGCCTTCGGCTGCTTTACCGGTTTCAGGAGAAAACGGCTGATCGACATTCATGTTGTCTTTCAACTGTTCCATCTGCTTCAGCAGTATTTCCGGAGAAATTTTATCAATCATCGCAGTCTCCCGTTTCTTTACTTTTACCTCTGGTATATTATATCATCTATTTGAACAGATTGACAGTTTTATCTGCCATTTTTTTACTTTCATTCATTACATTCAGATTTGCTTCATACGCGCGTGTCGATGTTATCATGTCGAGCATTTCCTCTATAGGCGAAATATTCGGCATTGAGACCATTCCTTTTGCGTCGGCGTTGGGATGATATGGCGCATATACTGTTAAAGGGTTTTTGTTGTCCAGCGCCATCTTTTCGAGTTTCACTCCGCCGAGTTCATCTGCCGGTCTTTTGTCGTTCAGCTGATCATTGAATACCGCGTTGAAAACCGGGATTCTTCTTTTGTAAACGTCACCGTTGTCACCGCCTGTCGAATTTACGTTGGCCAGGTTGTTTGCCACAGCGTCCATCCTTGCGCTCTCAGCGTCGAGACCGCTCGAACTTATATTTAAGGCCGGTATAAGATCTATTGCCATTTTAAGTACTCCTCTTTATCTGGTGCCGGTGATGGCTGATTTGAGTATATTTATTCTAGTTGTGAAAGATCTTGCCAGCAACGAATAAAGTACACTGTTCTGCATCATCTCCGTCATTTCAGTCGCCACTGTAATATTGTTTCCGTCCAGCTTCATATTACCGCTTTCATCCTTTACCAGCTTCCCTTTTACGTCTCCAATAGACTTATTGTCTCCGCTTTCCAGCGCGCTGGCCAGTTTTTTCTGGTAATCCAGCTTGAAGCGCACATATCCCGGAGTATCCGCGTTTGCCAGGTTATTGGCTATGACGCGCTGATTCTCCATGGAAAGCTCCAGCAGCTTGTTGTTGAGAGCTGAACCCTCATCAAATATTAATCCTTCGAGCGCCATATCTTACTCCATTGTTTCCGGTTTCTTCTTTTTATCTATAGGAGTATGATTTCGCAGATACCGTGCCAGGCGCTCAGGATACCTTCAGCGAACTCCTGGAATTCTCGATGGATTCCCATATATTGTACTTTACCGGGTACGCCGGATCATCAAGCACCAACTGCATTGCCGTTGAATTCTTTATGTTTACAAGCAACGGGCTCATCAGATTTGCTGTAATATCCTCCACTTTTTTCCTGACTGTCACAATATTCAACACCATGAGTTCGCCCGCGCTCTTTAAATCCATAAATTTTATATTCTCATCCGAAAGCGTAAAATTGTAGTCGGGCCTTATGATAAAAGCTTCTATACATACAAAACTCAGATTGCTCTCATCTATGGCATGCATAAAAATAAATGGTTCCACCTTGTCATTTATAAGGAATACATATTTCTTAATATCTTCAAATCCCAGTATGCCTCGCGGAAAAGTAAATATGTTTTCAGGATTTACCTGTTTGAACACACAGCGGTTATCCTTTCGGATTGTCATCGCGGGAGTGCGTGAAAAATCTATAGTCGTATTCATAGTATCCTCATTTCTGTTAAAGTTGAAAATTTCGATTTTCTATCGCCGCTAATACCATGCCATGCCTTTCTAAAGGTAAGGTTTTTGAGTGTTGTTGTTTCGGCGTAAGTTGCTTGTTGTTATGTCGTTGTGTTGATTATTGCATTGTCTTTCGCCTTCTGCGGGCAAATGCTTAGTTGCGGTAAAATAGTGAAAAAATTTCCCAGTGCAGGAAAATTTTGGTCACTGGAATGCTATGGGAATTTACTGTTTCTTGTAAAAGGCCTCTTCGGGTCTCAGCAGAATTTCTTTCGGATTTCCGGTAATCCCGCAGGTGTTCAGAAACTCAAGGTGCGGAGCGAATTCGCCTACCTCATAAAGATTGTGCGAATCGCTTCCCAATGCCAATTTAAGTCCCTTATTCAGGCAGAGTCTGAAAAAATCGACCTCCGGATTGTTTGTGTGGTAATTTATCTCCGGAGAAACTCCGTACTCTTTGAGCATGTCCGAAAGTTTTTCAAAAAGGCATCCCGGTGTTTTCTGCCCACTCCTTATAAATACCCTGAACGGGTGTGCCAGGATTTTTACTCCGGACCTCAGAATTTTTTCTGAAATGAACAAAAATTCATCGGCTGCTTTTTCCATGTCGGGAACAGGTTTCCTCAGTTCCGGGAGGTAATGTATTGCGCCGATTGCCATTTGTACGCTTTTCAGATCTTCCGGTTTTATTATAGGATAGCCTTTGAAATCATAATCTATTTCAATCCCCAGGTATGTCATTCCCGAGTTGAGTTTCCTGTACGACGCAAAATAATCTTCAATTCTCGGAGTGAGATTTCTGCTCCTTATGCCTTCATTGCAGAAATCATCGGAACCGTAGTTTTTGTTGTCAAAATACAAATGCCCCGAATGTTCGCTGAAAACAAGCTTTTCGAGTCCGAAAAGCTTTCCCAGTTCAACGGCTTTTTTCATTGTGATGTTTTCACTGCAGTAAGCCATCGAAGTATGAACGTGATAATCGGTAAGCGAATACTCTTCCGGCATTTTCAGAAAATGGTATTTTGAGTTTATTTTTTTACCGTCAAGTATGATTTCCATGAATTTAAAAGGTGTTTCGCAGAAGGCCGGGGCGGCGGTGAAATTCAGCTCATCCGAACTCATTATATCAAAGCCCGTGTGATAATGTCCGCTTATCGATAGAAAAATGTTGTTTTTCTTCATCAGAGATATTATTTCATCGGAGTTTGTATAGTTATATGGACAGTCATTTGCACCGGGAGGGAAAAGCGGGACGTGCTGCGCGGAAATAATTCCGCCCTTGAAGTTTCTGCTGTTTGCTTCCATTTTTCTGATATCTTCCGGGCTCCTTGAGGCATTATAGCCGGGTTCCTCTTTGTCGAGAAACGTCATAACCCTGTATCCGTTGATATCAAAAAGCGCAGGCGCTTCAGGAAAAACCGTGTAGAATTTAGCAGGGGCTGGGTCATGATTTCCAGGAATTGCCAGAACGGGCATTTTCAGTAAATCAGTTATATTTTTCAGATGCCTGAGATAGTCAAGGGCTTTTTCATTAAGGGGATCATCTATCAAGTCGCCAAGGATAAGTACTAAATCAGGCTTTATAAACCTGTTAATCCTGTGAACGGCCCTGAGTAGAAATATATCAGCATAATCTCCGCGCCTCTCAGGTATCAGGGGATTAAGCTCTTCCGAATAATGTAAATCGGCAATAACCGCAATTTTTAAGTTCATTTTATTTTGACCTCTGTAAATTATAGAACAGTTAAGGGCAAAATGCAAAAGTCGGATATGAAGTTTCTAGCAGGAATATTTTATGAAGGAGAATGCCGATAAAATTAAAAAACGCGGCTTTTCATGGAAAACAGCGAATAGGAGTGTAGATTCATTCTCTGGAGTTCAGTTTTTTGAACAAATCATGGGGGCTTTATGAAACAGGGACTTTGCAGACTAGAGAAGTCGGTTAACTTTATTGATGAGTTTTCGGCGTTTTCCGTTATAGGGGACCCTGGCTGTGATGGCCTTGGGGCAGCCACTATGAGTATTTTCGCGCGGGCGCTGGCTTTCCCCGGGCTTGATTTCAGCATTATCGCCGGTGATATCGTTCCTTTCGGTTCCAAGCAGTTGTACGACAATGTCAGGGAATTTATCGAAACGCTTTCTGTTAGTCCCGTTTACACACTTTGCGGTAATCATGATACGGAATTTTTCAACGACTATTTCGGAAAGAGGATTTACGCGCTTGTCAATAATGATATCCTGATAATAGCGTTGGACAATTCAAATAGAAAGTTTTCTCCGGCGTCTCTTGAATTCCTTCGTACTGTGCTGGCCGAACATGCCCGTGAAAATATAATGATATTTTTTCACATACCTCCTAAAAATTCTTTCAGCGCTAACAGCATGGACGCAACCTCCTGGAAGGAGTTCAGAGAAATATATCTGCCGTATAAACATAAAATAAAATATTTTGTCTGCGGCCATGTCCATTCCTATTTTGAAGGCCTTGTTGACGATATACCTCTTATTGTGACGGGCGGCGGCGGCGCGAGACTGGAATTTGTCAGCGAAAAAATTGACAAGGAACATGAAAAGAATCACCTGGTGCTTTTTTATCTGGATGCTGAAAAATGCCTCAAGCATAAATATAAATCTCTGGAAAATCTTGAGTATCCGAAGGAGTTGCAAGATGAAAAGCTGGCGGCTTATCTTCAAAAGGCTTTCGTTAACGAATGTGTCGCGCATTTCAAATACAGATATTACTCGGAGGAGGCGCGTTTCAGAGGCCTTGACGGGCTTTCTCAGCTTTTGAAGGCCTTGTCAGATTCTGAATATTATCATGCACGGAATCACAGTTGTGTTTTGAATGAACTTAAAAGCCTTGGCTGTGCGCTTGAAGCAAGCATCGAAAATGAGAGTTACGAAATCAACACGATGTACAAGGACTATATGGAATACGCTGTGAAAAATGATCATGGCCTCGCAAAATATACCTTTTGGGACGCGCTGAACGCCGAAAAAGTTCATAAAAAATTTCTGGAAGACGCCTCCGCTCAATATGCGCAGGGAAAAGACATCGCTGTTGCCGATTATTATACATGCAGTTCCTGCGGCTTTACTTTCAAAGCTGAAGAACATCCGAAACGCTGCCCCGTCTGCGGCGCTCCACAGGATAAAATCCTTAAGGTTTGAGAGCGTAAAGATTGTTTCCATAACAGTCTATCGCGGTGATAGCCGGGAAATCTTTGACAGTAAAACGGTGTATTGCTTCGGCTCCGAGGTCTTCATAGCAGACTGTTTCGGAGGCTGTGATGCACTTCGAGAGAAGCGCCCCCGCTCCGCCTGTAGCGGCGAAATAAACACACTTGCATTCCTTCATTGCCTCTATGACTTCAATTGAACGGTTGCCTTTGCCTATCATGCCTTTCAGTCCGGCCTTGCGGATGAGTATAGGAGAATAGGCGTCCATGCGGTAACTTGTGGTTGGTCCCGCGCTTCCTACGGGATGTCCCGGAGCGGCAGGGGAGGGGCCTGAAAAATAAATTACCTGTCCCGAAAGTTCCAGCGGCAGGGGTTTTCCTTCGGCGATGAGCGCGCATAATCTTTTGTGCGCGGCGTCCCTTGCCGTGTAGATTACGCCGGATATGCTTACAATGTCCCCGGCTTTAAGGGAAAGCACGATTGCGTCATTGAAAGGTGTTTCTATTTTTATAGGCTGTATCATCAAGGCTCCGTGATTTTATACTGTATTATGTTTTGAAAATGCAGAATGCGGAATGAAGGATGACGAATGGTGGAAAGGGAAGTTTCCCTTTTAATCCCTCTGACGTAAATCCAATTTTCTTTTCTTGAGATTTTCTTGTTTTCCATTCTGCATTTCTCATTCTGCATTCCGCATTTAAAGTGTTATTTCCGTATGACGTGCGGCATGGCAGTTCAGGTTTACGGCGACAGGAAGAGACGCGATGTGGCATGGAAAATATTCGACATGCACGGCGAATGCCGTAGTGTCTCCGCCGAGTCCCTGAGGGCCGACGCCTGAAGCGTTTATCTTTTCGAGAATTTCGTCTTCAAGTTTCGCGTATTCCGGTTCAGGGTGCGGCTGTCCTATTTTTCTGAGGAGGGCTTTCTTTGCGAGTATGGCGCAGGTTTCGAAGTTGCCGCCTATACCGACTCCGACGATTACGGGAGGGCAGGGGTTGCCTCCGGCAGACACTACTGTTTTTACTG
>Ga0154588_1158_pt1 | contig 13942 bp, 7 predicted proteins | sample RifGroF2_FD_116017 | JGI IMG/M metagenome (GOLD analysis project Ga0154588, IMG submission 116017) | Lentisphaerae bacterium GWF2_44_16
GTTTTGCATCATAGCAAAATATACTTGCCATTTTTTTACGATGCAAGCATCGGGGAATTAAACCCTCCTCTGATTAAAAATCGGAGAAAAAGGGGTTTGCCTCTTGCAACGATCCTCATTTATATGTGCACATCGCGTTTATGTCCTAATTTCTCAATCATGTTCCAATCTTCCTCCCCTTTTTAACTTCCTTTCGAGTATTTCGTGTGCACTGCGGTTAAATTCCGCGTTTTTGATTTTTCAGGGCACAATATATTGATAAGCTTTTGACAAACGCCCCTAAAGTCAATATTGTTATGCTTTCAGGATTCTAACTTATATAAATAAAGAGGGTTTTTCAGATGGGTAATTTTATTAAGATAAAAATTCCACAGGGCGATAAAATAACAGTAAACAGCAACGGCAGCCTGAACGTGCCGGACAATCCGGTAATAGCCTTCATCGAAGGCGACGGTACCGGGCCGGACATCACTCAAGCCAGTATGTATATATGGAACAACGCCATACAGAAAGCTTACGGGAATAAACGCAAAATATCATGGATGGAAATATATTCCGGCGAAAAGGCCAATAAGATTTACGGTGAAAACACCTGGCTGCCGGATGAAACAATCGAGGCCATCAAAGAATATCTTATCGCCATCAAAGGCCCGTTGACAACTCCGGTGGGCGGCGGAATACGTTCTCTGAACGTGGCGTTGCGCCAGCAGCTGGACCTCTATGTCTGTCTGCGCCCGGTCAAGTATTTCACCGGCGTCCCCTCCCCCGTTAAGGAACCGGAAAAGACCGATATGGTCGTCTTCAGGGAAAATTCCGAGGACATTTACGCGGGCATAGAATGGGCAGCCAATACACCGCAGGCAAAAAAAGTGATAGACTTCCTCCAAAAGGAAATGGGCGTTACCAAAATAAGATTCCCCGAAAGTTCCGGCATCGGCATAAAACCCGTTTCAAAGGAAGGCACAGAAAGGCTCGTCAGGGCGGCAATGAAATACGCGATAGCACAGAAACGCCGCAATGTAACACTCGTTCACAAAGGCAATATCATGAAATTCACCGAAGGAAGCTTCAAGGACTGGGGCTATGAACTGGTGCGTAAAGAATTTTCAGATTATGCGGTCGCCGCTCATGACTGCGACTGGAAAGCCCCCGAAGGAAAAATTCTCGTCAAGGACTGTATCTGCGACGCCTTCCTCCAACAGATACTCACCAGGCCGGAAGACTATGACGTCATAGCCACACTGAACCTGAACGGCGATTATGTTTCTGACGCTCTCGCGGCATGCGTAGGCGGAATAGGCATAGCTCCCGGAGCAAATATCAATTATATTACAGGATTGGCGGTTTTTGAAGCAACTCACGGAACGGCCCCCAAATACGCCGGACTTGACAAGGTTAACCCTTCGTCTCTCGCACTCTCCGGTGAAATGCTCCTGCGTTACATAGGCTGGAACGAAGCAGCAGACCTGATAATAAAAGGCATTGAAAAATCCATTCAGAAAAAAACCGTAACTTATGATTTCGCCAGGATGATGGACGGAGCAAGCGAAGTATCGTGTTCAGGCTTTGCCAAAACAGTCGTCGAAAACATGTGAAAATTATGAACTCAGAAATAAAAATCAGGATTCTGAAGAACGCGGATAAAGGAATTTTTCAGGATATCGTTTCCCTCTACAAAGACGCCGGCTGGTGGGAAAAAGAATACGACAGCGATCCGTCTTTTGTAAAGGTTATCGTCAAAAAGTCCTTCTGTTTCGCCGGGGCTTTTGACGGAAAACGCCTTGTCGGCATGGGCCGCGCCCTTTCCGACGGCATAAGCGACGCGTACATTGAAGACATCGTGGTGCTGAAAAAATACCGGGACCGCGGAATCGGCTCCGGAATTACAAACACAATCATTGAACAGCTCAAAAAAAATAACATTGACTGGATCACGCTCATCGGCGAACCGGGTACCGAAAAATTCTACCGCAGACTCAATTTCAGAACTATGAAGAATTATCTTCCCATGAGACTGAAAATATGATTTCGGATTTACAATGCAGGACTGAAATGCAAAAACTTAATATAAATGATTTCAACGATATCCGTATCTCGGACAGGGAACTTTTTGAACGCGCGTTCAGAGTCAGCAATATGCAGTGCTGCGAGTACAATTTTCCGAATCTCTTCAACTGGGACGGAATATATAAAATGAAGTGGGCCCTCTACCGGGACTGGCTTGTCATCCACAACATCACGGAGGACATAATCCTCATGCCCCAGGGAAAAGCGGTTTCTCCCGCTGAACTCTTTGAAATATCGGAACTTTTTATCAGAGAGGGAAAATCGGGAAGAATGGAACAGGCCTGTGAAAATTACGTTTCCAGCCATCCTGATCTCAAAGAGTTCTTTACACTGGAAACTAACGACGATACCGGAGAATATATCTATCTGTCCGAAAAACTCAGTTCTCTTTCCGGAGAAAAACTGCACAAGAAAAAAAATCTCATATCCCAGTTCATCAGAAATAATCCCGGTTACAAGGTCATCCCCATTAAACCCGAACAGTTGAAAGACTGCATGGACTTCAATGAAAAATGGTACGAGGAAAAGAACAATACGGACCACGCTCTCGCAGATGAAAAAACCGCCATGTCTTCGGCCTTCAAATACTATTCTGAGCTCGGCATGGAAGGCATCGGCATCTACAACGCAGATACCATGATCGCCTTCTCAATGTTCAGCCGTCAAAACAGCGATACTTATACCGTACACTTTGAAAAGGCATCCAAAACAGTGAAGGGAACTTCACAGGTAATAAACTGGGAAACAGCAAAATACCTGAAGGAAAAATGCAGATACATAAATCGCGAACAGGACTTGGGCGATCCCGGCCTCCGTCAGGCCAAGCTCTCATACGCCCCGGAATATATTCTGAAAAGTTATTCGCTGATGCCCAAAATAAGGAAATAGGAATGCCTGATTCTGAATTATATAAAATAACCTGCTACTTTGAAGAAGGCAGCCGCCTGCGCCTGACAAGCCCGGCCGGAGCGGCAGAAAAAGACGCTTACGAAAGTTGGGAATGCGTTCAACGGCCCATGCCGTTTTTATTAAATGATAAAACGATTGAACTGGCAGAAAAGCAAATCAGTATTCCCGATAGCGATGTTCCGGTAACCGGATTCTATTTATGGGATACGAAGAACAACTGCGCCGCGTTGATGCTGGAAACCCCGCAATGGGGAAAGAAGATCCTCTTGAAGTTCCGCCAGGGCGTCCCCGTCGTGAGTGAAGAAAAAACTGTCAAACTGAAAAACGCAGAACGAAGACAGGGTGAGATACTGGAATTCATTTACGATATCATAAACCGTTTCCGCCTCTCCGGGGATGGGCGCGAAATGCTGAAGCTCACCAAAAAGGAACTTACAGGAAAAATTGACGACGCGGCCCCCGATCACAATCCAGAAATAGCAGGCATGATAAAAAAACTTTCACTTTCTGATGTCAGGGAGCTTATAAAAACGGCTTCCGCTGATATGGCTTCTGATGAACTCAGCGGACAGCTCAGTCTCGGCCTTGATGGAACTTATGCATCGGGAACAGATGACGAAGATGAGGAAATTACCTGCCCCGCCGCGGATATCCCTGACAAAACACGCTGGAATATTATCAGCAACCTTAATTTTTTGAGCTCGATGTGCAAGCTCAGAGCGGATAACGAAAAAGAATTCATACTCACTTTCGGAAGCGCTCAGATAGTAGGCAATGTGGAATACCGGGAGACAACCTTAAAGCTCCATATCAATCCTGACGCGCCTCTGCGGCAGGGAGATCTGCTCCATGTGCGCTGGCGGGGAAACAAGACAGCGTCCGGCACATTCATGGTTGATATTTTCGAGGGCAAAATGCTTTACGGGCGCCTTCGCTGTGATGTGCCGATGTCTATTAAAAAAGATTTCAAATCCATGTATGCCAATCTCCCGAAAAGCCCGAGCGAATTTCTCGCCAGCGGCGTTGAAGCCGTTCACAGTATGATAAGGAATATGGAAGACGATAAACTCTCTCCGGCCCTGAAATTCATACTGGGCCTGAAACCTTTTTCATTCAATCCATCCGCACACTCAAACCGCGCTCCCGCGCCCAATATGGACAAGTCCCAGATAAGGGCACTGAACGCGGCAATGAATTCCGGCAATCCCGTCGTTCTCGTACAGGGGCCTCCCGGAACAGGAAAAACTTTTGTGCTGGAACATCTCCTGCGCCAACTCTGCAAACAGGGATTGCGCATCCTGACCGCTGCACCGTCAAATACCGCAGTTGACAATATCTGCCGCCGTCTCTCCGATATGCCAGTCCTGCGTTTCGGCAGCACAGTTCAAAGCATAGCTCCCGATGTGGCAAAAAAATCATGGGTCGGAAACAAGAACGCCATTGACCGCTTCGTGCAGGCCAGAAGAAAATTCACCGGCGGCATTTACGCCGGAACAAATGTAGGCCTCCTTAAAGACCAGATTGTAACAGACGACATGAAACGCAACGGCAGATACGATGTCATTGTTTTTGATGAAGCAGGAATGTCCAATATTGAAGAATTCATCCTCTGTTCAAATTTCGGAAAAAGGGTCGTCCTCTTCGGAGATCACCAGCAACTCCCGCCCTTTCCCCTGCCCCATGCCGTACAGTGCAAGCTCAAGGAAAAATTTAAAGCTGTCCCTGAACATTTGCACAATCTGGTCGGAAACAGCGCCCTCCAGTACATGGCGGAAGAACGCGGGGTCCCGGTAATAATGCTCCGTCATTCATACCGTTGTCAAAACCCGAGACTTCTGAGATTTGCGTCAACATTGTTTTACGATGCCTGTGTCAAAACCAGTTATAAAGCTGATTACTACAGCCTGCCGTATCATGAAAGGGAACGCCGTTACCCGCCATCCACAATGCGCCTTTATTCGACTTCCGGCCTCCCTGAATTCATGCGGACGGAACAGCTCTGTTTTGATGGAAAAAAGCCGGGGCTCGCAAATAAGACGGAAGCCTTAATATGCGCGGAAATTTTTTATCAGGCCGCCGAGAAATATCCGCTGGAGGAAATATCCATCATAGCGCCATACCGCAAACAGGTCAGCCTCCTGCGCGAAATCCTCACATTTGCCCAGATGAAACTCCGCCTCTATGAAAAAAACATTTCAGAAGAACAATGGCAGAACTTTGCGTTCAGCCGAATCGCGACAGTGGACAGTTTTCAGGGAGGCGAAAGCGATGTGGTCATTATCTGCTATGTCCGAAGCAATAAAGAAGACGGAATAGGCTTCATAGAAAATCCGAACCGGATAAACGTGGCCCATACAAGATGCCGCCGCGAAATGCATATCGTAGGCGATATGAACTGCATCAAGCACCACGCTGAAACAGATATATTCGAACGCCTGGAACGCGCATTCCGCCGCGATGGGGAAATCCTGAAAATCACCCGAATACCCTCCGCCACTACGCCTCTGCCAACACCGTAATTAAGTTTTATCAATGCTTGGAAAAAAGTGCTTTTTATGCTAGATTAAGAGTTTTTACATTAAAGATTGGGAGCTGATGATATGAGCAGTAATGAAATGCCGAAAGCCTATGAACCGTCGGCAGTCGAAGATAAGTGGTATCCGTTCTGGGAAGGAAACGGCTGTTTTAAAGGAAAACCTGATAAAAACAAAAAGCCTTATTCCATAGTTATTCCTCCTCCTAACGTCACAGGCATACTCACTATGGGACATGTTCTCAATAACACATTGCAGGATATCCTCATCAGATGGCGCAGGATGCAGGGACGCGAAGTCTGCTGGTTCCCCGGCACAGACCATGCCGGAATAGCCACTGAAAGCAGAGTCGAAAAATTCCTCCGCGAAAAAGAAAATACCGGGCGCGAAGAGCTCGGACGCGAAGAATTCATCCGGCGCGTATGGCAATGGAGAGAGGAATACGGGCGCACTATAATCCGTCAACTGCGCAAACTCGGAACTTCCTGCGACTGGGAAAAAGAACGCTTCACCATGGATGAAGGCCTCAATCAGGCTGTCAAGGAAGTCTTCGTCAGGCTTTATGAAAAAGGATACATATACCGCGGCCGCCGTATGATAAACTGGTGCCCGGTTTCCAAAACAGCCCTCTCGGACGAGGAAGTCATATACAAGGAAATAAAAGGCAGGTTCTATCATTTCAAATACCCCATGAGCGACGGCAACGGCTGGCTTGAAATAGCGACGACACGTCCTGAGACAATGCTCGGAGATACGGCTGTAGCCGTTCACCCCAATGATGAACGCTATAAAAAATTCATAGGCCGCACCGTTGACCTGCCCCTCACCGGGAGAAAAATACCCGTCATAGCCGATGAACACGCCGACCCCGAAAAAGGCACAGGATGCGTCAAAATCACTCCTGCTCATGATCCCAATGACTTTGAAGTCGGACAACGCCATAAACTCGAATTCATAAACATACTCAATCCCGACGCCAGCATGAACGCAAAAGCGGGAGCGGAATTCGAAGGGCTCGACCGTTTCGCGTGCAGGAAAAAGGTCCTTGAGAAAATGGAAGAAGCCGGACTGCTTGTTAAAATTGAGGAAATCGTTCACAGCGTAGGATATTCAGAACGCGGCGACGTCCCCTGCGAACCAATGATAAGCGAACAGTGGTTCGTCAAAATGCAGGAGCTTGCCAAGCCGGCCATAGAAGCGGTAAAAGAAGGTAAAATAAAATTTTATCCTGAACGCTGGACTAAAACATATTTCCACTGGATGGAAAATATAAAAGACTGGTGCATAAGCCGCCAGATATGGTGGGGACACCGAATACCCGCATGGTACAATGACGCAAGCGGCGAAATATATGTAGGCATGGAAGCTCCTTCCGCAAGCGGTACCTGGAGGCAGGACGAAGATGTTCTTGATACATGGTTCAGTTCATGGCTTTGGCCTTTCTCAATTATGGGCTGGCCCGAAACGACTGACATACAGGAATATTTCTATCCGACTGATGACCTTGTTACGGGACCGGACATAATATTCTTCTGGGTCGCCAGAATGATTATGGCAGGATATGAGTTCAAAGGAAAACTGCCTTTCCGCAATGTCTATTTCACCAGCATAATAAGGGATGAAAAAGGACGCAAACTCAGCAAATCCCTGGGCAATTCCCCCGACCCTCTCGATGTCATGAAAACATACGGCACAGACGCCCTGCGTTTTTCCATAATTTACATAGCCCCCGTCGGAATGGACATATTCTACAGCAACGATAAATGTGAAATAGGCCGCAACTTCGCGAACAAACTCTGGAACGCATGCCGTTTCCGCATGATGCAGGGGGAACTCAGCGAAGGCTACCGCGACTTGAACGGCATGGATATTTCCAGACTCACGCCGGACGAACAGTGGATGATTTCACGGCTCGACAAAACCGTTGACCTTGTAAACAGTTCGCTTGAAGAATTCCGTTTTCACCTTGCGGTGCATGAGACTTATGAACTTGTCTGGAGTTCCTTCTGCGACTGGTTCATTGAAGCCTCCAAAATAAGGCTTTCAATGGGAGGCGAAGAGAAAAAACAGGCGCTTCTCGTACTGGATTTCGTACTATTCAAACTCTTGCGCCTGCTTCATCCGTTCATGCCTTTCATAACGGAAGAACTCGCCCACCAGATGGGTTTCCTAAAAGACGGCGAAACTATAATGTTTGAAAAATATCCCTGCCCTCTTCCCTCTTTAAAAACTGAAGAGGGCCTGCTTGCTTTGGTGGACGCTAAATTCGAACTTGTCAGGGCCGGGCGCAATCTGCGCTCGTCCTGTGAGATTCCGCCCGCCCGCAAAATTTCATACTATGTAAAGGCCGCGGATGAAAAAACCATGGAGTTTCTGCTTTCTGAAATAAACTGCCTGCGCAGGCTTCTGAACGCGGAAAGCGTAACGGTTTCCCTTGAACCCATCAACCAGGAAAAAGGCCCCGCCCCCTCAATGCTCGTAAAAGCCGGGACCGTCTATCTGCCGCTTGAGGGAATTATTGATGTGAAAGCGGAACTTGAAAAACTGACAAAGCAGAAGAAAGAACTTCTCGGCTGGATAGCGGCATCAAAAGCTAAACTCGGCAATGAAAAATTCCTCGCGAAAGCCCCTCCCAACGTAGTTGAAGAGGCTAAAGCACATCTTGAGGAAATGATCAAAAAACTCGAACGGACGGAGGACATGATAAAGGCCCTGAACTGATAATGCCTTTATGAAATGCCGGAAAAATCCGGCAGAAATATTTTAGTAAATGATTGTTAAAGGTAAATTGACATTGTCCCAGCAGGTGGCGGGACGTAACCGTTTTCTGTTTTTTTCTCTCATAAACGGGGTATCATTCACCTGCCTTGCCGACAATATACTTATCCTTTATTCACTGAAATCGGGATGCCCCGACTATGTGGTGGCAATACTCGCGTCCTTCAATTTCTGGTGCAATGTCTTCATGCTTTTCGGCAAATTCCTGACGGCCCGTTACGGCGCGGCTGGAGCGTTCGGCATATCGTGGATTTTAAGAAACCTCTCGGCACTGCTGACAGCTTCGGCCCCGCTCTTTACAATGTATATTTCAAACCGGGCAGGAATATACGCGCTGGTGATAGGCATATTCGGTTTTTTCTCATTCAAATCATCCGGAACGGTCGCTTATTCTCCGCTTGTAGGAGAAATAACGAGCCCAGGGAACAGGGGCAAATTTTCATCCAGAATATCCCAGTTCGCGAATTTCGCCTGCATGATTACCATGTGCCTTATCATCCTTGTAATGCATTTTACCCAATCTCTTTCGACCTATCAGTGGATAATTTTCACAGGGGCGATATCAGGCTTCATCTCGACATTTTTCGTCTTTAGAATCGACGAAACGGAAATGCCCCGCATATCGGCGTGCAAATCTATAAAGGAAACATTTCTCACTACTCTGAGGGTACCGAAATACCGCAAGATGCTTTTCGCGTACTGCTGCTGCAATTCCGGGATAATGTTCATGATTCCCATATCCATGATGGCAATAAAGGAAGGCTACGGGATATCCGATTACAATGCCCTGGTCTTCGCTGTGGTGCAGTTGGCTGGAGGAATAATTATAGCGTCAATAAGCGGAGTGCTCTCGGAAGAAGCCGGGCCGCGGCCGCTTATCATAATATATTTCTGCTGTATGCTGCTTCTCGCGTTCTGCTGGATTTGCGCGCCCGTCAAATTTTTCTGGACATACGCCATATTCCTTTTCATTCTCGGCGGAATGTGCAATTCGGGAACGTACATGACGCTGCTTCATTATTTTCTCATATCAGTGCCGGAGAAAGAGAGAGTCGGCACAATACTTTTCATATCTCTGGTCGCCGGAGTATGCGCCGGTATCGCCGGTACTGTCATCAGCAGCAGTCTTATCAGATACCTGCACTGTCTGAATCTCGCTCCCCTTGACATGTACAGGATTTATTTTGCGGCGGTACTCATCATCATGTTTGTGATGCTATTCTTCGTTTGCAGGCTGGAGCCGATTGAAGACTGGCGCATAGGCAAAGTCCTGAGCCTTGTTTTCGCACCGCGCGATATACAGGCACTTTACTTTCTCAATCGGAATGAAAATATCCGCAATCCCGCTGAAGAACTCGAAAACATCGAGAAGCTTGAAGACATAGGCTCTCAACTTTCGGAAAAAGCGCTTCTCTCATATTTGGATTCACCTAAACTGGTTTTGCGCGTAAGAGCGCTTCAGGCGCTTCGCCAGATAGATTTCGGAAAGAATGCCAGGGACGCAATTCTGGAAGAACTCAAATACGGTGAATACGCCACCGCCCCGACCGCCGCGCAGATAGCGGGAGAACGCGGCATAAAAGAAGCCGTTCCGCTCCTGCTGAAAGGACTGGATTCCCAGGACAACTATTTCAAAGGCAGATGTATGCTCGCACTTGTTCAGCTCAAGGAAAAATCCTGCATTGAACGGATAGAAAAAATATTCAGTGAGGCTGAAAATCCCAGGCTTGTAGTCCATGGCGCCGCGGCCCTCGCTGAAATAGGCGATCCCGCCGCACTCACTCTCCTATTGCGCAAAGCCATTGTCACAACGCTTCCCGAACGCGTCCGTTATGAGATAATATACAGCATATCGGAACTCTCCGGCATTGCCGATAACTTTTATAAATTTCTGAGGATTTACCAGAAGGACAGGAATGAAGGAATCGCTTATATCCTTGACTATATAGAACACCTGAACGCAAACCAGCTGGACCCGGCCTTCAAGAAGCTTCTCGAAAGCTACAGCGAAAACCGCACAGGGAACAGAGAACTCATCGATATGCTTCTAAAAAAGACCGATGATGAGAAGAGAAAAATAATCTCAACCATCGACGAGTTTCTGAAAAGCTGTCCCTCTGAAAAACTCTATCCAGAGATAATATACTGCCTTGTAGCCATACACAGAATGTGTGGAAGCGTCTAAATCAGGAACGTTTGCTCAGAACGCTCTTTTCATAGTCGCACATGAAGTTAAGCCATGAAGCGCCGACTGGAACATCAGATTTCATGCAGTAAAAATCCCATATCGCGCCGAACGGCATGCCCTTGAACTCTTCCATAATGGCAAGCTTTTCGGCGCCGCAACCGTCTTTTTCAAGTTTTTTCAGTAGCGGCACGGGCTCAAGCATGGCGTAGAGAAGAGCTTTTTTGAAGCTTCTTGCGCCGATAGTCCATGCTCCAAGCCTGTTGATGCTGCCGTCAAAGAAATCCGTGGCAAGAAATACCTTGTCAAGAGCGTTGCCTCTGACAAGCTCACGGGCAAGGTTCAGGAGGTCGTCGTTCATTATCACTACATGGTCGGAATCCCAGCGCATCGGCCTGCTTACATGAAGAAGCAGTTCGGGAATAAACGTCAGCAGCGCGGAAAGCTTATCATGTACCGTCTCGGTGGGATGATAATGCCCCATGTCAAGGCATGGCAATTTTTTTCTGCTGATGGCATAAGCCATGTAAAATTCATTGCTGCCGACAACATATTCCTCACTGCCGAGCCCGAAAAGTTTTCCCTCAACAGCGTCTTTTATTCCATGAAGGTCTGTTTTGAAAATTTCATCCAGAGACTCTGCCAGTCTTTCACGCGGAGACCACCTGTCCGCAGGATAATCTTTCAGGCCGTCCGGAACCCAGAAATTAATTACGCAGGTATCCTTGAGTTTTTTTGCAAATTCCGCGGCTATCTTACGGCATTTTATGCCATGATCTATCCAGAATTTGCGAATGGATTTATCGGCATTGGAAAGAGTAAAACCGGATTCCGCCTTGGGATGCGCAAAGAAAGTAGGATTGAAATCAAGCTTTACTTTTTCGGAAATCGCCCAGTCAATCCATCCGGCGAAATGCTCCGCGCCTATTTCATCACGTTCCACAAACTTACCGTCCGACTCAAGATATATCGCATGCAGGTTAAGGCGTTTTTTGCCGGGAATAAGTGTAAACGCCTTCTCCAAATCATTTCTCAATTCATCCGCGCACCTGGCCTTGCCCGGGAAAGCCCCGGTCGCCATAATACCGCCGCCCGGAGCGCCTTTTTTCACCTCAAAGCCTCCGACGTCGTCCCCCTGCCAGCAGTGAAGGGAAAGATTTATGCCGTCAAGTTTTTTCAGCGCTTTGTCAACATCAATTTCCCAGTTGTTGTACAACTCCGCCGCGTCTTCATATCTTCTGTTTATGTCCGAACTCTTCAGTGAAGGATATTTCATTATGCAAAAGCCTCCGTTAGGATTTATCCGGCTTTGCCGGGATTTTAAGACGGTTGCGACGAAGCGCAACCCTCCACAATTATACATTGACATACCCTTAGCGTGGAGGGATTTGCTTCGTCAAATCCGTTCCCCGAATAACAATTTCCTGTACGATTAACTTATCTCTAAATATGCCTCAAAACCCGAAATTTTCAAAGCATCCGGCAAAAAATAAAGAAACTCCGCGCCTGGATGACGCGGAGTTTCCCAAGGAAGGGATAGGGACTTAAGGGAGAGGGTCAAAAGACTTTTTGTCTTCATCGAAAATAAACTGGTCATAGCCGTAATCATTTTCATCAATGATACCGCCCCAGGCCTTGATGCCGGAATTTTCGATTTTATCGCTGGCCGCCTTTATTTCAGCGGACAATTCAGGAGCGAGAGGCGTATCGGGTTTTACCGGTACGCTTTCAATCACAGCTACTAATTTTGATTTTTTGCGAACTTCGCCTTCGGTACCAAGTATCCATCCAAGTCCCGGTATGTCGCCAAGGTACGGGACCTTGTCGGTGCTCTTGATAACCTGTTCCTTGTCCAGTCCGCCTATAACGAACTTCTTACCGGAATTATCCAGCGTTACTTTAGTGCTGACTTCAGTTTTTGAAGTTCTGGGATACCCGGTATTTTTGAAACCGATGAGATTGGTATTCGACATATAAACATCAATCGTGGAAGCCCTGCCGCAGACTACCGGCTTGAGGGTCATGTTGAACCCGTAGGAATTTATGGCGGAGTCTCTCTGAACATCCTTGGCCACAGTGTAGGAACGGTCAGTGGACCAGTTTGTCTGGTCTGCCCAGTTGAGTATCATGAGGGTACTGCCTCCGGAGGCCGGCGTAACGGATGTGGCGCGTTCAACCTTGACATTGTACGCTTTAGTTGATTTTCCGATATTGGCGTTCTGCGCCTCTACCCAGAAATAGGCATCCGCATCCTCCTCCAGTTCCATGTAATAATAGGTTTCCGAACCTATTGTCGTTTTGGTTACCATAAAGTCAATGGTGGCATTGACGGCGGCACCTGCGCCGGTGAGGATTTTGATTGTGTCCCCGTTTTCATCCATAGCGCCGTTTATTCTGTATCTGCCGTACTGGGCGTTACCATAAGCGTCGGCAAGGGAGGCCGGCAAAGCAGTGCCGTTATCCCACTTCGCGTCAGTTAACCTTATATAGAGGTTTGCCGAAACATTGCTCGCTATTTTGGAACCGTTCTGTATCGCGGCAAGTCTGCTTGTACTTGTGATAGCGCCTTCAGTATTGTTCAGCAAAGAGAGAGAACCTGAAGTTATCACATTGGCCTTGCCTCTTGATACGAGGAAATCCAGATATTTGGTGTTCCATTTGGGACTGAAGTTAATATATTCGGTATGGGAGTCGCCGATATAAGACCTTGTCGCAGGCTGCATATTGGCAATATCCCAGCCGTCGGTCCATCTGCCGCCGATAGCGAAGAGATCAGAACCGGGGCCGTTTTTCCATGCCTGGAAATCAGCGCCGATTTTGCCGTCATTCTCATAATCCAGCTCGTAGATGGTGTATTTTATCAACGCTTCCGCAGTCGGCACGTCATAGACTTTAAGAAGCTCTTCTATGGTTTTTACGGAATACGCCGGAGTATAAAAGAATATGGCGTTAAGATCGGGATCAGCCCTGAGCCTGTCTTTGCCCTGGTCCAATTCGTAGGGGTCGTTGGCTGTTGTCGATACGCCTACATTGAGGAGTATGCTCCTGAGAGAACTCGCGTCAATATAGCGAGGAAAATACAGGTAATTCTTGTGTCCGCTGGATGAAGAGGCATTGGGCTGGTCGAGTTTTTCAATCAGCTCATCGATTCCCATGGCGCCGTTAGGCTGTTTTCCGAATCTGAACTGTTCGGCTGAAACAATCAGGAAGCCCGCGCCGTCCATATATTTTATGGCTTCGACTTTAGCCGCGCCGGGGCCCGCGGAAGAGTTTGGAGTACCGTTATCTATGTGCGTCGGGTTTGCCGGAGTAACTCTGTAAGACTGGACGGCGGACCTGACATAAGGACGCAATTCGTAAGGGTCCGCATGTTTCAGCGCATATACCTTCGTAAATATCCACGGGTCATTGTTTGTGTTTATGAATTTCACTTCTTTGGTATCGTCTTTGATGTTCAGTCTCAAATGAG
>Ga0154588_1056_pt4 | contig 13887 bp, 16 predicted proteins | sample RifGroF2_FD_116017 | JGI IMG/M metagenome (GOLD analysis project Ga0154588, IMG submission 116017) | Lentisphaerae bacterium GWF2_44_16
ACGCCGTGCTTGCCTTAGGGCTCGCCCGGGCGTAGTTCGCCACAGGCGAACGAAGACTGGTGGAGGCGGGGGGAGTCGAACCCCCGTCCTGGGCAAGTGTCATGAAGACGTCTACATGTTTGTTCCGTGTTCATTGCTTATCGTCCCTTGACTTAACTCACGGGCAAGTCTGTCTCAGGACTATTTTCCCTTATATCTCGCGCAAAGGCCGGGAACCGGAAAAGCCCTTTGTCGCCAGGACACTGCTTCGTCCTTATCTCTTAGTGTCCGTCAGAGTAAAGACGTAGCCGACGTTAAGCGGCTAATGCAAATTCTTCGTTTGCAGTTACTTGTTTTAACCGGTGATTAAAGAGGCCAACGGTCATCCTCTACATGCAGTCAACAATCTGCCGGTCCAGTCGAAACCAGATCGCCCCCGTCAAAGCATTTAAATAAAGCTTAACGGAAATTGTAAGTATTAACTGCTGATATTTTATTCCGGAATGAGACGTTTTGCAATGCCTTCAGTCTGAAAAAATGAAAAAACAGAGATATTAATTTGAATTCCGGTATTTCTTCGGGGAAAGTCCCGTCCTTTTTTTAAATTCGGAGGAAAAGTAAAGCTGATTCGAATATCCGAGTTGCTGTGATATTTCTTTTATCGGCAGTTGAGATATGGAAAGAAGATTTTTCGCCGTTTCGATTTTCTTATGTATGAAATAATCAAGAGGGCTTTTATCGAAAAACTTTTTGAAAAGCCTGTTAAGAGTAGCGGGGCTTGACAATGTTTTTCCGCAGATATCGCTTAGTGAAATGTTTCGACCCAGGCTGTTTTCAAAAAATTCGAGGGCTTTATTGAGTTTATCAGGATAATTTTCTGCCGAAATATCTCTGGAGAGTTCTACAAGGGCCCTGTAGGCCGTAGCGGACGCGTCCTGAAAAGAGCCAGTGTCTCTTGCCTTGCATTTATCATGCGCGGCATCGAAGAGTCCCGCGAGAAATTCCGGACGTGAAGGCTTTATCATATCAGCTTTATCCAAACCTGCCGTATTCAGTATTCCCTGGAGAAGAGGCCCTGATATAATCATGGTCTTTTTCATGCAGTACCCTTCCGGGCCTGTTGACATTTCGATATTCGCGCCGAGCTGTATCATGAAAAGCTCATCCGCCTTGACATTATAACTCTTCCCGTTCTGAACAAAATTCATGCTCCCCCTGCGCACAAACTCAAGCGAAAATACATTCGACTTGATTCTATAGCGATAACAACCTTTAATCCAATCATCGTCCCCGGCCGCGATCAGTTTCAGGGGAAGCCCTTCCTGTGAATAAACGCCTTTATCGTAAGCGAAGTGGTGCAGTGGATATTTCCCAACATTATAGCCGCCGAGTTCTGAAACGCCCTCTCTGCTTCTGACTTTTACTTTTATCACAAGTTGACCCCTGATAAGATAGCTGATATTAATGACAATATATCACATATTATTAAAACATACATGTATTGCAATATAACGCAAATGAAAATATAATTGATATATTAAACTAGCAGGTAGAATACCTGCACTACGTGAAAAAACTCCGTTTTTTCCGTACTGCCGCTCATTTCATTGCGGCAGAAAAAAAATAAAAACTGATAACAATTTTCTATACAATTAAACTATCATAAGGACCTGAATAATGTTTGAAAAACTTAAAGCCGAAGCTGAAGCAGTTGGGAAAAAAGAATGGCGGGCAATGCTTTCCTATACCGCGGAACTGCATGGAAAAAGCGTCCACCCTCCCCTTCCCCCATTTCCTCATTCGTGGGAAGAAATAGGCCCCGGCTATTGTTATGCTCCGGCATTCGGGCATTGGGATATCATCCATGCCGTTTTTGATTCCCTCGTCAGCGAAACTTCTCATGCAAAGCAACAGCTCATAAACAATCTGACAGCACAGGAAGATGACGGGCTTGTTCCCGGCGTTATCTGGTTGAAAGACGGCAAAACTGGCTGGAGCAAACTCTGGGGGCATCCGCCTGTTTGGATTTACGCGGCTGACGAAATAATCAAAAAAGAAAAAGATAATTCATTCCTGCGCTACTGTTTTGAGGCGCTGAAAAGACAAATTGTCTGGTTTGAGAACAAGCGGAAAGCGGAAGAAAACGGTTTTTTCTATCTGGATATTTTAGAGAAGAAGTGGGAGAGCGGCATTGACGAAGGGATTCGTTTCGATAACGCGCAGAGAGGCGCGTTTGCCTGTGTTGATGCTACAAGTCATGTTTACGCGCTTTACAAAATGGCTGAAGACTGGGGGAGTAAACTGAATGTTGACATAAAAAGATTCAAGGGAAAAAAAGAAGCGCTGGCAGACTTCATTCAGAATGAACTTTTTTCTGAAGAAAGCGGATTTTTTCATGATATCTGGTCGGTGAAAAATCCAGAGCTTCTGGTCTTGGCTTTTGAAGGCGTATGGCCGCTTGTTACAGGCGCGGCTACTGAAGCACAGGCGATGCGTGTCATTGATGAAAATATTCTAAATGAAAAGCGTTTCCTTACAAAACACCCGCTTTCAACGGTAGCGGTTTGCGAGCCGAAATTTGAGTTGAGGATGTGGAGAGGCCCCGCTTGGAACAGCATGACTTTCTGGGCTGCCAGAGGCTGTCTGCTCTACAAGCGTCCGGATGCCGCAAAGCTCTTGCTGGAAAGAGCTCTTGACGCTTCGGCGGCGGAGTTTGAACGCAGCGGCACTATATGGGAATTTTATCATCCGCACGCGGGGAATCCGCTGGACGTAAAACGCAAACCACAGACGGCCTTCAACACACCATGCCGGGACTATCTGGGTCACAATCCGTTGCTTGCAATGGCAAGAATATATGACGGTATAAAATAACAAAACAAGGAGAAGTTTCATGAAGAATATTTTAAATATATGGGGCGGCGGGCAGTTGATGGCGTTTTCGGGGGTTGACGGAAAAACAGACTATGAGAACGGGCTTGTTTTGAGAAGTTCTTTCAAAACTACAGCCCTTGATGTAAAAATACCCGGCAACGCTGAAATATTTTTTTCTACAGAAAAGCCCTCTCAACTTTATCTGAGCGGAGACGTATTCAGCATGGGTTTTGAGGACAATTCTGTGCGCGGAGCGTTCCTCGACGCGTTCCATCTCTTAATAGATGGAAAATGCGAAATCAGAAATGAAGATGAAAAAATAAGAATCCTCAGCAAAGGAAATAAAACACTGCTGGGGACGGCTGCTTTTTTCAGGCCGGAACTTCTGGATGCCGATATCTCCGAAGCAATTGAAAAAAGAAATAGCTGGATTGATAAAATTCTTAAAGGCAGAAAAAAGAAAGGGGCTTTTTATAAAGCTGTTTCCCAGACTAAGACGCAGGTGTATTCGCCTGAAGGAACGATTAAGCACCGTTGGACGACACCCGACAGATGGCCTCACAGGCAGATCTGGCTCTGGGATTCTGTTTTTCACGCTATAGGCATAAGGCATCTGGACGCAAGCCTCGCGCAGGACGCAATCCTTGCCGTCTCAGATGTGCAGTGCGAAGACGGACTTATTCCGTTATGCGCTTCACCATACGGAAAATCGGCAGTTACCCAGCCACCCGTTCTGGCGTTGGGAACAAAACTTGTCAATGAAATGAAGCCGGATAAAAACTTCATAAAAGAACTCTACCCAAAACTGAAGAATTATCTTGAGTGGGATATGAAAAACCGGGATACCGATTCTGACGGCCTGCTGGAATGGCATATAGCACAGCATGTCAACTGCCGGAGCGGCGAAAGCGGAATGGACAATTCTCCCCGTTTCGACGCCGCTCTTAATCTTGGCGCGACGGACTTTAATTCGATGATCGCCCTGGAATGCGAAATAATGGCGGAATTCGCGGAAGAGCTGAATTTTACTGAAGATATTGCATACTGGCAGGGCAAGCATAAAGAACTCTGCTCTCTCATGAACAGATATTTCTGGGACACTAAAAGCGGATTTTATTACGACTGGAACAATTCTTCGAGAAGCCGGACGGACGTTATGGCATCAAGCGGCTTCCTGCCTCTGATATGCGGAGCAGCCACTCAAGAACAGGCAAAAATCTTGGCTGGACATATAAAAAATCCTGAAACATTCGGCACTGAACTGCCGGTTGCCTCAATAGCAAAATGCTGCGGGAAATATTATCAGAAAGATATGTGGAGAGGCCCGGTCTGGGTAAATATCAACTGGCTCATAGCGATGGGGTTCAGAAGATACGGCATGAATGAAATATCCCGATATATTATTGAAAAAACAACAGGAGAAATTGAAAAATATTATGATATTAACGGAACTCTTTTTGAGTTCTTTGACGATCGTCGCGAAATTCCGCCACCGGAACTGTTGAGAAAAGGAAAATGCGCTCCTGAAATTTCACCTACGCATCAGGCTCTTTCCGATTACGGCTGGACGGCATCGCTATATATAGATATGAGAACTTAGAAAAGTTCAAGTCCTCTATGTATTTTTCACGCAACGGCGAACTCGACATCTGGGGATTTTCAAGGATTTTTTCCGAGTGTTTCATGTATTCCGTGCTTATTTTCCTCAGGATATCGTTTGCCGTGATGAAAAGAAAGAACTGCAAAATCACCTCTGCAGCAATTGTCTATATAAAAATACATCCGAAAATAAAATTAAAAGCCCCTTGTAAAATTCCGGGTATTGCTGCAAATTTTGTCTTGGTAAGGCAGGATAAATAAAACAGGCAAGTTATGAGAATAAAATTGACAGGAAGATATCTTGAAGATATAAAGCCTTTTCTGGAAAGCGGAGGCTTCGAGCTGGTTGAAGAAGCTCCCGAACTTATCATAACTCACGGCGGGGACGGCACAATGCTGGGAAGCGAAAGGGAATTCCCCGGCATTCCCAAATTTCCCATCAGGGATAGACGCACCGCGCCGCTATGCCCTGAACATGATTACGAAAAACAGATCGAGGCACTCCGTTCAGGGCGCCTGAAAAAGACGGAACTCATGAAACTCGCGGGGATTTCAGGAAGCTCAAAACTCAGCGGCATGAATGATATTTTCATTCACAACAAAGACAGGGTCAGCGCCGTAAGATACCGGGTATGGATAAATAACGTACTTTATGCGGAAGAAATAGTCGGCGACGGCGCCGGGGTGGCGACAGTTCACGGAAGCACAGCTTATTACAGAAGCATAACACACAGCGTTTTCAGGGTCGGTATAGGACTCGCTTTCAGCAACAGCACGGAAGTGACCAATCACATGGTACTGCCGGAGGATTCCATTATAAAAATACTTATACTGAGAGGCCCCGCAATCATGGTCGCCGACAACTCCTCTGAATGCATAGACCTGAATCAGGGTGATGAAATTACAATCGTGAAAATTCCCGATCAGGTAACAGTTTACGGTTTGGACATGTTCATGTGCCAGAAATGCAGGCGCTTGAGATATTCCCATAAATATAAACTTATTGATTCAAAACTATGAAATTTCTTATCAGCGCGGGGCCGACAAGAGAAAAAATTGACCCCGTAAGGTTCATAACAAATTATTCGTCCGGGAAAATGGGTTATGCCCTCGCCGGAGCGGCAGCTGACGCCGGACATGAAACAATCCTCGTAAGCGGCCCCGTCTGTCTTGAAGCGCCCCGTAACGTAACGCTGATAAGTGTTGAAACCGCCGCTGAAATGGCGGCTGAAATAAAAAAAGTCTCGGACTCTTCCGATATTATCATAATGGCCGCGGCAGTCGCCGATTACCGCCCGATAAAAGTTCACAGTGAAAAGATGAAAAAAGGCAGTGGAAATATCACACTTGAACTGGAACGCACTGAAGACATCCTCGCGTCCCTCGGAAAAATAAAACACCCCGGACAGATACTCGCCGGGTTCGCGGCAGAAACAAACAAGTTGCTCGAAAACGCTCTGAAAAAGCTGAATGAAAAAAATCTCGACTGGATAATTGCCAATGAAGTGGGCGGAAAAAACAGCGGTTTCATGAGCGATGAGAATTCAGTAACGATGCTTTCCGCAGACGGGGAAAAAATCGTTCTTCCTCTGGAAAATAAGAAAAGCCTGGCCGTAAAAATCATATCCGTACTGACTTCAGGGAAATAAAACAAAGATAAAAAGAAAGCCCACAATAGCAAGGTAAGCACTGCGGTATTTATCAGAAGCCTCCATTTGGGGGAGGAGGTGGCCCTTTTCCTTTTTTACTGTTAAACATTTTTTTACCCTCTTCTCTGAGAACATTGAAACTCTTCAGTTGGTCTTCGTCCAATGCTGGAGTTATGCTCATAATGCAATTGTCAATCATCTTTACGGTTTGCTCTCTGGATTCGGTGTGCCTGGCATCAATAATAGGGAAAACCCCATCCGCATTTTTTCTGAGAGAAAGTTGCTGAGCTTCAGAAAGTTTTAATCTGGCGGAAATATCTTCAACAAAGAATTTTCTGAAATTTTCGGGCCCGCCCCTTCTCCCATGAAAATGATGCCGGATCAAATCCCTGCTCAAATAACCGGCAAAAAAACCTACAATAAGACCGGACAATAAAATTATTGTAAAAGCCGTCCAGAGTTTTTTATGTTTAATCATCAATAATCTCCAACACTTGGATAGACGTTATTATATGAGTAATAAGTATCTTCCATGTTTTTAAAGATATTGGCGTCTGCCGCGTTCGTCAAATAGTAAAACTGGGCAAAACTGAAAAATAAAAGCATAATGAAAGAAAAACCCAGCGTACCGAAGGCTATATTAAGGAAACGCTGCTCCTCCGCCTCTTCCGGTTTCAGAAAAGACTGCGCGTGTATGTGACGCATAAGTTTTTTCTGCCAGTCAGACGATTCAGAAAAAGCCTCCGCGCTTTTCAGCGAATTCTGATAAGTCATCTTAAGCGTTTTTTCCAGAACATCCATATTCACCTGTTTTTTCATAAGGCACCTCCATGAATAAGTTTATTTATAATCCGGCGCATTTTCATTTTGGCCCGCATTGAACGCACCTTTGTTTTAGACAAACCCCATCCCATAAGTCCGGCAGCCTCGGCAAGAGGACAGTCATCCAGATAAATAAGTTCAATCAACGCCCTGTCTTCAGGAGGAAGGGAGCTCAGAATTATATCAAGGACTTCCTTTGCCTCTTTCCTGCCGCACTCCCGCTCGAAATCTTCTATTGAATGACATTTTCCGGCATTATCGAGCCACTCAATATATTTATCCTTCTCCTCAAATGAGGGGACCAGGTTCAGCGAGATATCTTTTTCGCGCTTTCGCCAGTAATCACATGAAACGCGAAACGCGATAGAAGAAATCCAATTGCCGAAAGGTTTCTTCCCCGCATAGGTAACCAGATTATTGAAGGCCCTGATGAAAGTCTCGTTAGCGGCCTCCTCAATGTCATGCACGGGAAGACGTTTTCCCAGAATGGAAAATATTCTGAGCTTGTATCTTTCCACGAGCACTTCATAATCCTCTATGTTACCATTCAGCACATTTCCTATAATCGCTATATCGTCATCTTCCGGTTTCATTAATTGATTTTCACAGTAAAGTTAGAGATATTCGGAGCCCGTTAAATTAGTTCCATTCCAGAGATATTCAAACCGGAGAATCACCCCTTGCGCTCCTGCATACGGGCCCTCATATCCATCATAAACTGTATATTTTTCGCGCGATCAGAGGAACTGGTGCCCTCAATGTGTTTTTTCATTCTTTCGACACTGGGGCCGCCTTTATCGCCGCGCCTGTCATTTTTGCCGTCTTTATTTTCGCCGGGTGGAGAACCGGGAGGCGGTCCGTCCTTCCTGCGTTTTTCCATTTCGTCTATCATTTTATCAAGATAGGCGCTCCTTTCCTCTTTAGGCAGGGCAAAATACTTATTGACCCTTTCATTCATCATTGAGCGAAAGATAGAGCCGGTATTTTCCCGTAATTGCTTCCGCTCGTTTTCAGAAAGAGAGGATGCTTCTTTGAAAAACGCGCCTCTGCCCTCTCCAAGCTGTTCATTGACGCCTTTGAAGTATGCTTTGCGTTCATCGGCGGAGAGTTTCTTGAATTCCGCGGAAGCCATATACTTTACAGCGTCCGAGGAATTTTCCACGGGAGGCGAGACCGGGCGCTTAAAATAGTAATATCCGGCACAGGAAATGCCCAGTACATAGGCCACGGCAATCAGAACTATTGTTCTCTTCCGATTTCCGCTTTTCTTCTCAACAGTTTTCTTTTTAAAATCCATAAGAGCCTCCTTATTTCAAGTCGCTTACATGCCAGTCCGCAAAAAGATAATTTCTCCGTCCCACCGCCGTTTCCGTCGAGCCGTCATCATAATTATATGTTACGGTAAAAATATTGTTTTTCACGTGGAAATTTTCGTAATCAAACATTACAAACATCTTACTGATGCCTATATGTTGTATCATTCTGTTGTTAGTCAGGTTTTGGCCTCCGAGCATGACATGATACTCATAACTGGACCCTTCGGTCTTGAAAAGACTCTCGTCAGCCCTGTCACCCGGACATTTCAGAAGTTTCTGTGTCGCCGTATAATCTGCCAGGAGGTCCGCTATCCTGGGATAATCATTGAGCTTCTCCGACGGCTTCGCCGCCGCCATCGGCATAATATCCTTGGAATCATGCAGATAAGACTGAAACGCCGTACCGACTCCATGCAGATTGTTCTGGCATGAACTCCTCCAGGCCGAAACCCGCACTTTTTGAAGGGCCGGTACCATAAGGCCGATAAGAAAAACGATTATGGATATCACCGTGAGCAATTCCACGAGAGTAAACCTTCTCACCCTGATACTTTGTTTTTTTATATTTTTATTTTTCATTTTCCATACAATTTTTTTAATTTTTATTTTGCTCCAGTAGCAAAACATCTGTTTCCTGCACTTTCCATAGTCGTTATTCATGATGAAAAAGTTACGAACAAAGGCGTAACTGCGCAAAATTTGCGCAGTTAATGTGAAAATATTTCCCTCAAAATCTTAATCAGGCATTTGTTAAAACACGGAAGATTAAAAATATTTTATTTTATAAATAATTTACAATAAACATCTTATACCGATAAAATACAGCTTGTCAATTAATTTTTTATTTATCGGGAACACATATTGCAGTTAGTTGACTTCGGAAAACCCGAAAATAATGGAGAGAAAAATGAGAAACGGCACAAATGAGAATCTGAATGAGAGGATCAAAGAAGATTACGCGTTTCTTTCTGAATTATCCGAAACTCTCTATAATGGAATAGTGAAAAAGGATATGGTTACTATTAATAAGATAGCTCAGAGCATGCCTCTAATAGAAAAAAGACTCCAGAATATCAGAATTTTGCTTTTTTCGTTTCTTCAGCAGGGCAAGGCGGCAGGAAATTCGATGGAAGAACACTCAAAAGAATTGAAAAAGATCAGAAAGAAAAATTCCACGAATATGCTTATGGTCAGAAAAATTCTGGCCCTCATGCAGAACGTAATGGAAAAACTTGATCCCGGGAACTCCAGGGCAAAGAAAGTATACGGACAGAGCGGCAAAGCGAAAACAGTCAAGACCTCAGTTTTTCTGAGCAGAACAGCATAAAGCAGGGGACCTAAAATGAGCGTAGGATTAAGCATAGCGATGACAGCGGCCCAGAGCGCGCTGAAAACCAGCCAGAAACAGCTGACTATAATAAGCAATAACATAGCTCAGTCGGATAACGAAAATTATCACCGTCAGTCCGCGATTGTAACGAATAGTGTGATGGTCGTAGGGGATAATGCTTTTTACGGGACAGGAAGCTATGTCTCGTCAATCGTAAGATATTATAATGAATCCCTTGAAAAATCCCTCCGTACAGCGACAAGCGCATCCTCATACGCTGATTCATATTACTCATCTCTCTCCAACATGGAAGACATACTGGCCACAGACGGAGAAAGCACCCTGAATAATTCGATGAGCGGATTTGCCTCAGCCCTTGAAGCCGTTGCCGCCAACCCCGAAGAAACAAGCTACCGCGAAACATTCATAGCAAGCTCCGAGGCACTGGCGGACACATTTAACCTTCAATATAACAATCTCGCCAACCTCAGAGACTCCATAGCCACAAACGACAGCACCGGCAGCGGCGAACTGTCCACCTCATGCGATGAAGCCAACTCAATACTGGACCAGATCGCGAAACTGAATGATTCAATTTCAACTTATGAAAACAGTCTTTCCAACATCGGGGATGCCAACACGCTCCGCGATGAACGCGACGCGCTCTGCAAAGAACTCTCCAAGTATGTATCAGTGACAATATCAGAAGAAAGCAACAGCAAATATACCATAGAACTTAATCTTGCAGCCGGAACAGCCACATTGATAGATGGTACGACAGCCGGAGTCACCACAGCCGATCACCTGGTAATGGCAATGACGGAAACCTCCATCGGCTTTTACACTCCGCATATGGAACTCGCAAGCGCTGCCGGAGTAACAGTAAACCTCGCGCCGGAAAATGGCAGCATACAGGCAATGCTTGACGGCAGAGCGGAAATAGTTACACAGATGGATGCCCTCTACACTTTCGCTTCATCCCTTTCCACTGCCATCAATACTATTCAAAACAGCGCCACCGGTTACGACCTTTACGGCAATAATAACGCCGGCGACCTTTTTCAGGTTGAAACAACAGGCGGCGGCGATCAGCCCGCGTCCGGAAACATTCTTACTGTTCTCATTTCAGACCCGAAATCAATAGCCGCCTCAACAAGCGCCACCGAACAAGGCAACGGAGAAAATGCCGGCGCCATGTGGGACAAGCTTGATGAAGCCGGCACCATAAGCGGGGATTCTTATCTTGATCACGCCCAGAGACTGATAACGAGTCTTGCGATAGACGTATCATCAGCCGAAAGCACATCAGATACATTGGACAGCGTAACGGCAATGTACCAGAGCTCTGTTGACGATTACAGCGGCGTCAGCACCGATGAAGAACTTACCAATATGCTGACGATACAGAGAGTTTATCAGGCGGCGGCAAGAATAATAACCGCCGTCGATGAGATGATGGAAATAGCAATTAATATGGTTTAAAATAATAATCCGTAAACAAGGAGAACTACAATGAATGTATCAAGCGCATTATCATCGACATCAAATGTCACAAATGTTGACAGCGATATAATGATGACATCAGAAGATTTCTACGCGCTTCTGGTTGCCGAAGTTACAAATCAGGACCCGACAAATCCGATGAGTAATCAGGAACTGACCCTTCAGTTAATGCAACTCCAGAACACGCAGAGCATGAACAGTGTCAGCGAGAACCTTCAGGACCTCATAGATGAAGCTTCCAGCTATACTGATATGCTCAGCTCGCTTGCGACAACCTCAAGCCTGACCAGCGTCAATTCGATGCTCGGGAGGAACATCAGCTACACAGATCCGGATACAGAGGAATCCGTATCGGGCACAATAACAGGAATAACAATTGAAGGCGGCACAACATATTTCGTAGTGGATGGCACGACAAATATAGTCTTGGATGATATAACATCAATATCAAGCAACTAAAACAGATTTAAAGAAAGGGAACTACAATGTCAGACTTATTCAACATCGGCGTAACAGGAATGGACGCACAGTCAAACGCGTTGTCGGTTATAGGCAACAACATAGCCAACAGCACGACATGCGCGTACAAGTCAAACTCAATAAATTTCGCGGAAGTCCTGGTAACTCATGAAGGCCAGTACTCCAACGGTCTCTGGGTACAGTACGGTAACGGCGTACAGACCCTCGGCGTAACCACGGACTGGAGTTCCGGTTCGGTAGTGGCAACCGGCGAACAATCCAACATAGCCATATCAGGGGACGGCTTCCTGCCCGTGTCGTATGCGGACAGTACCCAAGTTTATTACACCCGGGCAGGCGACTTCTCCCTGGTCGAATATGATCTGGCAGGAGTTACAGTCTATACGCTGATGCGCACAGACGGCTCAATGCTCCTCGGCGGTACCGCACTTGACGCGGTCACCAATACCGTAACAGGAATGACCGCTTCCACTTTCATGTACTTTGACGCGGCGCCGACTTCCTATACAATCTCAGCGGACGGTACCGTAACCGCGATAGGGGCCAATGTGGTCAATGGTTATGTCGGTGTACAGCGTTTCACCAACCCTGACTCCCTGAAACGAATAGAGGGCGGCATTTACGAAGTTACAAGTTCAACAGCTTTCACGACCGCCGATCCGTCAATACCCGGCTACAACGACTCAGGAACACTCCTTCAGGGTAACCTGGAAGCATCAAATACGGACCTTGTAAGTGAATTTTCGAGTCTGATTCAGGCGCAGAGAGCGTTCCAGGGATGTTCCAAAGTCATAACTGTTGCCGATGAAGTATTGCAGACAATACTCTCTCTGAAGAGATAAGCAGTCTATATAAAAGAGGTGCGTCATGACAAGCAGAATATCCGATACGAACCTGACAAGCATATTGCTTGACAAGCTCAATGACACCAATACGAAGTATTCGGAATTGGAACTGAAAGTATCCAGCGGGAAAAAATATCTGAGTTGTTCAGAAAATCCCTCCGCAACGGCAAATGCGACAACAATAAGCAATTCATCGGACAAAAACAGCCGCTGGCTGAATAACGTGGATGACGCTACAACCTACGAAACAGCCACCGACTCGGCGCTTCAGGAAATCGTCGAGGCAATGCAGGACACAAGCGCACTGTGTGTTAAAATGAACGGTGGCATCAATGACACCAGCGATTATCAAAGCATGGCCGAAGAATTCGACTCTATATTGGAAAACCTTGTGGACTTGGGAAATTCAAAATACAACGGTGTTGAACTCTTTGCCGGAGTAAGCACCGGCTCCAATCCGTTCACTGTTACAAGAGACGTTGACGGCAATATAACGGACGTGAGCTTTCTCAACGGGGGAACGACCTCCCAGAGAAGCGTTTCCATTTCCGAAAGCTCCGACATTTCTTACGGAACACTGGGAGACAGCCTTTTTGAATTTTCGCATCTGGAAAATACAGGCACTGAGGAAACCCCTGTCTGGGTAAACGTAGATGTAAATATTTTTGACACTTTGATTTCAATACGCGATTCCCTGAACGGCGGAACGCTTCCCGCTGACATCTACACAGATAGAATAAGCGCCGGCGTCGATAATGTCGTGGCAAAAGAAGTATCCTGCGGTTCAAGCCAGAAGAGACTTGAATCAATATCCTCAAGCCTTACTTCCACGGGTAATGTGCTGACAAACAATCTGAGCAGTGTCACGGAGCTGGATTCGGCAGAGGCCATAACTGAACTCTCGAAACTGCAAGTTTCCCTTACAGCTTCGTACAAAATTATAGCGGCAATGAACAGCATGTCCATTGTAAATTATATATGATAATAAAATCCAAACTGATGAACTTGACTGAGGAAAGGAGCTTAACATGACAACCAGAGTCGGCGGATTAGCCTCGGGCATTGATACGGAAGCAATTATAAACGCGCTTATAGAAGCGAAGAAAGGGCCTATAACAACTCTCGAAGATAAAATAACGGAAGAGAGTGATGAATATACAGCATGGGATGACATTGACACCAAAGTCCAGGAATTGCAGACCGTTGCCGATGAGCTCTTTAACTACAATTTATGGAAACAGATGAGCGCGACATCGACCAATGAGGACGTCTGCACGGCCACTGCCGGTGCCAGTGCCGTTGAAGGCACTTATTCCATCGCGTTGACCTCCACAGCCAAAGCCCACAGAGCTTCAAGTGACGCCCAGGCGTCCACAAGCGCAGCGTTGGGATATTCGGGAACATTCACAATCAATGGCGCGGATATTACAGTGTCAAGTTCCGATACGCTTACAACTATCATGAACTCCATAAACACAGCCGCGGCGGAC
>Ga0154588_1102_pt2 | contig 12540 bp, 5 predicted proteins | sample RifGroF2_FD_116017 | JGI IMG/M metagenome (GOLD analysis project Ga0154588, IMG submission 116017) | Lentisphaerae bacterium GWF2_44_16
CGGAGAAATAATTGATTATTTCGACCGGAACCCGCATTCTTCATCCTATTCGATAAGCCTTAATGACGGAGGTTTTCACAACCGTTTTTGTGTCTGCGAAAAGTGCCAAGACCTTGATGCGTCCGACGCGCCTGAAATAAAATACGGAAGCCGTAGTATGAAGGTACTTTCGGACAGAGTGTTTACGTTTTATTCAAAGATAGCTGAGATAGTGGGAAGGAAATATCCGGAAAAACTCCTCGGCGCCTATGCGTATTCAGCATACAATACACCGCCCCTTAAATTGGAAAAGCTCCCGGAGAATCTGCTCCTTGGAATAGTCAGATTGAATTATATGAGCGAGAAGAGCAGGCAGGCGGACCTTGAGAGCATTGACCAATGGTCTAAGAAAATCAAAAAGTTTTTCGTCAGGCCTAATGCCCTGAGCGCGTTTTATGCCTTTCCGTCATTTTACGGTCACAAACTTGCCGAGGATGTCCGCTACAGCATTGAGAGAGGCTGTCTTGGATTTGACTGGGACTGCAACGCGGGGCATTGGAGCGTTAATGGAGTAAACTTATGGATACTGGCGCAGGTCATGTGGGACCCTGATAAAAGCGTTGATGAACTTCTTGAGCGTTATTGCAGGCATGGTTTCGGCGCCGCATGGCGTTCTATACTGGAATACATATATTTGACCAAACGGGTTTCTGATGAGTTCGCCGCTTCTGAAAAGTGGATTGACTGGACGCTTAGCCTTCCCGATTTGGCTGAGGCATATACCGACGAGTGGTTCGATGAATCTGAAAGCCTTCTTAAAAAAGCAATCGTTGAAAGCACCGACACTGCTGTAAAGGCAAGGATAGAATTTCTCAAAAGCGGGGTTTCCGTATCAAAACTCAGAAAAGATTACATTCTTTCCGCAGTTGAAAAAACGGGAGATGAAAAGCCGAAATTCAGAATTGAAAATGAACACCTGGACGGCACAAGCGTAGCGGTAATGAAAGGGCTGGATGAGAAAATAGCCGGGAAAAGGGATGAGATTTACAGAGCTGTAGCCGGAACATACGCCCTTAATGTGGGCGCCCTGGCCTGGCGGAATTTATAAAATATGCAGATAAATAAAACAAATGGAGGTTTAATATGATTGGAAGGACGATGTTGACGGCGGCGCTGCTTTTTCTGGCGGGATTCTGTTTCGGGATTGACGTCAGGGAAACAAAGGAAAAGGGGACGGATTGTATTAGAGTGGATAACAGTTTTTACCGGATTGTAATTCTTCCCGGCTCAGGCGGCAGAATAGTTTCATGGTTTGATAAAATAAAAAATGTTGAGATGGTTTACGGGATAATGCCGGAGAATGGTAAGGTTGCGCAGAATTTCAACGGCATGCTGGATGACAGGGGCGGACTCTCTAATCTGCCGTATAGACGTGTGATTGAAAAGAAATCCGAAGACTCTTTCCGCATTATCCTCTCAGGAACAGATCCCGGGTCCGGGCTTGAAGTGATAAAAAAACTCAGCTTCCGTGAAAATTCTCCTGTCGTCAATGTCTGTTATGAATATATGAATCACTCACATAAGGCGCTGAGCGGTTTTGCTGTCGGAATAAGGAATTTCGTAATTCCCGGCGGCGGAGAAAAAGTTAGCGGAGAAGATGTTTACAGCATTCCAACGACTCATGCTGTCCGGAAATTCCATGCATATACTTTTGAGGAAGTAAACGGATGCCCCATGCCCGAACTGAAAACAAAACTGCATACAAGCGTCTCTGCCCCATGGCATGCTTTTATCGATACAGCAAAGGAACAGGGAATAGCGGTAAGCCTTGAGGACAGTTTTTACGAGGGATGGTATGCGTGGAAAGGCAAAGTTGAAAAACCGACTTACGAGTGGGCCTATGGAGATTTGCAGGCCGGGCACAGGAGAGAAACGGAATTCAATATCATTCAGGTTGATGATATGCGGGGACTGGTTTATGCTTCTCCTGAGCTTCTTGCCGATATGAAATACGATATCAAAGAGAAATCATGCGCTATAGATACTATTATCAGGCCATTGGAGGAATTGAACGATTGCGAATTGAAAAGCGAATTGAGACAGATAGGCGGCAACTGGAAGACAAGTCTTCCCGCAATGAAAATAAAACTGCTTGCAGCTGAAAAAAACTTCACGCATAAAAGCGAAGTCAAATTGCCCGGCGAAGGCCTTTTTGAAATACGTCAGACGCTTTCAAAAGAAGGAAAGGCGCTTGCCGAATGGTATGACTGCATAAGCACAGGGAATGTTCCGTTCGAGCAACTTTTCAAAATGAAATACCGTTCCTTTTCAAGAAGTCTGCCGCTTCCGGGCTGGAAAGGTCTTGAAAAGGAAAACGCCGTATGGGACGCGGCTTCGCAAGAAAGAGGTTTCATGCTGGTGAACGGTGAGGGCAGAGATGACTATAACGACTTGAAGCTTCTTTCTATCAACACGGGAAAGAATGAATATGAATCTTCATCTTTCCTTTTCTATCCTGCATCAATAATGGGAACTTTATCCATTTCGGTGAAAAACGGGGAATGCGTCAACGCGAGAATAAGGGTGCAGGAAGATAAGGAGATAAACGCGACCAGTACCGGTTCAGGTATTCTCACTACAATGCTTTTATACGATAAGCTCAGTTTTTCCGGTGAAAAGCCTGTCAGGATATGGATAACGGCAGGGAATGGCAATCTCAAGCCTGGAAGCTATGAATTGAAAATTATTGTCGCAGATAGAGATGGCAAAAAAAAGGAGTTGCCCGTAAAGGTGAATGTGCATGATGTTCCATCCCCGCACAGGCCGCTCATAAGCTTGGAAGCGGAAGGCTATCCGATGTCGTTTCCTGAATGCGGCCTCGCTTTCGGAGATAAACGCAACGCAGCCATACTGGAAGCATGGCTCAAGGATATGGGAACGCACGGTATCGACTTCTTTCAGGAAATAGGATGGCTGAATAATCCCGGCATATATTCTTACCTTAAAATAGCGGGTACTGACCAGAGTCTTTCAAAGGACATTAAGAAAAACCCTGAATCATACAAAAAAGGGACAAAACTTCCTGATATAGATTTTTCTGTCATGGATTTTTATTTTGACAGGGCGCTCGCGAACGGACTGGTGCGTTTTAAAATGACGCATTATGATATCAGCGTGCCGTCTCCTTTGATTAAACATCTTTACAGACAGGCTTCTTCATATCTTCAGTCAAAGGGGTATCAGAAGAAAGATCTTTTTGTGAAGATACTTGATGAACAGCCAGCCGAAAAATTTCCCGCTATGGCGGCAACGGCGAAATGGCTCAAAGAAGATTGCAGATTCAGGCCGTTCAGTACATTTCATCTGCTTTTCGGACGACCGGAGGAATTGAAAATACTCAATCCTTATTTTGACATGTATCAGGGCGGTTTTACAACGAGGGAAGAATACAGAAAAAGGTTAAGCGAAGGATTGATTGACAAAGATGATGTTGTGTTGATCTATACAGGTTCAGGAACTATGTGTAAAAGCTATGACGAAATGGCGTCCTTCGGATGGAACGCTGCTTTCATGGGGCATTCCATGTTTCACAATCATGAATACATGAGGAGCGGCAACAACAGGCGCACAGCGAATATCGTGCTGATAGGGGAAGACAAAAAACCTGTCGATTCCCCGGCATTTGAAGGCCTGAGGGATGGCATGGAATGCGGTAATTTCGTTGCGCTTTATGAAGAATGGAAGGTTCTGTTGAAAAGGGAAAAAGAGTATGCTTCCATTTTTGAAAAACTGGATTCGGAACTTGAAAATATTTGCGGAAAGAAAGATTCGCTTCTGAAAATTGTAAGAAAAGAAAGTCTGGGAACTGAGTGCGAAAAAGTGGCTCCAGCTACCAGAGAAACTTATGCAGAAGCCCATCTGAAAGTTCTTGAAATCCTCGATAAACTTGGCAAGGCCGCGAAAAGTACCGGAGTGAAATATGCCAAGGCTGAATGGAATAATTATGTGATATACGGAAACGGAGCAGGCTTTGAGACTGTTTCAGCTAATGGGAAAAAAGAGGAAAAAGAGGCCGCCGAACATTTCAGAAAAAAATTCGCGGACGCTTCCGGGATATCGCTGAAAGATATAGACTCCTGCAAACCGGCAGTGAAGATCGTATTTGACGCGGTAAATACCGGAGACAAAATGCCCTATACTTATCTGATATCTCAGGAAAATGGGAGTATCAGAATAAAAGGGAAAGCACGGAGAGATTTGATGTCGGGCGCTGAAAATCTCATTAAAGCCATGCGCGTTTCAGGCGTCTGGAGATAATCCGGAACGTCTCAAATGGAAATAAATGAAAACGGAAATGACCTTGTGACTTCCTCCGGATCTTCGGGCGAGGCCATTTCCGCAAAGCTCGCGGCCCATTCGTCTATTATAGCTATTGAACATTTTAATAATCACAAAAGGCACACGGTGTTTACTCGGTATAGAGCACCTTGTAGGATATTGTTTTTTCAGAGGATGGTGGAACTGTTACATTGAATTCTATTGTAACCCCGTCTTTTTTGACAAGCGGCTCTGAGCTGGAGATAATTTTCCAGTTTATGTCAGGGAGGAGTTTTTCAATGACTTTTACTTCGGCGCTTTCCGTTTTTTTGTTAATCAATTTTATTTCGATGGTTTCAGAGAAAGAGGCTGTTTTTTTATTGTTTGTGACGTCTGTCCTCTTTTTTTCACCTGAGATATCGGGAACATCATTTCCGGCGAAGATTTTTATTATGTCGTTTGCAGGGATATGCTCTATTGTGTTCTCTCCCACAAACTCAAGTTTGCCGGCGGCGTTAAGTCTGTAGAAGTGTATATTCCCGCTGGGAAGAGGCATGCCGAGGCCGTTTTTTTCGGAATTCTCAATTTCTCCCGCGGCTAATATCCTGAGTTTGAATGTTTTTTCCTGCGCTGAAATTTTATTGTTCTCATCCTGGGCGCGCGCAAGGCTGTCCCGGTATCCCCAGAATGAATTGGCTTCGCCTGTACAGACATAAGTCTTTTTGAAATTTATGCCTGATGTTCTTATAAATTCGAATTGTTTCTGTTCTCCGTGAGGGACGGTAACAGTATTGGGAAGTTTGTAAATATAATTTTCATTGGCCTGCTTTGTGTCGGGTGTTTTGGGACAGAGTACAGGGGGCAGTTCAGGTGGCAGATTTTCTTCTTTGTTATTAGCGGCGTCCGGTTTATTTTTAATCCTGTTTATTTCACCGTTAACGAGGCGGACATTGACACCCTTAAACGTTTTTCCGCTCTGATTGTCCACTGTTACCCAGGCAAGCAGGTTTACCGCGTTGTCGCGTTCGGATATTATCAGATTGTAATCTGCCTTCCAGCTTATTTTATCGGTTATATAGTTGAGAAGGACATTGTGTTTTACGGCTTTGTCCGAAAATATGTTGAGTTTCAGGGCTGGTTTTATGAAGGTATCGAGTGTATTGGGCGTGGAAAATGTGAATATTGGTTTTCCCGGCAGGCCGTAACGTATTTTTCCATCGATTTCAACAATGGGCAATGCGTCGTTTGAAAGAGTTGGAGAAGACTGAATGAGTTTTCCTTTTATGATTTTATCCCCGCAGAGAAATTCGAGTTCCCTTTCTTCAAACTTTGAGAGCATGAGATTTTCCGAGTATGACGGCTTCAGATATTTTGATTCTGTAACAACAAGCGGTTTCTGTGTTTCCGCGTCCAGCAGTATTACCGAAGACGGATTGATTGTGTTTGTTACGTCCGCAAGCTTTACTTCATTGTTGCCGCTTACGAGATTCAATGAAACAGCATCCTGAACGACAGCAAAGCCCCGGCTGTAGATAATGATGTCAGTGGTTATTGAAAATGTGTTGAACGCGGCAAAGAGGAGAGAAAAAGCGAGAAGCTTTTTAAGTTCATTCATATATAGTTGTCCTTTTATTATTTTCCATAATATAGCTCAGAATTCTTCAAGTGAAAAGCGCGATCGGATTATATGATGTTTGAGTTGGAGATAAGACAGGACTTGCAGTCGGAGCCTGTTCTTTCGCAGAATTCCCGGTAAATGTGTATTGCGCCCTGACAGGCGGCGGCGCTGGCAAATATTGTTTTCGCGTCAAGAGGAGATTTGAGCCATTTACGCGCCGAGGTTTTGAGTATCCTGTTATCCTGTGTCGCGGGTAGCGAGAGCCATGCATTTTCCGTTGAAGCTGCCAGCTTTCTGTCTTTTTCTATTACTGCATGCGCGTGAATAGCGGGGAGTATTACGTTTACCGTTGTCTCAAGGGCCTTTTCCTGTCCGGTGACAGCTGCGGGATGTTTCAATTTTCTGGAGAAACTCGAGTATCCGCACCACAGGCATTTTTTATCGCTGAGGGTTTTCAATATTAATTCGCTCATTTCCTCCGGGGGGCTGGCGGACTTCGCTTTTTTTGTGAAAAAATATAAGGGGCGTCCATCTGTTTTTGCTATGAGCAGGCATATTGACGCGAGCATTCTTTCAGGGCTGTTCAGCGGACGAGTCGCGCTTCTTTGCCATTTAATTTTATTTTCTCCGCCAATTCTTATTTTCCAGTAATTATCCCAGCGTTTTTTTATGAAGTCCAGCATTTCCTGTTCAATGCCGGAGGCCGCCGCCGGGTCCGGGAGGAGGCCCGATTCGCACCAGAGTATATCCTCAAAATTCGCGGACTGAAATTCCTTGGGATATTGTGAAAATCTTTCAAAGAGCTTCAAAAAAGTCTCTCTGTTTTTCTTATAACCAGCCGCATCGAAAAAATTTTTTAGAAATGAACTTTCAGCTCCGGTTTCCAGCATTTCGCGGGCCATCCGTTCGGATTTCATTTTGAATCTTGTTCTTCCGGCGGCTATGAAAAACAAACGTGTTCCGTTTTCTCCGAGGGACGCGAAATAATCCGCGCATTTGCCGTGAGCTATTGCGGCTTCATTGATTTTTGTGTTGACTTCAGGGATTTTAATCACGGTTATGGGCGGATGGGCGGGATCCCTGTCCTTCATATCATCCACGCAGACGGCATGGAGTATAACGTTCTTGTATGCCGGATCATTGTGGTGATTATGCCTGTACCAGTCTGATGCCCTGTAGTGTATTTCAATGTCGCCCCTGAGTATTTTATTTTCCGTCTTCATTTTTGCGTTCAAGAAATCCGGTCCGGCCCCGGTGTTCCAGATGCCGTGGGAAAGGACTTCAATGCTTTTTCCGTCATTGCATTTGCAGATCTTTCCTGATCTGGTATTATTCCATTCTCTGTGAAGATTGCTTTCGTAAACGCCTTCAGGTTCCGAAATATATTCCATACAATTGACTTCAGTGCTTTTTTTCTCTTGCATTTTAGTGAATGCCTGTTTATTTTTCTATAAACGAGTAATTGCCATAGGTAGAATTTATGCCGTTAAGGAAAATATTCAATGGAAATACAGTTTCCTGTGCTGTGCTTCTTGCGGTATTGCCCCTGTTTTTTCTTTGTTACAATACTATTTCAGCCTCATCCCGTGAAGAGGCGCTTCCAAGCGCCAGGGTAACCCCGGTGGTAAAGGCGGTTCGCGAGGCGCTTCCTTCGGTGGTGAACCTCAGCACGGAAAAAGTTCTGGATGCGGATGCTTCATCAGGTCAGACGCGTTCCGCGAGCGAAAATACGAACGGTAATGATAAATCCCTTGGCAGCGGCAGCATAATAGACGCTTCAGGGCTTGTCGTTACCAATTCGCATGTTGTCCACAGCGCGTCCATTATATGGATTACTCTTTCTGACGGACAGAAATATCCGGCTGAAGAAATAGCCAATGATGAACTTTGCGACCTGGCGCTTCTCCGGATGCTCAAAGCCCCGAAGGACCTAAAGCTCAAATCCATAAATACTGCGGAGCCCGGTGATTTGCTTCTCGGCGAAACCGTGATAGCGGTAGGGAATCCTTACGGACTTGGTAGCAGTATTTCGCAGGGGGTATTGAGCGCGATAGACCGTAAGCTTGCTTATAACGGCAAAACTGTTTTTTCAGATATAATACAGACGGACGCGGCGGTTTATCCGGGGAACAGCGGAGGCCCTCTCATAAACCTTGACGGCAGGATGATCGGCATAAATACCGCAATTCACAAGGAGGCCCGCGGAATAGGTTTCGCGATACCGCTTATGCGTGTGGAAAACACCCTTGCCAAATGGCTTATTCCTGAAGTTTCCAATAACGCCTATCTTGGTATTGTGCCGGGGTGCAGAAGGAACAAAGAGGGAGAGTTTGAGATTTTTATCGCCGATGTGGCCAAGGACAGTCCGGCGTGGGAAGCTGGATTGAGGGGAGGGGAGCTGATACGGAAATTTGATGAAGAAAAAGTTACGGACCTTCTCGAGCTTTCCAGGAAATTATGGCGACTGAAAAACGGCGACAGGGTTTCCATTACTCTTGACAATAACCTGAAATACGACTTAAAACTTGAAGACGTAAAACTGAATGAAGGAAAAGCCTTGGCGCGGAAGCGGCTAGGCATAAGCGTTCAGGAACTTACCCCCCAGCTTGCCAAGGCCCTGGGATATCCCTTTGACGGCGGCCTGATTGTCAGTGACATTTCCGATGGGGAACTCGAAGGCATCCAGAGGGGCGATGTTATTTCACGCCTTGGCGATGTATCCATTCATAACGCCGCCGATATTTCCAGGGCTTTGAAAAACATAAGTTCAGGCGGACAGCTTTCCGGCGTTCTTATCAGCGTCAATGAACATGACGGCAAGCCGGGGCTTCAGAAGAAAAACGTGGAATTCAAAGTTAAATAATGCCTGTCGTGGAATTTTATCTTTAGCGGGTTAATGTAAACTGAACCTTAATATGGGGAATATTATGACGGACATACCTGAAAAAAACAGTATCCTGATTGTCGATGACAAAGCGGCAAACCTGCTTTTGCTTGAACATAATCTTGGAGGGCTTGGACTGGAGATTATAAAAGCGTCTTCAGGTGCGGAAGCGCTTGTCAAAGCCGAAGAAAATGATTTTGCTATAATACTTCTTGACGTTCATATGCCCGTGATGGATGGTTTTCAGGTAGCTGTTGAATTGAGGAAAAAGGAAAAGACAAAATATACTCCGATAATTTTCATTACCGCTTTCGGGCAGAATGAGGTTTTTGAATTTAAGGGTTATGAATCAGGCGCGGTGGATTACCTCACAAAGCCTGTTGACGCGGAAATACTTAAAAGCAAAGTCAGGATTTTTACGGAGCTTCACACCCAGAGGAAACTGATTGAAAAACAGAAAATGGAACTGTCCCTGAAAGTGGAGGAACTTCAGAAAGCCATGAGCGAAATAAAGACCCTCCGGGGGATTATTCCGATATGTGTCCACTGCAAGAAAATCCGTGATGACAAAGGTTTCTGGGAAGCTGTGGAAAAATATATTGAGGAACGTTCAGAAGCCGGTTTCAGCCACGGCATATGCCCCGACTGCCTGAGAAAGCATTTCCCCGATATCGCCGCCGAAATCCTCGACGGCGATCCGGGTGAAAAAAAGTAAGCGAACTACTTTATTTTTGACCTGCGGCCCATCTTGTCATATTGAAAAGAAGTATCCATTCTTTTCCTGTGGATTCTCTTTGTTCATTTTTTCTGTTGAAACCGAAAATCTGTCCAGTATATATGACATGACCTTTGCCGACTTTTCCGGCGACCATTACAGGATTGCCTTTGGCGTCTTTGATAATGACTGCGCCTTGCGGGCCGGATTTCAGAAAGAGATGGTCTGTATATTCATGTTCAAATTTTTCTCCCTTTGCAAAATTGCCTGTGGATGGATGCTGTTCAGTTATTTCGATGTTTTTATCGTTCGATATCTGACCGTCGTAACCTGAACATATTTCAGGGAAGAGCGGCTTGCCGAATGCGGAACTCGGAAAGCGGCCGATGGAATTGTGAGAGAATATTACGCCTCCTCCATCTTCTACAAATTTTCTGACATTTTTTGCCCAGTCTTCCGTTGTATCGCCGATATCCCTTGCGGCGGGGAATATTATGACGGTGAACTTTTTCAATTCTTTTTCAGTGGGATCGTCAAATGTTGAAACGGTAATTCCTGGAATGCCGCTGAAACTTTCCTCTATTCCTTTATATGCTCCTAAGCTGTAAAGGCCGATTGAGATTTTCTGCTCAGGTATATTTTTGAGATATTCTTTTCTTTCCCGTCTCCATTTTATGGCGGTGGATATGTCAAGATCGGCTTTAACGGATTTTACACTGTTGTCATTGTCGGGCAGATTGGAGAGTGCGGTCATCGCCAGTGTGATTTCCTTTTCGGCGTCTTCATATTTTTCCGCCGCGAGGAGTTTTCTTGAGAGAAAATACCTGTAGCGTGCTTCCAAAAGATAGCGGGCGGATTTTACGCATGATTTCGCGGCATTGAATACGTCTGCTGATTTTGGAGGTATATCTTTTTCTATTTCCTTTATCCATTCCATAGCTTTGATAGAAGCTTCATATTTTGCCTTGAAATATGCTTCTGGGTCGCTGCCTGTAAACTGGTGCATGTCTCCGGCAACAGTATATGATAAATTCTGCGCATAGACTTTTCTCATGTTCTCAGCGGCTTTCGGTCCGTAAAGAATACTTGTAATTCTCGGGAGGAGTCTCTCTGTCAATTCTGGAGGAAAAGAGTCAGTTCCCGGAATAGTGCGATAATCATCCTGCATCCATCCCCAGCCGGGAGCTTTTGTGTTCCATGCATATTCCGCCGCTGTTAGTATTGAAGGCCATGCATGTTTTATTCCTAAAACAAACCAGTATGCGTCCTTGTCATCGAAAAAGAATGTTGCCGCATAGCGTCCTGTCGGTGCGCACATTAGGCCGAATGAGCATGGAAACGGTTCATGGTATATGAAGCGGCCCTGACGTGTCGCGTCCTTCCAAAGCTTCAGGTCTTCCCGTTTGCCTTCTCTTACACAGGTAAATACATCTTCAGGTATCAGCGAGGATAACTTTGTCAGCCAGTCTCTGATATCCTGATATTTCAGATATTTTCCGCCATAAGGATAGACGATTGACACCATTATGGAGTCCGGGTTTTCTTTTTTCATTTTCGAATAGAATATATTAATCAGATTAGCGTCGGCAGATGCCCTGTCGTTGCCCCATCTTTTTATATCCATAGGGGTTCTGTGAGACCAATTTTCAGGGTTGTCCCTGCCTCCGGTGTCCATTGCGTGAAAGAAAAAGGCGTCAGCGCCTGTCTGTTTCATGAACTCAGATATCAAATCGGCTTTCTTATTCAGCAAATCATCCCTGCACCATGTGTATGCCCTGCCTCTATGTCCGAGAAGCCCTTCTTCTTTGAGCGGGTAATAATATATTGAATAATTCCCCTCGGATTTATATGGCGCGTCCCCCACATTCATCCGCCCGCCTGTAACGATTCTTATTCCTCTTGCGCCTGCGTATTCCTGTATTGTTTTCCTGGCTTCCGCAGTTTTGAGCATTTCTTCGAGAGTTGAATAAAAGCCTTCCCCCAGGATCATATTCATCTTGGCTTTGAATGCTGTATCTATTGTGTTTTTAATGTTATCAATATTGGTGCCCCGAATTGAAAATCCCATGCGGAATTTATAATCCGGCCAGTCTCTGACTTTTGCCTGGACAAGTTCCGTGTTTTTTCCTGATTTTATCATTTCGGATAACGTTATACAGCCGTACCTTGTTCCGTCGGTGTCCGTACCTGCGATTATACATATATCATTATTCCCATCCTTATAAAAATCAATGATGTATCCTTGACGCTGCGGTTTCTGCGGACCGCCTATCTTTGCAAGATATTCGGACATGTTATCGTAATTTCCAGCTATAATACGATTGCCGGATGAGTTCTTTACGATTTTTAGTGGAGTTTTCCCCGGGTCAGTCAATTTTTCGTTTATTGTTTCAATGCCTGCTTCAATTCCCGGAGATTTTGAAACAATTTCCCATTTATCGTCCAGTGCGAGTGGATTTCCTGTAACCTTGAAACTTTTAGGGCAGGGAACTATTGTCAAACCGTGTTTGTCAATTTCAGTCCAACTGGCGGCTATATCTTTATCGGGAGTTTCTGTTTTTGCGATTCCGGGTTTGTAAACAGTTTCATTGGCGCCAATGGAATCTTTTTTGATACCTCTGTATATTTTGATCTCATCAATTAAGCCTTCAAACATTTTTGTCTTGGCATTATCAGTTCCAATCATTAAGGGGCCGTTGATGTCGAAAAGATCTGATTTGCCAAGTAATTCTTTTTCATAAAGCAGATCATTTCCACGGTAAAGCCGTATCATGTCTTCTTTAGCGTCTCTTTCTAATGTTATGTCGCGCCAATCATCAGTTGTGCTTTTTGGGATGAGTAAATTAATAAAAGTTTTGCTCTTAGTGCCGCATTTGAAACCTATACGGTTTTTTGTATAAACGTGAAATACCCACCAGTTTCCAGTTTTCTCATCTTTTTTTGATAAAATAACAGGGTAAGCAGACCAGTTATCGGTTTTATTTGGATTATTATCATTTAATGTCTTGAGCGATAGTTGGATTGTAA
>Ga0154588_1197_pt2 | contig 12306 bp, 8 predicted proteins | sample RifGroF2_FD_116017 | JGI IMG/M metagenome (GOLD analysis project Ga0154588, IMG submission 116017) | Lentisphaerae bacterium GWF2_44_16
GCGAAATGAATGAACAGCTCCCGGTACCCCATGTCGGCTGGAACAGAGTCATTCTCAGGAATAAACCGCCTTTCTGGCCGGATTTCCGGGAAGAGCAGCATTTTTATTTTACGCATTCGTATTATATAAGCTGCATGTCACCGGAGAATGTCGCCGGCGTTTCATTTTACGGACATGAATTCGCCTCCGCCCTGTGGAAAGAAAATATTTTTGGGACGCAGTTCCATCCTGAAAAGAGCCATCGGGAAGGTTTTGAACTTCTCAAGCGCTTTGCTGAAGAGGTCCCGTAATGCTGAGACCAAGAATATTTCCGACACTTCTTCTTTCCGGACAGGGCCTCGTCAAAGGCGTGAAGTTCAAGGACTATAAATATATCGGCGACCCGCTTAATGCCGTTAAGATATTCAACGACAAAAAAGTCGATGAGCTTATCTTCCTTGACATATCCGCGACAAGAGAAGGAAAAAAAATTTCTCCCGACTTCGTAAGTAAAATAGCTGATGAGTGTTTTATGCCTTTCAGCGTCGGAGGCGGCATAGAAAGCGCCGGGGAGGCCCGCGAGATATTAAGCGCCGGGGCCGAAAAAGTAAGCATAAATACTGCCGCCGTGAAAAATCCCGCCCTGATAGGGGAAATAGCCGATACATTTGGCCGCCAGAGCGTTGTAGTTTCAATAGATGTCAAGACAAACTGGCTGGGGCGCCAGAAGGTAGTCATAGCCTCCGGCAAAAAAATGACAGACCTTAATCCCATCGAGTGGGCCCTCGAAGTTGAAAAGATGGGGGCCGGCGAGATACTCCTGAATTCCGTTGACCGCGACGGGACAATGTCAGGATACGACCTCAAGCTCATCAGAAGCGTCGTCGACGCGGTGCATATTCCCGTTATTGCCTGCGGCGGGGCCGGATGTCTGAAGGACTTGAGCGACGGCATCCACGCAGGAGGCGCCCAGGCGGTTTCCGCAGGAAGTTTTTTCGTCTTTCACGGAAGGCGCCGCGGAGTGCTGATAAATTTCCCTTCCGAAAAAGAATGCCTTGAAATTCACAGAAAAATAAAATAAACTGGTTATATATGAGCAAAATGAAAATATGTTCGAAATGCGTAATGGACGAAAGCGTTCCGTCCATAAGCTTTGACGAAAATGGCGTATGCAACTATTGCAAACTTCATGACACCCTTACAAATGCATACCCGACCGGTGAGGACGGGGCCGGGAAACTGAAAACCATAGTGAAAAAAATCAAATCGGAGGCGGGGAAAAAAAACTACGACTGTGTAATTGGCGTAAGCGGCGGCACTGACAGCACGTATCTTCTCCATTGGGCAAAAGAAAACGGACTTCGTCCGCTAGCGGTACACCTGGACAATGGATGGGATTCAGAGATAGCCGTCGGCAATATCAAGAAAAGCGTTGCCGCCCTTGGCATTGATCTGCAAACTTATGTCATCGACTGGGAAGAAATAAAGGATATTTTAAGGTCTTTTCTGAAGGCATCGTTCCCCTGGGCCGACCTGCCCACTGACATAGCGATAATATCCTCTTTGTACAAAATAGCGGCAGAGGAAAATATCAGGTATGTCATCGCCGGAAACAATTTCAGGATTGAAGGCAAGCAGCCCATTGACTGGACTTACGGCGACGGCAGACTGGTAAAGGCTGTTCACAAAATCTTTGGAAACGGGAAAATGAATTCCTACCCGAACCTGACTATTATGAAATTCTTTTACTACACACTCATAAGGAAAATTAAAATCATCAGGCCTTTTTACTATATGAACTTCGACAAGAAAAGCGCTCAGAAAATGCTTGAAGAACGCTATGCCTGGGTCAACTATGGCGGACATCATCACGAATCTATCTTCACACGCTTCATAATAGGGTGCTGGCTCCCCAGAAAATTCAATATTGACAAAAGAAAAGTAACATGGTCAGCCCTTGTCCGTGAAGGACAGATGTCAAGAAACGAAGCCCTTGAAGGACTTAAGGAACTCCCCTACGATGCCGCCAGAATGAAGGAAGATATTGACTATGTGGCAAAAAAACTCGACCTCACACATGAGGAACTCGAAAAAATCTTTGCCCTTCCCAACAAAACATTCAGGGATTATCCCTCATATTTCCCATTATTTGTAAAAATGAAGAAGCTTATGATCTTTGTTTTCAGATTTATGCTGCCGTGGAAACCTCCGTTCTTTTACCAGCTTGACTCAAAATAAATACGAGGCATTGACATGTGCGGAATTTGCGGAATCATAAATAACAATACAGCCAATGTGGACGAAAAACAGGTCCTCGAAATGATGCGTTTGATGAAGCACAGAGGACCTGACGACCAGGGTGTTTTCGCGGAAAACAATCTGGGCTTGGGCCATGTGCGCCTGAGCATTCTTGATCTTTCCAGCGCCGGACGTCAGCCGATGGCCTCGGAAGACGGGCGCTGGATACTGGTCTTCAACGGGGAAATATACAACTATATAGAAATAAGAGAAAAGCTCCTCGGCAAATTCCAGTTCAAAACGGGAACCGATTCCGAAGTTCTTCTCAATTCATATATCAGCTGGGGAGAGAACTGCCTTGATTATTTCAACGGAATGTTTGCTTTCGCAATATATGACAGGCGGGAGAAAAAACTTTTCGCGGCCAGGGACCGCTTTGGGATAAAACCGTTTTACTACTACTCTGACGCTGACGCTTTTATTTTTGCCTCCGACATCCCCTCCCTGATCTCAGCCGTTCCCGGGCGCCCGGAAGCGGATGAGCAGACTGTTTATGATTACCTGGCCTTTGATCGCGTATGCCATACTGAACATACTTTTTTCAAGGGCGTTAAAAAACTTCAGCACGGACATTGCCTCTCCCTTAAAAATGGAATGCTTAAGATCCGGCGCTGGTACAGTCTTCCGGACTCGCTCAGAGAACCCTTCAAAAATCCAGCTGAATTGAGAGAGTCCCTCGAAAAAGCGGTGGAGCTGAGATTGAGAAGCGATGTTCCCGTCGGGGCCTGCCTCAGCGGAGGACTTGATTCTTCCGCAATCGTATCCATCATGCTTGATAAATTTCAGCGGCATGACCTGAATACTTTTTCCGCCGTTTACGAAAAAGGCATGCGCGGCGATGAAACGCCTTTTATAATGGAATATAAAGACTCCGTGAAAAATATGTTTTTCTCGAAACCGTCGGCGAAAGGGCTTTACGCGGATATGGACGGCTTTCTCTCGGCCCATTCCGAACCGCTTACCGGAACATCGGCCTATGCCGAATATAAAGTCATGGAATCCGCTAAAAATCATGTTACCGTAATACTGAACGGACAAGGCGCCGACGAGGAAATGGCCGGATACCACTATTTTTTCGGAATGCTCTACAAGGAACTCTTCACCGGTTTTAAATGGAGCAGAATGATAAGGGAAATGCTTGCTTACCGGAAACGGCACAAAGCGTTTCTGGGTTTCGCGTCTTTCATATATTTCATGATGCCCGGATTTTTGAAAAATTTCGCGGCCACGCGCGGCAAAGGATATCTCAAAAAAGATTTTACCGCTTCTTTCAGCGGTTCCGCGGCCATTGTAAATGAACTTTATGGAGCGCCTGATCTGCATCAATGCCTGCTGAAACACTTCGAGCACAAGCTTGAGCATCATCTCATCTGGGGCGACCGCAGTTCCATGCGCTTCTCGCTTGAACTGAGATTTCCCTTCCTTGATTACCGCTTTGTGGAACAGGTCTTTTCGCTCGGTAGTTCCGCGCTCCTGAATAACGGCGAAACAAAATATATTTTCAGGGAAGCGATGAACGGCGTAATCCCCGAAGTACTCAGAAAGAGACAGGATAAAATCGGCTTCACGACCCCGGAAGACGAATGGTTCAGGCAGCCTGAATTCAGGGAAATGATAGAAGACATTCTGAGTTCAGATCATTTCGCGGGTTTGGGATATGTCGATCCGTCAGCCGCCCGTGTTCTTTACAGAAAGCACCTTGCCGGCAATTGCGATATATCCAGGGAAATATGGAAATGGATAAACCTTGACAGATGGTCCGCAAAATATCTGAAAGGAAAACCCTGATGAGACTTAAAATAGCATTTGTCGCCGGATACTGCCCCATAAAGCTTCCTCAGAAGCTGAGCCCGCTTCACGGACTTGATGAAGTGCAATCCATCGATCTTTTCAGCAGAAAAAAATATGAAACCCCAGATATGCCGAAACTCAGATGGATTTATATTCCAGGCTTCTTCGGAATAAGCGTTCTCCAGGAACTGGCGCGCCTTCTGGCATTGCTTGCCGCGGCATGGAAATATGACCTGATAATAGCCTGCCATCAGACCTATCATGGCGTATGGGCATGGCTCGCCGGAAAGCTTTGGAGAAAACCGGTAATTCAAATGGTAATTACCGATATCGACTGGGTAAACGAAAAATTCTTCCCGTCCATCGCGATGCTTTCCGCCGACGCCTGCGGAGTACGCGGGCCTCTCGCCGCGGGAAAACTCAGAAAGCTCGGCTTCAAAAGACAGATTGAAACTCTTCACAATACTATCGGCACAATGCCGCGCCTTCCCAACGGCGGCAAAACCGCCGATATCGGAAAACTCTTTGATTTGCTCGCCGTCGCAAGCTACGGCAAAGAAAAGAATTTTCCCTGGATGTTCGAGATAATCTCCGAAACGGCAAAAAAAATGCCGTCTCTGCTCCTGGCCGTAGCGGGAGACGGGCAGGAACATTTGAAAAAACTTGTAAAACAGAAAAGACTTGAAGCGAATGTAAAACTCCTTGGTCCGGTTTACGGTTCTGAACTCGCGCTGCTTTACTGCCGGAGCAAAGCTCTCCTGCTGAGTTCGGAAACAGAAGGGCTGCCTATGGTCGTCCTGGAAGCGTTTTCATTCGGCATTCCCGCCTTTGTTTCCGATGCGGGCGAATTGCCATGGATTGTCAGGGACGGCATTGACGGCAAAGTTGTCGCTCATGGCGCCACCGCACAAATGTCAGGATGCATCCTTGACGCGTTTCAAGACCCGACTATATTAGAAAATATGGGGAGGAGCGCGATGGAGCGTTTTGTCGAACTGTCCGCCGATTTTTCTCCCCGGAGCATAGGCGACTGCTGGGAACGCCTTATCAGAGCGGCTTTGAAAAATAAAGGCATCACATTTGAAAAATAAAAGAAAATTAAGTATATGGAAAAAAATTGTATTTTTCCTTATTCCTCTTTTTGTTTTTTTGCTGTTGCTGGAGCTTTCCGCCAGGTATTTGTGCCATAAACGCTTCGCCAAATATCACACTTCAATATCCGTACAGGGAAATTCCCGCTGGGATAGAGATTCTCTGACTGTATGGAAAAACAGGGAAGGATATCTGGAAAACGACAATTCTTCTCAGTATAATGAATACGGCATGCGCGTAAAGTCGGGAGAACTCAAAATGCCCGTCAAAAAAAAGAATGACTTCTGGGTTTTTTTCTTTGGCGGCTCGGCAATTGCCGGCATGGGCTCCAATCAGGATGGGCAATGGCTGAAAATAACCGGGGTGTCTGCGCACAGCATAGAAAATTCCATTGACGGCCAGCTTGAAAAGATTCTTCAAAAAGCCATGCCCGATAAAAACGTCAGGGTTTTTAATGCCGCCATATCAGCCGCCAATATAACTCAAAGCCGCCTGAATTATGAGAAATTAAGGCACTTGAAGCCCGACTGGGTCGTTTCAATGGATTGCGCTAATGATATCCATTCCTTAAAGGAGGGAGAAGATCCGTATAAGAAGCTTTTTGACACATGGGACAATCACCCTATTTATAAACTGCCTTATAAACAGTGCCGCAGGCTCATGAGCAATTCAGCACTGGCTTTTCTTGTCGGCGAATATGTTTTTTTCAAAAGCGGCATAATAAGAAACGCAAAAAATACAAAACAGGACAGGGAAATTTTTGAGTACTGGCTGAAGCAGAATGCCGGACGGAAAGCCCTTCCCGCCGATATTGAACCTGATACACAAAGGGCCGTAGCATCATTCATGAGAGAACTTGAAAAGTTCAATTTTGCCTTGAAATACGATGAACAAAAGTATCTGCTTCTTATACAGCCGCATCTTTCTCTGAGAGACCCTGAAAAACTGAAAGATATTGAGCTTGCGGTTTATCATTATAAACTTTCAACGAGCCCATGCATTGATCCTTTTATGCGCGCCATTCATGAGAAAGTTCTTAAAAATTACGCGGACAATAAAAATATAGTATCTATGGACGCCGTTCATTACTGGGATTCATGGGTATTCGTGGATTACTGTCATTTTTCAGAGCAGGCCAACCGTAAGATAGCTTCTGAAATAGCGGCGTTTATTCTCGGCGGCGGAACTGTAAATATTTTCAAGAACGTTCAATAAGAAAAATACTGACTGGAAGGATGTTTCAGTGAATAAAAGGCTCTCAGTTTTTTTCTTTATATTTTCATGTTTGTATTGCTTTGTCCTGATTGACAGGTCTTTTTACAATCTCAGCGGAGATAACCTGAACATCGGGACAATTGTCTATCATCTGCTATATTCAGATAACTTCTCCGGCGAATTCGTAAGGATATACAAAGGCTCTTACTATTTGCCGCTTTTTGTAAATCTTGTAACTCTCATACAGAAACACACAGATAACTATATCCTCACACTTCAGATAGTCTTATTCTTACAGCTCTTTCTTTCTCTTCTTACGACTTCCTACATGATCAAAACCTTGTTTGACGGCATCGGCGGACTGAAAAATGCTCTGCTTACGCTTCTTATTTCGATGTCATTTGTAATGCTGCCATGCGGCGAAATGATTGGCTTCGGCACTCTCTATTCGGCTGTCGCGCGTTATTTTTACAGTATTTTCACTCCCCTGCTCATAGTGTTTTATTACAAATATGAGGAGATAAGCATATCAGGAAAAAAAATCCCCTCGATAGTCATAATAGGCGCCGTATCCGGCATTCTGATAAATCTGCATCCGCCTTCTGCGATAACCACGTATTCGGTATTTTTATTTCACTGGTTTTTTTACAGGTCAGGATTTTTCAGCAACTTCAAGATCAGTTTTTATCCATCCATGATCAAATGCACCTCTTCCGTGCTGCTCTTTTTAGTATTGAGCTCAATTTATTCGATACCCTTTGTGGAATACAGCCGTCAGATGGAAAAGGCACCAGCGGCAGCCCTTGTCAAAATGCAAAAAAATATTTCAGGTACTGATAAAAACAGGACGGAAAAAACGGAGCATATTCCTGACGGGGAAAAAAATGAAACCATACAGTCAATCATTAACAGGGACACTTCATCAGCTGACGCTGACAAAATAAAAAATCTCGCTGATTTCAGCCTCTATGTTTATTTCAACCTTAAAACATTTCTGTTTTTCCTGAGACAGATATCTTTTCTTGCTTTTATAATTCCTTTTATTTATTTTGTTTTTCTCTTCAGAAAAAAGGACATCTCCGCCTTGCCGCAGTCTCAACTGCTTATTTTCCTGAGGTCTTTGTTTATTACGGGTTTTATTATCTGCGCTCTGGGCAACATTATCGCGATGAACATAAAATTCGGTCCTTACTTCGAAGCATTTCAAAGGGCAGACAGGTTCTTATTCCTGATATTTGAACTTCTGGTCATATATCTCATATTTTATGGCAAGAGCCTTGTCAACAGCAAAGTATTGTACTATTTCAGTGCTTGCGGACTTTTATTTTTCTGGATTTGCCTCTCTAAAACAAAAGGTCTTTTCCAGTACAATATTATTTCAAAAGTATTTCCCAAAATAAAAATTGATACTGAAATTCAAACTCTCGCAGTCAACCTGCTGATTATCATCGCGGTCGTAATATCCATCTTCATTTATCATTCAAATATATTCAAAAAAAATATTTCACGTAAAATATTATTATTTACACTGCTCCCTGTATTATATTTGTGGCCGCTCCTGAGCGGTGGAATACTTACAAGCGTCAATCATTTGCTATATAGCTTTAACGGCCTAGGGGCATGGTCCGTCATAGGAAAAATCAGTTCATCAAAAGCTCATGAAAAAGAAGAAGCCTTCCGGAAAACCTGCGACTGGATCAGGGCCAATACGCCTGTAAATTCCAAAATGCTGTTTTTCGACAGGAAAAAATCTCAGAATTTCAAGCTCTGCTGCAGACGGGATGGCATCTGTTCTCCAGACGAAGTGGGCATCCTGCCATATATTGCTTCCAACATAAAAAAAATATACGACAGTGACAGTAAAAACATAAGTTCCGAAATTTTAAAACTGGTCAGCAAATATAAATTGCAATACGTTCTGCTTTGCAAGGAAGATAGCGATGATATAAATTTCCCCGATAATATGAAATTGCTATACGACAGTAAATATTATTCCTTTTACTGTAGGACAACGAGTTCCAAGCAAAAACAATGACCCGCAGCTCGCTATAAACTGGCCTGTCGAAAACCCCATACTGTCAGGGAAAGACGGAAAAAATCCGCTTTTCAAAGACATGGAAACTTATTTTTGATTATCTGTGAGGGTTCAGGTGTCTGTTGTAATCCATGTCAAACCACATGGCAAAGAACAGAAACTGCAAGCTCATAACAATAGTGAAGCCCGTGGCAAAAAGGGATATTGGAGTTATCATTCCTTTAACTGTCAATGAATATATCAGTTTTCCTACCAGAGGAATTGATATCAAACCCAGCATAAAGCCTGTAAGATAAAAGAATATCAGGGGATGAAAGTCCCGGATGATATATTTCCAGGCCATACGCTTCAGAAACAGCTTCGTCATAAGTAAAAAAAGCACCGGTATTGTTCTGTGGATAACCATTTTACTTCTTTCACCGACCCCGTAAAGAGGATTAATAGGCACATCCATTACCCTCATATCATATATGTTTAAAGTTACCAGAAAATCATTAGGCATGCCGTATCTGGGAAAAATATCTTTCAGAGGAAGAAGTTTTAAAGCTTTTTTATTTATTGCGGTATAACCGCTTTGGGAATCTGTAACATGCCAGTAACCGCTGGCGACTTTTGTCATAAGCGTAAGGGAGGTATTTCCGAAGTATCTGACTTTGGGTATTTTCTGCCATGCTTCACCTGTTATCAGCCTGTTGCCCTTGGAGTAGTCGGCCCTGTCTTCCGCGACCGGGTCAAGCAGTTCGGTCAGGTCATTCGGGTCCATCTGGGCATCCCCCGCCATAACCGCGCTTATATCAATGCCGTTATCGCGGCACCAGATATATCCTGTCGATATCGCCGCACCTACTCCTTTGTTTTTTTCGTGGCATATAAGAACTATCCTGTCCTTTTGTTTTTCCAGGTATTTCTTCACTATTTCGACAGTTTTGTCAGTGCTCACGTCGTCAATTATTATTATTTTGTCCACAAATTCAGGCATGGTATCGATCACTATGCCTATTTGGGTTTCTTCATTATAACACGGTACGACAACAGCAATTTTTTTGTTTTTATACATAGTCTTTTTATGTTAAAAGTAATTTAATTGTATAAGAAATTGTTATCCTTTTTTTGCCGCAATGAAATAAGCGGGTCGCGGAGCGACATTATAAATGAGACTTCGCCTCCGGGAAAAACAAAGTTTTTTCACGAAGCGCAGGCATTCTGCCTGATAATTTATTATCAATATAATCTAGCTTGAATTCCTGCAATTTCCATAGAGCCAATTTCAAAACTATTAGCTTTTTCATGAAAAGGCCGCTGGAAAGTGGTGCAGGCAAATGGAAAAATGGGGCAATTCTTTTTCCAGACACATGACGCAGATTATTATCAACTGCTCTTAACTCCTGAAAATCTGATGCTTAAATTTCACTTGCCCGCGACCGATAAAAACTGCGGGATATCATTTAAATTTCGGTTCGCGCACGCTGGAGCGCTACCTGAAATTGTTCCGTGAAAAAGAGCTTGCGCAGAAATTAATGCAGGATGTGACCGTGATGATAATTAAAGAGCTGAATATTGAAGTTGACACGGCATAAAATTACAGATTCGCGAGAAAAATATCTTCTCAAAATCGACCGCTAATTTGTTTTTCAGCACCAGAGGACTTTTGGCGGTGCCGTCCGTTTATTTTTTCTGATTCTTTATTGCTGTTTGTTTGCTATTACATGACATAATGATAAGATAAATAGTTCATGTTTGAAGGTGTTTTTTTCTTCAAAACGGGCAGACGGTTACATATTATGGAAGAAACTCAGTCAAAAAACAAATACAGGGCATTGTTCCTGAAGCCATGGGAAAAAGGCAACAAGAACATAGTCAGGGACTTTGTCTACGGCTGCTGGTGCAACGGCAAGAGGATAGGCGGAATGCAGATGCCGCCCATTAACGAAATATATTGTGCAACTCATGCACGCAGTGAAGTTGTAGACGCCGTTTTTATAGACGCCCAGACATCCTGGGACAGATTTGAGGAAATAGAAAGTTCAGGATATGCTTCAATCGACTGCCTGATACTTATGTGCTCCACGCAGTCGTTCCGCAGCGACCTCAGAATACTTGAAAAAGCAAAGAGCCTCAAGCCCGCAATAAAGACCGTTCTTTTTGGGTCGCACCCTACCTTCATGCCGGAATATGCGCTAGCCGGAGCTGTTGATTTCTTGGTACGCAAAGAACCGGAAGAGACTATCCGTGTGCTTCTCGATGCTCTTGCCCGCAATGAAGACACATCCAGAATAAACGGTACCGGATACCGGGACAAAGACGGCAAAGTAGTACTCAATGCCAACCGCGAATTCTGCGACATGGACGTCCTGCCGATTCCCGACCGCACGCTGCTTCCGGAAAATGCCGACTACTTCAATCCGGTGGTGCATCGCCTGCCTTATACGACAATCCAGACATCGCGCGGCTGCCCCGGCCGCTGCATTTTCTGTACTTCGCCGGAATTCTACGGAAAGAAATACCGTGCACGCTCCGCTGAAAACGTCCTTAAGGAATTAAGGGAAATAAAAAAGCTCGGTTATCGCGAAGTCTTTTTCAGGGACGAGACATTCACGGCTCTAAAAAAGAGAAATGCCGAGATATGTCAGGCAATGATCAATGAAAAACTGAATCTTTCCTGGATAGCCAATGGACGAGTGGATATGATCGACAAGGAAATGATGGCCCTCATGAAAAAAGCCGGCTGCCACATGCTCAAGTTCGGAGTGGAAACCTCCAGCGACGAACTGCTCAAGACTTACCGCAAAGGCACGACCTCCGAGCAGGCAAGGGCGTGCTTCAAGGCGGCAAGGGAGCTTGGAATAGAAACTCACGCGCATCTTGTCTTCGGCGGCCCCGGCGAAAGCTGGAACACGATAAACACCACGATAAAATTCGTCAAGGAAATAAAGCCTTCGACTGCGAGCTTCGGGATCTTGACGCCCTATCCTGGAACAGAGCTTTTCGCAATGGTAGCCTCCATGAATCCATCAATTCAGGATGGAAGCGACTCAAATATGGACAACCTCCACACAGAAGGTTTTTATTCGAAGGAAGTAAGCGGAATGACCGGCGACGAACTGTCGCTGGCCGTAAAGCGCGCATACCGCAAGTTCTATCTGCGCCCCAGTTATGTTCTGGGTAAACTCTTGAGGATACGCTCTTTCGAGCAGCTCGTCATCCTCGTCATTTCCGGACTCAATATATTAAGCTTTTCAATATCGGGTAAAAAATGAAAAAAGGTATAATCAGTGTAATCGTCCCGGCCCTGAACGAGAGTGCCTCGCTGGAACAGTTGTATATGCGGGTCAGGAAGGTACTTGAACAGGAAGGCAGAGCTTTTGAATTTATTTTTATAGACGACGGCAGTACCGACGACACATTCAACGTACTCAAGTCGCTCAACGAAAAATTTCCCGATATTACCATTCTCGGACACGGAAAAAATCATGGAAAATCAATCGCATTGATGCAGGGGTTTGCCGTGGCTGAAGGTGAATTCGCGATTTTGATGGATGCCGACTTGCAGGATATTCCGGAAGAGCTTCCGAAATTCCTGAATAAACTTGACGAAGGCTATGACCTTGTGAACGGCTGGAGAAACCAGCGCAAAGACACCTTCATGAAACGCAGCGTTTCCAAGCTCTTCAACTATTTCACCAGAAAAGCCTTTAATTGCGCTCTCCACGACATAAACTGCGGCTATAAAATAATGCGTTATGACGTTTACAAGCGCCTCAGGCTCTCCGGAGACATGCACCGTCTTATTCCCGTGATAGCCATGCAGCTCGGATTCAAAATAGTCGAAACGCCGATAGTACACGCCGACCGCCAGTGGGGCAAGTCACGTTACAGTCTTCTGCGTTACAGGGGAC
>Ga0154588_1150_pt1 | contig 12078 bp, 14 predicted proteins | sample RifGroF2_FD_116017 | JGI IMG/M metagenome (GOLD analysis project Ga0154588, IMG submission 116017) | Lentisphaerae bacterium GWF2_44_16
GTGCTTGTCCACATGCCCGGGCTTAATTCAGGAGCGGCATATTCTCCGGACGGGAGAATTCTTGCCTTGACCCTGAGCTATGACAGGACTGTAGAACTCTATCTCAAAACTGCCGAGGGCAGAAGTCTGAGGCGGCTTACGAACAGTATAGCCGTGGAAGCTTCTCCGTGCTGGTCTCCCCGCGGTGACAAGATATGTTTTGTCTCTGACCAGAATCGCGCGCCGCAGCTTTATGTCATTGGGGTAGGGGGTGGTTCTCCGGTAAGGCTTAATACCATAGGAACAGAAGCGGTTTCTCCGGCGTGGTCTGCTGAGGATAAAATAGCGTATTCCGCCAAAATGGGCGGCAATTACACGATAGCCGTGCTTGATATGAAAGGGAATACTCCATCACGAAGCGTTATAAATGCGGCCGGAAACTGGGAATCCCCATCATGGGCACCCGATGGACGGCATATCGTCTGTATGCACACTGCCGGGGGGCGTTCTTCACTTTACATAGTTGATTCCTGGACAGGAAAACTGCGTCCTCTCATCGGCGGAGGCAGATTCAACTACAGTCTCCCCAGCTGGTCGGGGATTTTCAGATAAAGGAGCTGGACGTGCTTTCTTTTTCAGATGCGCAGGGCTTTCTTTCAAAACTTGAAATATTCGGGATAAAACTGGGCCTTGAACAGGTAAAACTCCTTTTCGATTATGCTGGGAATCCCCATGAAGACCTTAAATTCATACATGTTGCCGGGAGCAACGGCAAAGGTTCCGTCTGCGCGATGCTTTCGGCGGCTTTGAAAGCGGCCGGGTTCAGAGTGGGTTTTTATTCTTCGCCCCATCTTATTTCAGTGCGCGAGCGTTTCAGGGTTGACGGAAAAGCTATTTCAGAGGAAGCGTTTGTGCTGTTGCTTGAAAAAGTCCGGCCAATTATTGAAAAAATGCAAGAGGCTGGACGCTGCCCGACATATTTTGAAGCCACAACACTTATTGCCGCGCTTTATTTTCAGGAAATGAAAACTGATTTTGTCGTATGGGAAACCGGCATGGGCGGACGTTTTGACGCGACGAATATTATAACCCCGGAATGTTCGGTGATAACCGGGATATCGCTTGAACATCAGGCATATCTCGGGGATACTGTTGAGAAAATAGCGTTTGAAAAAGCCGGAATTATAAAAGCCGGGCATCCTGTTTTCTGCGGGCGCATGACAGAACGCGTGGCGGAGGTGATGGTGGAGTGCGGCGCTATATTGGGATGCAATGTTTTCTTTAATGACCTTATGATAAAAAATCTCAGTATTTCAAATGAGCGCGGACATGCATATCAGTCCTTTGATATTGACGGTCGCAGAGTGAAACTTTTCATGCCGGGAAAGGCGCAGAGAGAAAACGCTTCTCTGGCATTTGCCGTTTTGAAATATCTGGCGGGAGAACACGGCTTTGATTTTGATAAGGCACTCTGCGGATTTGCCGATGCCGTATGGCCGGGACGTTTTCAACTGCTTCCCGATGGGAGCATACTTGACGGCGCCCACAATCCCGAAGGAATTGACGCGCTCATCGGATTTCTGGACGAGTATTATCCGGGAGAAAAATTCTCTATTGTTTTCGGTAATTTTGCTGACAAGGATACCGGAGATATACTGAGAAAACTGGAGGGGAAAGCCGAAGAATTTATTTTTCTTCCCGTAAGAGGCCCATCCAGAAGAAAGTTCCACAGCGGACTTGAATTGCAAAGGCTTCTCAGCGTATGTTCCAGAATTCCTTCTTTTCCACTGAACAGTTTCAAAGACGCTATGGAATTCAATAAGTGTAAAAGGATGCTTATATGCGGTTCCCTTTATCTTGTAGGGGAAGTCCTTCCGTTTTACTTCAGAGAAAATGAAATATTCAATATTTAGTTATATCGGATTGAAAACCATCAAAAACGCTTTATTATAGCGATATCAGGCTGAAAGTACGGCAAGGTGTCGTATCGGATACTGCAGAGGATCTTGATGATTGCGTAAAGAAAAATGAGTGATGAAAGTCATTCAACGGTTTACCGGACATAGATTGTTCGGTAGTGTTTTTTATTGTCTTTACGATCAAATTAGGAATCAAGATCAATCATGAATAATACTTGGAAACAGTTCTACGATTTTAACGCTCCGCATTATGACAACGAAATTTTTACTTCCAATACCGCTTTCGAAACGGAATTTCTGCTGCGGGAAATGCCGCTGCAACCCGGAATGAAAGTCCTCGACATCGGCTGCGGTACCGGACGCCATGCGCTTGCCCTGGCCGCCAAAGGAATAGTGATGACCGGACTGGATATTTCCTCCGGACAATTATCCGAAGCAAGGAAGAAGGCAGAACTTGCCGGCGTGACGGTACGCTTCATCCAGGCAGACGCAGCCAATTTTACGCTGGCAGAACAATTCGACGCGGCCATTTGCCTCTGTGAGGGGGCGTTCGGGCTCTTATCGGTCGATGACGACCCGCTGACGCATGAACGGGCGATTCTACAGAATCTGGCAACGGTATTGAAACCGGGTGCGCCGCTGCTGATGACGGTGCGGAACGCTTTCGAAATCGTCCGGCATTACAGTGACAAAGATGTCGCGGCCGGGAATTTCGATCCTTATACGTTGACGCGTGTGGTGCGACTGGGCGAATGGTATCCAGGCTTTGATCCTGAAATCAAGGTAAAGGAAAAATGTTTCACTCCGATGGAATTGCGCCTGCTGCTGGAGAACGCCGGCTTTACGATCGATCAGTTATGCGGCGGAACCGCCGGAAACTGGAACCGGCAGACGCTTTCACTGGATGAGATCGAGCTGATGGTCAAGTGCCATCGGCGCTAAACGTCAGGGAATACCGTCAGAGACACTGACGGTATTCCCAAAATCTCCGGTAAAATAAGTCCAAGCCTTCAATCGGGCTGCACCTCAATTGTTTGCTTTGCAAATTTTTGAATGTAAATTTAGAGTGGCAGATTTATAAAGGAGTTGTTTATGAGAATAGATTTTCACACGCATCTGGACAGTTTGGACAAAGATAAAATCGCGGAATTCGTTGGTACATGCGAAAAGCTCGGGACCAAAGCATGCCTGAGCGCAATCGGTTCTGACAGACGCAAAGAACTCCCGCTAAATGCTGATACATTGAAAGTGTCGAAAGATTTTCCCGATGCAGTTATACCTTTCGCTTATTTTGATCTGAGGGAAGAAGTTGACTCGACAGACGTGGAGCGCCTTGTTGAAAAAGGTTTCAGGGGCCTCAAATTCATAACGCCATATTATGAGTATGACCATGACATTTACATGCCCGTATATGAGGCCGCTGAAAAACTTAAAATTCCTGCTCTTTTTCACACCGGGCTTTACCGTCCCGGGGAAAATGACCCGATTTCGCGCCGACCGCTGATGAAAAATATGCATCCGCTCAATCTCGACCGTATAGCGAGGTCTTTTCCAAATCTGAAAATTGTTATGGCGCATCTGGGGACGCATCCCTACCGCCTTGAAGCCGCTGAACTTGTGAAAATGCATCCGAACCTCTACGCCGACCTTGCCGGAAACGGCTCCTGGTTTGCTCTTCAAGCCGATGAACTGGCAAAGCTTTTCGGTCAGTGCAATTTATCTGTGGAGACGACTTTCAAAAATTTTAGAAAACTCGTTTTTGGTTCCGATGCGTACATTCGTTATCCGCATATCATGGAAAATGCTCAAGCTTCCTATAGGCACACACTTTCCCGCATTGGAGTTTCTGAAGAAATAATGACCCTGATAATGGGCGATACCGTCGCGGAGTGGTTAAATCTGAAAGGTTGACTTAAGAGGCGGAAGGCGCTAAAGTAATGCGGAAGACGGAGGTAATCCATATAAAATAGTCTCGTAAAATAACAGCGATTTTCGACTGTAGTTCCACCCCTTATAGAAACTGGCAGTTTTTTTTCAAGGGAACGATGTCGGAGTTTGCGTCCAGTCCATTAAGAGAACTGGGCGCAATTCTTCTGCATTCCTTGAAAGGTATGCCAGTACCCAGGGGTGAGTGCGGATTGGATTGTGCCCTTTTTTTTTGCGCATATTCCTTCCGCAAAAATCCAAGCCAGGAAGAAAGGAATGTACGCATGAAAAACAAAAGCGCAAAAATCCCCGAAGACGTAAAAGACCTTAATGAATTCTATCGCAGGATGGAACGGGAAAAACGTTCCAAACTGCTCCGGACTTATTTTCAGGAAGCGCTTTATTTCAAGGGAAAATCCGACCTTTTGATTGAGCATGTCGCAGCCATGGTATTTGCGGCGATGGAAGAAAATAATTCTGATGAAGAGATTTGAGGCGTCAAGCGCGTTCCTCTTTGATAAAATGCGGATAACTGTTTTCTCCGTAAATCTTTTTTACGTTAAGAGGTGTGTGCCCGAATTTGTCTTTGAATGCTCTGTGAAAATAACCGAGATTATCGAAGCCGGATTTGAACGCGGCTTCACTTACCGATATATCTTTGTCTGCAAGAAGACGGCAGGCTTTTTTCAGCCTGACGTCATTGACGAATTCGCAGAAGCTCATTCCGTTGAGAGATTTGAATTTGCGTGTGAACTTTGCTCTGCTCATGCCTGTTTTTTGAGCGGCCTCATCCAGAGAAAAAGCCCAAGCCGGGTTAGCAATCAGTTCTGAGCAGAGCTTCTTCAGGCGGGTATCTTCGGAGCGCGGCGCGGAACTTTTTATATCCATCCCTACGCTCCTGAAAAAAGATACAGTCAGCATTGCCAGCAGGCCTTTTGTCATGTCTTCCGAAAGAAGGCGTCCGGCATTCAGCTCCTCATAAAGCTTCACTGCTGTTTCTATGTTTTCCTTCAGATAGTTTGTTTCTGTGCCTGAAAAGAATATCTTTTCGTCTCTGCCTCTCTGCATCTGACGGTGGATATCTTCCATGCCGCAATCCAGGAAATGTCCCGGATCGAAACAGAAAAAAACAAATTCCCCCGCATTTTTTTCGGTGTGCGAAAGGTGATGCCAGACTCCGCTGTAAAGAAAAAAAGCCCTCCCTCTCATGAATGCGCAACTTTTCCCGCCGATATGCTGAACGCCTTCATTATTCAGACAGAAAAAAAGCTCATGCATATCATGCCGATGCGGCCTCATTTCGACTTTATGAAAACCTCTGCTGCCCCATAGCATAATTATATCCGATTGTGTACTTTTTATGTTTTTCCGTGTAGGATATCATATTCAATATAGTGTATAATAGTAAAAAATCAAATTTTAGAGGTGCATGATGGACTTTGATAATTTTGACTGGAAGAAAACCGCTGGAACATGGGAAAAATGGTGGGATGGAAAATTGGGAAGGCCCATTTTTTTTATTACAGGTACTGAAGGCCCTGCAGAGGATGGAAAAGGACTTCCAGTCAGGCACTTTACGTCCCAGTATGATTTTTCGATTCCCGCCGGAGAGATACTTTTGAACTACGAAGAAAAAGTCTTGAAAAAAAGAATGTACCATGGTGACGCCTTTCCGTCGTTCTGGCCTAACTTCGGGCCGGGTGTTTTGGCTGCTTTTACTGGCGGGGAGGGGAGAAACGAGGAAAGCACAGTATGGTTTTATCCGGGACGTTTTGAGAACAGCGAAATAAAAGACATAAGTGTAAAACTGGACAAATCATCACCCTGGTTCAGACGGGTTGAGGAATTTTTCATTGCCGCCGCTGACGTTTGGAAGGGAAAAGTGGCGTTTGGGATGACGGACCTCGGCGGAACTCTGGATGTCATGTCCTCCTTCCTGCCGGGTGAAAAACTCATTCTGGACCTTTATGACAGTCCTGATGGGGTGAATCGTCTGACATGGGAAATTCATGAAGCGTGGTGGGAGGCATACGAACATTTTGAAAGCATAATAAAAAACAGCAATGTCGGATACGGCGCATGGACGCCGCTTTTGTCACAGTCAAGGTATTATATGTTGCAGTGTGATTTCAGTTATATGTTGTCACCGGACATGTTCGGTGAATTCGTAAAACCTGAACTTGCCGCATCCTGCCGCCGCCTTTCAAGGGCGTTCTACCATCTTGACGGCAAAGGCGAACTTCCGCACTTAAAACACCTTTATTCAATACCTGAACTTGCCGGGATACAATGGGTGCCGGGGGAGGGAATGCCGCATTCTTCCGAATGGCCTGAAGTTTTGAAAGAGATAATAGAGTCCGGCAGGAAACTCCAAGTAGGTATAAGCTGTGTCGAGGAAATGGAAAAAATCATTTCTTATACGGATAAACCCGAAGCGATAGCGTTTGTCGGCTCGATAGAGCGCAAAGATAAAAAGAGGCTTTTGGAATTTTTAAAACAATATGGAATAGAGTGAGAAGGGTATGGATAATATGGAACTTAAATACAAAGCTGATTTTGAAAGAGCAAAGGAGATGTGGAGGCATTATTGGGCAGGGGAACTGCTGAAACGCCCTCTTGTAGTCGCCCCGGTGACAAAAAAAGCGCCGAAAAGAAAATATTACAGATATCACGCGTCCGTCAATAAGGATTTCAAAACCATGTTTGAGCATATAGAAAATACTTTGGAAAACACGGAATACATTGGAGAGGCGATTCCTTATTTTTCTCCGGATCTGGGGCCGGATCAGTTTGCGGCTTTTCTGGGAGCGGAGCTCAAGTTTTCGGAGGCGTCAAAGGAAACCAACTGGGTGGAGGCCATAGTTGAGGACTGGAGCAAAGTTCTGCCCCTGCGTTTGGACGAGAAAAATCATTCATGGCAGACAATCCTTGAAGTTGCCCGCAGACTCTCGGAACACGCAAAGGGAAAATATCTGGTAGGGGTCTGTGATTTCCATTCAAATGCGGACACTCTGAGTGCTTTGAGAAACCCTCAGTTTCTCTGTACGGACTTCTATGACTGTCCCGAACTTGTTGAAAAAGCAATGCTGGATGTCAGGAAGCTGTATCAGTCCGTCTACGAAAAACTCTATCAGGCAAGCGGAATGAACGCTGAAACAGGTTCCATCGGCTGGCTGCCGTTCTGGAGCGAGGGCAAATTTGCGTGTGTGCAGTGCGATTTCATGTGCATGGTCAGTCCGGAAATATGCAGGAAATATATTATCCCCGCATTGGAGGAGGAAGCAGCATTTCTCGACCATTGTGTATTGCATTTTGACGGGCCCGGAGCGCTTCCGCATCTTGATGACGTGCTGGCGATAAAAAAGATAGACGTTCTCCAATGGACTCCCGGAGCGGGACAGCCGTATATGTACGAATGGACGGATGTATTGCTGAAAGCGCAGAAAGCCGGAAAAGGATTGCAGATATACGGGGTGAACCTGGATATCATAAGAAATTTGAGCAAAATACTGAATCCCGAGGGGATTGTTTACTGCCCTGACGTGAAAACAGCAGATGAGGCGTATGAAATAATAGAATGGCTTGAAAAAAATACGTAAAGCAGCTTACAATTGTACCATGTAGCTGACCCAGCCGAAAAGCTCTTCATTGATTTTGCGGCAGAAGCTCAGTACCATAGGGAAAGTCCACATGAGGATTATAAACCCCAGGCCGAAACGGACAGGGAATGAAATCATGAGGACCTCAAAATCCTCGCCAATACGGGCGAGAAGGCCCAGTGCTATATTAATCAGAAGCATTGTCACGACTATGGGCATGCATATCTGCATCGCCACTACAAAGACCTGACTGCTCATTAATATTACAGTTTCCACCAGATTGCTTGTAACAAGAAACTGTCCTGGTTGCAGTGTCTGAAATGACGCCGCCGCAATCCTTATTATCTCATAATGCCCGTCCTGAATGATGAACATTATATAAAAGACCTTAACGAAAACTCCGGAAAAGAGGGTGCCGTTTATATTTGTAGCGGGGTCTACGACTTCAGCCATCGTGAAACCTATGTCTCTGTCCATGACATAGCCGCTGAGTTGAAAAGCTTCCACCAGTATCAGTACCACCAACGCTATGCTTAGTCCCAGAAGAGCTTCCGAAATGAGCAGAAAACTGAGTTTTAAAAGGTCCAGATTTTCAAACATTTCAGAGCCAAGCCAGCCGCTCGGAATGAGAGGCATGAGTATTATACTTATAATCATAACGAAAAAATACTTGTAAGTTCCGGAAATTATATCGGAGCTGAATATAGGGATAGCGATTGTGAAAGCTCCTATCCTGGCCATGACTGTCATCAGTTTCACAGCGTTGAATGCTACTGGATAGTCAAATGTCATAATGCTGCCTTTTCAATCATTGAGAATATTATTTCCGTATATTTCTGTATCAGTTCAATGTACCAGGGAATCGAAAAAGCGAAAACAATCCCCGCTATGAAAACTTTCGGCACAAAACTAAGTGCCTGGTCTTTCAGCTGGGTTACAGTCTGAATAATTTGTGACACAATGCCGACAATCAGGATTGTGACAATGACCGGCGCGCACATAAGCGCCGCCGTCTCTATGCTCAAATACATCAGCTCTATCAATAAACCTTCTGACATAAAACACCTTTCAAATCAAAGAAAACTTGCTACCAGAGACCTTACCACAAGGCCCCATCCGTCAACAATTATGAAAAGAAGCAGTTTGAACGGCATGGATATCATCATCGGCGGCAGCATCATCATGCCCATGGACATGAGTGTTGTTGAAACGACTATATCTATCAGCAGAAATGGCAGATAGATTAAAAAACCCATCTGAAATGCCGTTTTGAGTTCACTTACCATGAACGCGGGAAGTACTATCATGAACGAGAGGTCTTCCGGACTGTCAACCGCCTCGGTTCCCGCAAGGTCCATGAAAAGCAGGAGACTGCTTTCGCGCGTTTGTTTGAGCATAAACCCCTTCATCGGTATTATTGCCCTGTCCATGGCGATTTGTTCATCTATTTGTTTGTTGGAATACGGAACAATGGCGTTTTCATATATATCAGTCCACACGGGCTGCATTATGAAAACTGTAAGGAAAAGTGCCAGTGCCGCCACCATTCTGGGGGATGGCGCGTTCTGAAGAGACATTGCCTGTTTCAGAAAAGATATTACTATTATAATACGGGTAAAGGAGGTCATCATCATGATTGCTGAAGGCGCGAGGCTCAAAGCCGTCATAAGCAGAAGTATGTTGATCGCTTTGCTGAAACCGCCGCTTTCCAGGCTTAGCTTGAATGAAACTTCATCCGGATTTATGTTTAAATCCTGTCCAGCCACGTCAGGACAATACATGAGAAAAAATGAAAATACCGTCAATATCGCAGTGAGAAGCAGTAACTTTTTCATATATTGTCCTTCATAGATTTGATTTCTTCGCTGTCGACCAGGGCTTTTCTCAAGCTGATGTTAAAACCTTTTTTAGGTTTGTCGTTCTTTTCGACATCTTTATTTTCATCCGTGTCTTCGTCTTCCAGTTCCGCGTTTTCAATCGGAGCAAAACGGGTAATGAGGCTTATACCGTTAGTACCTATCCCCAGAAGAACTTCCTCTTCATAGGCCTTAACAATTACGAGCGCGTTTTTTCCGTCAAGCTGTAATCTCGACTTCACTTTCATTGCCGATACTTCCGTACCGGTGAATCTGCGCCCGAATTTTTTCAGCAGATAGAAAAAAGCACCCAGTAAAAACGCCATAAATCCGAGGGCCAGAACCGCTCTCCAGGGTGAAATTCCCAGTGACATTATTCCGGCATCCGGTTTTTTCACTCCAGACGCTGTTTTCTTTTTGTCATCTGTGTTTGCCTTACTATCAGTGCCTTTTCCTTCTTTCATCTTATTAAAAGCTTTTCTGAAAGCGCTTTCCTCTTTAGAGGCTTCGGCGTTAAGCTTTTCCTTTAAATCCGCTACTGGACTGACGGCAGATGCCGCTGGAGTTTCATTTGATTTAATATCTTTACCGTCTTGGGCAAGCAGTGCCAGCCCCGACGCCAATAATAAAACTGTTATAAATTTTGTTTTCATAGCGTGAGAGTTATCGCAACATATATGCCAGGGATTTTTTTTCTTTTCGTTCAGGTATCTTTTGAGGCAGGGCGATGCATGAAAATAATAAAGGCGGCGCATCTGCGCCGCCGTGGAGGAGGGGAATGATTGAAACGTTCAGCGCCTTTTGTTATTGGTTTTTGTTGGCTTTTGATTGAATCATCAGATCATTGAATTTCCCTTCGGCGGATATTTTATCAACATTGGAAAGGCTTTTGGTTACGCTGTTAAGGGCTTTTTTAATGTCTGAAGTCTGATTTGCCAATTCCTTCATATCAATTTTTCCATCGCCGTTGCTATCCATGATGGAAAAAACTTCCTTGGGCAGCATCGCTTCTTCCGTATCCAAAGCGCCATCGCCGTTTTTATCTCTCTGCTCAATGATCTTGGTCGCCAGCTTTTCCAGGTAGTCATTTGAGCTTGAATCGCTCTCTGCGATATTACCTACAATTGATCCGATTGCGTTTACAGACATATTTTTCTCCTTAGTTTATTATTTCATCATGACAATGACGCAATAAATATGCCGATTTAATCCTAAATAAGAGGAACAGCGAGATATTATTATTGGGAAAACCTGATACGGGTAAAAGATTTTTAAAGAAATCGGGATTTGAAAAAAAAGTTTATCTAAGTATATTTCACAATTTGTTTCATGAAAAAACAGATGGAAAAGAGCAGGGATGTCAAAAGATTATCTTGTAATAACGATAGGCGCGATACTTGTCAATAACTTTGTTTTATCAAAAATACTTGGCATCTGTCCTTTCCTGGGCACTTCAAAGCGTCTTGATACGGCGATAGGCATGGGAGGCGCGCTTATATTTGTAATGGCCATGGCATCTTTTGTTACGGCTGTGCTCTTTAATCTTTTTCTGGTCAAGCCTCTTATGATAGCGGGACAGGTTTATGACCTGGCTTTTCTCCAGCTTCTTCTATTTATTCTTGTCATTGCCGCGCTTGTTCAGATTCTGGAGATAATGCTCCAAAAACTGAGCCAGCCTCTTTACAGGGCTTTAGGGATATACTTGCCGTTGATTACGACAAATTGCGCGGTGTTGGGTGTCGCGACATTGAACGCCAAGCAAGGCTATGGAATACTTCAGTCAACAATATACGGAACGTGTTCAGGGATAGGCTTTGCCTTTGCTCTGATACTTTTCGCGAGCTTACGGGAACGGCTGGAACTGGCGAAAGTACCTAAGCCTTTCCAGGGCATGGCTATCGCGTTGATTACAGCGGGAATATTGGCGATGGCTTTTATCGGCTTTTCAGGACTTTGTTAACAGAACGGAAGATCGGATGTATACAGCGTTGATTGCGATATTATTTCTTGCGTTTACCGGCATACTGCTCGGGTGCGTCATCGGTTTTGTCGCGAAGATTTTCGCGGTTAAGTCTGATCCCCGCATTGAAGAAGTCGCGGAAATGCTTCCCGGCGCTAATTGCGGCGGTTGCGGAAAAGCAGGTTGTATTGACTTGGCACGGGCTATTGTCATGGGAGAGATATCTCCGGGCGCATGTCCTGTGTCATCATCCGATACTGTCGCTAAAATAGCCTCTTTTCTAGGAGTGGACGCCGGTAGTTCTGAAAAGAAAGTGGCGGTGATTTTATGCGGCGGCAATAAAAGCTCAACAGAGCATGGCCCTATATATAATGGTATTCTTGACTGTGTTTCGGCGATGATTGTTGCCGGCGGTCCCAAGGGGTGCCTTCATGGATGTCTCGGTTTTGCCAGTTGCGCCCGAGCGTGTCCTTTTCACGCGATTGAAATAATTGACGGACTCGCGTTTGTTCATAATGAACTCTGTGTCGGTTGCGGCAAGTGTGTTGAAACCTGTCCCCGTCATCTGATAAAGCTCGTTCCCGCCACCGCTGAAGTCCATGTTTACTGCAATTCCCCGGAAAAAGGCAATGAAAAGAAAAAATTCTGTTCCGTTTCCTGCATTGCATGCCGTAAATGCATGAAATCCGTGGGTGAAGGGCAGATTTCGATGGAGGGTTTTCTCGCAAGGATAAACTACTCAAACCCTCCTGATGGCGGAATTGTGGAAAAGGCGGCATGTCCCACCGGATGCCTCAGAAAAAACATTTTGCCAGCCGGGAAGAAACTTAAAGAAAAGG
>Ga0154588_1155_pt1 | contig 11889 bp, 8 predicted proteins | sample RifGroF2_FD_116017 | JGI IMG/M metagenome (GOLD analysis project Ga0154588, IMG submission 116017) | Lentisphaerae bacterium GWF2_44_16
TACGCAAATACGTAATATATTTTATCAGAAAAAATCCCAAAATCAATACAAAAAAAGGAAAAATAGGAAAATATTACGTAATCCCAGCGGAGTTAGGGTTTAAGGTTTTTTCGAATTCACTGTTGACTTTTTTAATCGCATGAGTAAAATTAATCATATGAGCAATATTTAGGGGGCTGATATGTCGGGTTATTCAAATTCTGAAATTACGAGAATGGCGCTGATTATGGCGGCTGGAAAGCTTTTCGCCGAACATGGAATTGATGGCGTAACGACGCGCGCTATTGCGGAAAAGGCCGGTGAAAACATCGGAGTTATTCATTACCATTTTGGCGGCAAGGACGGTCTGATAAATGCCGTGATGGACTTTGTGTGTGAACCCTGGAGCGGTGATCCGCTGGGGACATTTCTGGAGGCGCACCGTTATCTGCTGAAGACCCGCAATGGTCAGAACGGGGTGCTTGTGAATATGATTAAGATATTTTTTTCAATATTTTTTTCTTCGGAGAGACCATCCTGGTGTACTACGCTGGGGTTTCAAATCATCCAGCGCGACTTGGAAGTTTCCAGAAATGCCTTCAAGCTTGCCGCTGTCCCGAATATCAAGGCTTTCATGGAGCTTTATTACGTTGTCTCGGGAGATCGCGATTTTGAACGGGCGTATAACTGGAGCATGACAGTAACCGCTCCGGCCCTACTGATATCAATTAATCCTCTCGCCATTAAAAGAATGCATCCCGATGGGGCGCCATCGGATAAATTCATATCAAAACTGAAATTCTCGTGCATCCACAATGCCCTGCTCACCATTCAGTTTTTATCGCGCAAGGGGAAAAAAATCAAATCAGAAAAGATCAGAACGGAACAATAAGCGCTATGAGTATCAATACACTATCCGATGGCAAGTATTTAAAATGTTTTCTGCTCTTGTGTTTTTTCGGTATAGTCGCGGGTTGCGGAAAGCATAAGGAAAAGGAAGAAACCAGTCCAGTCCGTTCGGTCAAGCTGTTCACTGTCGGAGCAGAAGAGGATTCCGTATATCATTTTTATCCGGCTACAATCCGCTCCGGACAAAGGGTCAAACTGGCTTTTCAGGTTCCGGGACAGATTGTCAAATTCCCGGTTAAATCCAGCGAACAGGTTACTAAAGGCGACTTGCTTGGAGAGCTTGATTCGCGTGACTATGAAAACACCCTGATATCCGCCACTGCCCGGTACAAGGAAAGTAAAACAGACTTTGAGCGTTATTCCAAGCTGGTTGAGAAGAAGGCGGTGTCAATTGCCCTTTTCGAGGCAAGACGTAAGGCCTTCGAAGTTGCCGAAGCGGAAATGAAGATTGCGAAAAAAGCACTTGCCGACACGCGTCTGACTGCCCCGTTCGATGGCGTAATCGCAGCAACTTATGTGGATAATTTTCAGAATGTCCAGGCCAAGCAGGAAATCCTGAGCCTTCAGGGAATATCGGACATTGAGCTGATTATCAATGTCCCCGAGAAGGATGTCATCACCATTCCCGGATTTATACCTTTACCGAAACTTACTGAAATGGTCAAGCCGGTTGCCATTTTTCCGGCCTTAAAAAATCTGATGTTCCCATTGAAAATCAAAGAATTTGAAACTGAGGCCGATGCAGCTACGCAGACCTTTCGCGGGGTACTGATTATGCCGTCCCCCAAAGAATTCAGCATCATGCCGGGCATGACCGCGCTGGTGCGTGTGAATAATGGCCGCGACATGGGGGGAGCGGGCGGGTATCGCATTCCCGTAGCCGCGGTTGCCGAAGATTCGCAGGGAATAAACCATGTCTGGCTGGTCGATGACAGAATGATTGCCCATAAGCATCCGGTTACAGTCGGTACAATGTCAGAAGATAAAATCATTGTCAAAGACGGACTGAAGGCGGGAGACGTTATCATTACATCCGGCGTTACTTTTGTTGCAGAGGGTATGAAAGTTAAAGGACTTTCCCGTATCGGCGCACGTGAAATCAGAAAAACGGACGGAAATCATAAATGAACATTGCGGAATATTCCATCCGGAAAAGAGTCATTACATTTACCATTACCCTGCTGGTTGTAATTGGCGGTATTGCTTCATATTTTAAACTTTCAAGACTGGAAGACCCGGAATTCACGATTAAGGATGCCCTGATTGTAACCCAGTATCCGGGAGCATCCGCCCAGGAGGTATCAGAAGAGGTTTCAGATAAGATTGAGAAAGCGGTGCAGCAGCTTGGACAACTGAAACGGGTGGAATCGCATTCATCGCGCGGGCAGTCCATTGTCACCGTTGAAATAAAGGACCAATACGACAAGCGTTCCCTTCCGCAGGTGTGGGATGAACTGCGCAGAAAAGTCGGAGACGCGCAGGCCAGTCTTCCGTCAGGAGCTAAAACTTCCGTCGTGAACGATGATTTCGGCGATGTTTACGGTATGCTTTTCGCCATAACCGGCGATGGCTACACCGATGCCGAGCTGAAGGAGGTGGCCAAGTTCCTTCAGAGGGAACTGCTTCTCTGCGATGACGTGAAAAAGATTGTGTTCTGGGGCGTACATGACGAAGCCGTTTATGTTGAAATGTCCCGTGAAAAGATGGCGGCCCTGGGAGTTTCACCTGCACAGATATACACTCTGCTTTCACAGAAAAACCTTCTCGGCAATGCCGACAAAGTTAAAGTCGGGCCCGAATACATTTCCATTGCGCCGACAGGCGGTATCAGTTCTTTTGAGGACTTGGGTGAGTTACTGATTTCAAAGGATGGCGAGCGTTTGATTTTTCTCAAGGATGTGGCTTCCATTAAGCGGGGATATTTATCCCCCCCTGATAATATCCTCCGCTTTAATGGAAAGCCTGCGGTAAGTCTGGCGGCTTCAACTGTTCTGGGCGGCAATGCGGTAAAGATGGGGGATGCTCTGCTCAAACGGCTGGAAGAATTGAAAAAGGATTTGCCTCTGGGAGTCGAAATCCATCCCATTTCACTGCAATCGGAAACTGTTAAACAGGCAGTAAATGATTTTATAATTAATGTTCTGGAAGCGTTGGCAATCGTTGTGGCGGTGCTTCTGGTTTTCATGGGCTTGCGCAGCGGCTTCCTGATAGGAACGGTATTGATAGTAACTGTGGCGGGCACCCTGATGATCATGAGAGTCTATGACATCAGTATGGAACGCATTTCCCTTGGAGCATTGATCATCGCGTTGGGGATGCTGGTGGACAATGCCATAGTCGTTACCGAGGGAATGATGGTGCGGATTCATAAAGGCGAAGACAAACTGCGTGCCGCCGGAGAAGTCGTTGACCAGACCAAATGGCCCCTTCTCGGCGCGACTGCCATTTCTATTTTCGCGTTTGCCGCCATCGGGACATCCAAGGATGCCAGCGGAGAATTCTGCGGTTCGCTGTTTTATGTAATGCTGATCTCTCTGTCTATAAGCTGGATCACGGCAGTCACGCTGACGCCTCTGCTCTGTTTTTACTTTTTCAAAAGCAAAAACGAATCTGGAGAAGCCCATGACCCCTATAACGCCTGGATGTTTCGCGCTTACCGCAAATCACTGGATTTATGCCTTCGGCATCGCAAAAAAACTATTTTTGCCGTATTGTCTCTGTTCTTTATCAGCGCCTGGGGTTTCCAATTTGTTGACAAATCTTTTTTCCCCGACTCAACCCGTCCGCAATTTATGGTAGAACTCTGGTTGCCGGAAGGGAGCCATATCAGCGAGACTGAAAAAACCGTCGCGGAAGTTGAAAAATATCTCATAAGCCAGGCCCATGTAACCGATATAATTTCTTACATCGGCGGCGGCGCAACCCGCTTTATCCTTACTTATGGCCCGGGAAAAAATAATTCTTCCTATGCTATTTTGCTGGTTTCCGTTGATAAGAGCAAGGAAATCAATCAGCTGGCTGAAAAAATCCAGCGGCATCTGGATAAAACCGGAATCAATTACATGACCAATGTCAGGAAATTTCAACTGGGACCGGGCGACGGCGGAAAAATCCAGCTTCGAATCAGCGGGCGGGATTCAAAAATATTGCGCCAGCTGGCTGATGCCGCATTGGGAAAAATGCGGGAGAATCCGAACTGCAAAGCGATCCGTTCCGACTGGCGGGATAAAGTAAAGGTGATTAAACCGATATTTTCCGAAACTCAGGCGAAACGCCTCGGTATTACTTATCAGGATATTTCCAAGGCTATTCAGGAAAACTTTGCCGGTATCAATATCGGAGCTTTTAGAGAAAACGATGAACTTATTTCACTCTTCGCCCGTTCCCCGGACAAAATCCGAAACGATGTCAAAAACCTGGAAAATGTTTTTGTCTGGAGTGAGAACGCGAAAAAAATGATACCCCTTGGTCAAGTGGTCAGCGAAGTATCCACCTGTTGGGAAGACCCTTTGGTAATGAGACGCCACCGTCTGCCTACCATTACCATTCATTGTGACCCCGCCGCAGGCTCCGCCGATGTTCTTTTCCGGGAATTGCGTCCGAAAATAGAAGCCATAACCATGCCTCCCGGCTATTTTATCGAATGGGGCGGAGAGTATGAAGACACTAATGACGCGCAGCGTTCCCTTTTCGGCGGTGTTCCTCTTTTTGCCGTGCTTATGGTGCTCATGGTGATACTGCTTTTCAATTCCATACGGCATACTTTAATAATCTGGCTGACAGTCCCTCTGACTGTCATTGGCGTTACTGCCGGGCTCCTGCTGTTTACTCAACCTTTCAATTTCATGGCGCTCCTCGGCTTTCTTAGTCTGTCCGGCATGCAGATCAAAAACGCCATCGTGCTGCTTGATGAGATTAATTACCAGCGGGCCGATGGGGAAAAAGATATGTGGCAAGTCATTCTGGATTCCTCCGTCAGCCGTATCCGTCCGGTTTCAATGGCGGCTTTCACTACTATTCTGGGAATGCTGCCGCTGCTTGCCGATGCTTTTTTCATGGCAATGTCGGTGACAATAATGTTCGGGCTGACCTTTGCCTGTATTCTGACTTTATACGTTGTTCCGCTTTTCTATTCGCTGTTTTTCCGGATTTCCGCCCCTCGGAAGTGATTATCCGGCTTCTCAGAAGAATGTCAGCAGAGAATATGTAACCAGTGTGAAAACAACAAATATCAGACAGAATATTATATTGACTATTCTGGCCCGTTTTTCAGAGTTTCTGAATATAACATGGAGTATGACTATATTTATTATAGTTGTGAAAATCAGTATGTATCCGATAAAAAATGAGATATCCGATTTGAGGAGATAACCTACATGCGGCAGAGGATTTCTGGTGGACATCTGGAAAACCACAAGACTCAGGAGTGCCGTCATCGCTGTTGAAAGCCTGGTGTCAAAACGGTCAATTGGAACAAAAAATAAAATGATGGCAATGGCGATTATAATAAAAAGCGGAACGAAAATAGTCAGAACATAATTGACAGGCAGTCTCTTCAATAAAATATTCGCTTCAATAGCTGAAAAGTAATTCCCTCCCTCATTATCTTTCCGGTAGTCCGGCACCCCGAATGAAGAATTGTATTCGCAGATCTGTGACACATCCTTACGTCCCAGATACTGCCATTCGCGCGGGTAAATGTGTTCTATAGCCAGTTGTTTGTGTTTTTTGTCCATGACAAGCATGAGCTTGTTCCAGTCTTTTGTCCTGTGCGCGATGATTATGGGAAGGCTCTGGCTGTCGAAAGGGAATTCCGAAAGGTCAAACGGTTTGAGGAAGGTTCCCTTGACCCTGTAGCATGCGTATTTGACAGGTTTTGACATATCTTTCTGGATCAGCGTTGTTTTGTCCGTTATCCCGAAAATGCCGTTTACAATCTCTATCTCGGAAATATCAATGTCCTTTCCCATCCATTTGTACCATAGAAAAAGTTCCATATCGAAATTCATGTCTTTCGTATTGATATCGTTGATCCTGAAAAAATCCAGTCCCACATAGACGATATCCACAACGAAATAATTCGTGCCGTCAACAGTGATGACATTATTGGCGCCCGGAAGCGGCTCCCTCTGTTTTTTCAACTGGATGAATGTGGGCTTGAGCCATCCGTCAATAGCCATAAGAACGTAAACGTCATTGTTCTTAAATCCGTCTTTGTCAAAATATGAAAAACCAGTTATAAGATTCAACGGATGCTCATATTTTATGGAATCGAAATACCTTTTTATTTCATTCCTGGTGTACGCCCCGTTCTGAATTGCGTGGCTGAAGAGTTCCGCGGCAGCATAACAGAATGGGGTGTCTCGGTATGGAACAATACCGTATTTCTGAATTAACGAATCGAAGAGTTGTACAACTTTGCTGTTTGCCAGTTCGGACACGAAATGAGACGTGACAAAAACATTTTTCATGAGAGCGTCTTCTTCCTGAAAACCGAGTTCGTTCGCCGTCCTCCCGGCATGAAACGAGCCGGGTACAAAAATCGGGCCTTCAAAATTGTTTTTTCGCAGAAGTTTGATAATCTCAATAGCGTTTTTTTTGTTTGTCGTAAATAAGGCGACTGCTTCTGTTTTAAGATTTTCAAGATTCGAAAAATTTCTAACGATTATATCTGAAATTGAATCTGATGTCATATCCAGAGAAATATTTTTATTTATCTTGAGCCCGATTCGCAATGCCTTTTTTTCAAACGCTCCAAGGAGCCCCTCTCCATAGATATTTTTTTCATTGATAAGCGTAACGTTATTTTTTTTCATTATTTCTTTGAGATATACCGCCATCATAAATCCCTGTTCAGTATCTCTGCCGACCATGCTGAATATCCAGTTATTTCCAGCAACGATTTTTTCGCTGGCGCTTAATGTTACAAGCGGTAGACAGCCTTTTTCGTATATGTCGGCAACTTTTTCGAGATTTTTCGAGTAGAAATAACCGATAACGCCAACAACTTTTTTGTTGTTCACCATTTTTTCGGCTTCCTGCCGGGCTTTGACGGGATCTTCATATTCATCTCTTATGATGAACCTGATTTCCTTGCCGAGTTTCATTTTAGCGTTTGTTTCTTTGCGGAAAAGCTCCAGTGCTTTCAGAAGAGTTTCGCCGATATCCTTATCATCTCCTGTAATGGGAAGAATCACCCCGATACAGGCGGCACTTTCTTTTTTGATAATATATTTTACTGTATAGAATATGAGGAAAGCCGCCGCAATCAGGAGAAGCAGTCTTAGATTTTTACGCGATATAATTGATTTTATTATTTTTCTCATATTTACCTTGGGATTAAATGGAATATATCATACACAACCGGGCATTTCAATGTGTCCTGGATACTGGAAGCAGTGCGAAGAAAACAGATAATTCCACAGTGCTGATAAATCTTTCCAGGCAAATTCAGTGAAAGAGCTTTGCATTTGAAAGACTCCTTGGGAATATTTATCATGTATAAAAAAAATGGAAAGATTTTAGAGATGGCGCTGATTAGTTTTTCATGGAAGAAAATTGAATACTCCGGTTTTAAGAACTGGCTGGTTTACTGCGGGTTGGAACTCTGTTTAATTGCAGGGGTATTCGCGGTTTCCGCCATTTTTACATCAAGCGCGGATTTTCCTCTGATAGCTAATTCGTACCTCTGTCCATTTAAGCGGATCACAGGATATTCATGTCCGGGCTGCGGCCTCACGAGGGCTTTTCTTGCCACGGCACACGGGCATTTCCTGACGGCATTGCAGTACAACGCCATGGTGCTTATGTTTTTCCCGTTTCTCCTTTACAGGTTTTTTCAAAGGATATGCGAAACTCTTTTCCATAAATATCCACAGATAAAAGTACCATTCTTTTTGTTTTTTATACTGGCTTCTGTTATTTTATCTTTCGGAGTAATAAGAATAATATTTCAATTGCTCGGAAAAGTCAGGATAGTATGACAGATGATTTGAAAAAAAGCCTTGAAGGCAAGCCCGCGGAACGCCGCTTTTCACGGAAACGCCGCATGTTGCATGTGCTGGCGTTTATAATACTGTCACTGATATTCACAGACCTTTACCTTGAAATTCTGGGCCCCTCGGATACGCTTCAGAACTATTTCCGCAATGAACTCGCTAAAATAGGAATAGACTTCAAAGCGGAAAAAATCAGGTTCGGGCTCTTCGGCGGTATAAAAATCCACAAAGTTGAAATGAAAGAAGGAAAAGGCCCTGACGCGGCAATACTTAAGGCAGACCAGATAAGAGTGTCAATATCTTTTACCGATATTTTCAGATTCAGGCTCCCGATGAACAAGTTCAGCATCACGAACGCCAAGCTCTCCGTCCCCGTTTTCCCGGAAAGCGGTATAGAAGGACTGACGGACAGAATAGAATTGACAGACTTCAATGCCGTAGTAAAAAAGGATTCAGGCAGTCTGCTGATTGAACACGGAGAGGGCCTGCTTCAAAAAATACATCTGGACTTCAGCGGGAGAATAGATAATATATTCATTCCCATTTCACCGCAACTGCTTCCGCTCAGCACAAAGGCCATGGGCAAAAAGAAAATATCCCTGCTTTACTTCATGAAAAAAATACCGCTCAAGTACAGGGAAATCTTTATGATAAACCTCTTTAGGATAAACCGGAAAAACTTCACGGAAAATCCCGTCTGCAAAATCAAAATATTTCTCAACGCCAGGGACTTCATGAAAAGCAGTGCCGAAACTTCAATAAAGGTACCGGCATTCACATACGGACGGCTGGATACAGACGGTGTCACTGGAAACATGATCCTCAAAGACGGCATACTCTCTTTGGACAACCTGGATATTGCCCTGAAAAACGGTTTCTGTAAAATTAACGGAAAATATGATATCTCCAGAACAGTAATTTCCGGTACAGTTTCAGGGAAAACAAAATCTTCCGACATAATACTTTTCCTGGACGACAAATCAAAAGATATCATCAGGGACATGAAAATAGATGACGTTGAGCTTTCATACAGAGGAGACCTCTCGGATTATTCGGTGTTTTCCGGAAAATATACAGGTGAGCTCAAACTGGAGATTCCGAAATTCAAATTTGAAAAAGTTTCCTTCAAAAATATCGAAGCGGCGGTTTCAATAAAAAACGGCGACATAAAAGGCCGGATAAAATCAGCTATTCTGCCGCATAACGGGAAAATTTCCGGCGACTTTACTTTTAAGGATAAATTGCTCAATGGGAACTTCAACGGCTCCGCATGCATCCTGAATATCATGCCGTTTCTGAGCGCGAAGGCAGAAAATTTTTTCAGTCAGAATGTTGATCTGAAAAGCGCTCCCATGATAAACTTTTCCGTATCAATAGGCACGGATTCATCAAAGGAAAAGCGCTATATGGGAAATGCCGATATTTCAATACCGTCAATCAAAATCAGAGGGCTGTCTTTCAATGAACTGAAAACAAAACTTGAATTCACTGAAGAATACGCTAAAGCCTCCGATTTCAGCACCGTGATGGAAGACGGCACTAAAATCAACGGGCTTATAAAGTTCATGATAACTGAGAACGTTTTCTCAGCGTCGATATTCTGCAAAGGCAATCCGTCCAACACTATTGTACTTCTGGAAGAAGACCATCGGCTTTTTCTCAATACTTTTCTTAAAGACATAAAATGGCCGTCCCGCGACAGTCTGGCGGAAGCCACCCTGGATTTACATTATCAATGGAGCGATAACCCTTTTTATTTTCTGTCCGGCAATATCATTCTGACAAATTTTGCCTACAAAGGCATATCCTTCGATTACGGTGCCAGCAGGTTCTGCATAGCGTCCGACAATCTCGTGATACTCCCGGGAATTGTGCTGGAAAACAAAGACGGAAAGGCCGTCATAAGCGTGGCCTATGATGGAAGACAGAAATCAGGATGGGAGCATCAGTCTCAATATATCAAATCCTTTGACAAGCCGAAGGGACAGCTGATATTCTCTCTGAAAAGTTCAATCGCCGGGCAGGACCTGCTCAAAATATTTTATTCCAATTGGAAAAACGAGTACCTCTCATTTCCCGGCAGCATAAATGTCAGCGCCGACGGTCTGATCGATTTGAGAAATGAAAACGATACAGCCTTCAAGGCCGTCCTGAATAACGCAAAATGCAAATGGAATAAAATCCCTATCGGAAACATTGACGCGGATATTCTTTATAAAGAACAGAAACTGGAACTGAAAAAAGCCACCGCCGAAGTCTGCGGAGGCAATATGAATATACGTTATGATTTCGATTTCAAAAAATATGCGGGCAACATAGATATTTCCTTTCAGGGCGCGCGCTTCAAGGAGCTCCTCGATCATGTCGGCATAGAACACAAAAGCAAAAGCTCTGACGACAAAGGAGTGATATCCGGCACTTTAACCTCCGCCATATCCTATGACAAGGAAGACAGGCTTCTCATGAACGGTTCAGGGAAAATACTTCTGAGCAATCCCGATCTCTGGGCCATCCCTTTCTTCGGAGGTTTCTTAAATCTTATCGGGCAGGCATGGGCCATAAACAAATTCGGAAACATCTCCGAACTGAAAGGCGATTATGAACTGAAAGGCGATCACCTCTACACAAATTCAATCCGCACGGACGGCAGCATCATAGCCATACAGGCAAAAGGAAAATATTACTGGAATACAAATGAATATGACTTCGCCGTCAAGGCCGAACTCCTCAAACATCTCTTACCTTTTAAAGCCGTGGCTTATCTTCTTTCTCCTGTAACATGGCTCTTCGAGGCAAAAGTATCAGGAAAAGGCAATGACGCAAAATGGGAATGAAAAAATCTCTCCGCCCTCTTATCCTGAAATTATCCTTTCTCATCCTCTCCGCTTTTTTTCTCTCCTCATGTTCTTCCCCGCGACGTCAGAATATACCTGAACCCCTTGATGAACCCCTGCATCTGGACAGAGACTGGATTAAAATCCAGAGCGGAACGGCATCATGGTACGGGGACGGATTTTATTACAAAGCTACCGCAAGCGGAGAAATTTTCCGCCCCGGAGAATACTACACTGCCGCGCATAATCAGCTGACACTGGGAACTCTCGTGCTGGTGAGAAACGTTTCCAACGGCAAAATAGTTTTCGTTAAAATCAACGACAGGGGCCCTTTCGTTAAAAACAGGATAATAGACCTCTCCAAGGCCGCCGCCGAAAAAATCGAGATCATAAAAGACGGCACCGGCGGTGTCGAGCTCTATATCAGAAAAAATACCCGTCCACCGGGAAAACAATGAAAAAGCCTCCATTGGAAAAAGTCCCTTTCACATGCTATATTTTCTGCTCCGGGAGCGCTCTTTTCATCGATTTTCCAACATGGGAGAAATATTTATGAAGCTTCAGAATACACCTGATGTAAAGCTGGGAATTGTAACAGTCAGCCGTGATTGTTTCCCTAAAAAACTTTCACTGAAACGCCTTGACCAGCTTCTCGACGCGGCCATCTCCGCAAAGGTCAAGCTTATTCCATCCGACACTATCATAGAAACTGAAAATGACGCGTTAAAAGCCCTTGCTGAACTTCATAAAAAAGGCGCAAACGCGGCAGTGGTATATCTCGGCAACTTCGGTCCCGAGGGGCCGGCCTCGCTTTTCATTCAGCGTTTTCACGGGCCTGTGATGATCTGCGCGGCCGCGGAGGAAAGAGGAGACAACCTTACAGAAGGCAGAGGCGATGCCTATTGCGGCATGCTTAATCTCTCCTATAATCTCAGCCTGAAAAACATTCGCGTCCATATTCCGGAAAATCCCGTCAATCTTCCCGGCGCTCTGATAAGGGAGATTCAGCATTTTACAAGTATCGCCAGAATATTTATCGGCATCAAACGGCTCAAAGTTATTTCTTTCGGCCCCCGCCCGCAGGATTTTTTCGCATGTAACGCTCCCATAAAACCGCTCTATAATCTTGGCATCGAAGTCATGGAAAACAGCGAGCTGGACATGCTGGA